>JAABUZ0100002901.1_pt1 | contig 27110 bp, 24 predicted proteins | sample 5562091 | NCBI WGS metagenome assembly JAABUZ01 (sample SAMN12813069, study PRJNA571459) | rock metagenome | isolation source: Antarctica rocks | place: Antarctica: Victoria Land, Linnaeus Terrace sud | collected 2015-12-21 | reverse complement strand
GCACCAGGGGCCGCACCACGTGGTCCTCGTCCGGGATGCCCAGGGAGCGGTGCAAGGCGCAGAGGTCGGGCAGCGCGTCGGCGTTCTCGGGGGTCAGCGTGGTGCCCAGGCGCACGTGGCGTCCGGCGTCCCGTAGCGCCCGGATCGCCGCGATCGCCTTGTGCCAGCTGCCGGCGCCACGGTAGTTATCGTTGGTGTCGGGCGTCGCCCCGTCGAGGCTGATCTGGATCGTCAGGCCCTCGCGCGGCAAGGCCAATAGCCTGGCCAGACGGGCGCCGCGCAGGGCCACGCCGTTGGAGAGCACGGTGACGCGCAGGCGCGGCTGGGCGTGGGCGATCAGGTCGAAGATGTGCGGCAAGATGAACGGTTCGCCGCCGGTCAAGAACAACTCCTCGAAGCCGAGGTCCGCCGCCTCGTCGATCAGCCGGTAGGCCGTCTCAGGCGGCAGGCCGCGGCGCGCGGCGCGCGGGGTGGACTCGGCCACGCAGTACGAGCACGAGAGGTTGCAGTCGTAATTCGTGTAGAGCCACAGGCGGGGCGCGACGCCGAGCGCGCTTGACGGCGCCGGCGCGTCGGGGACCAGGGCCAAGGGCATGGCGATTATACCTCCGTCCCGCGCGCGACAGACCGCGGGAGGCGAAACAGGGCGGATTTGAAGGGACGCCGTCCTGTGGCGGACAGGGCGGCGAGCGCCAGAAGGCCGTAGAGCGGCACGTATTCGAGCGCGCCCAGCCACCACAAGGGCCCATTTAACTCGTAAAAGGCGTAGCTCCACACCACGCACTACCTTTGCACTTTTCGATTATCGTCAAGTAGATGCCGCTTTACGCGCTACATGTTGTGGTTCAGCGGCTCGCATAACCCCTACATGTAGCGGCCAAACAAAAAGTGCAAAGATAGAGACCACGGTGGCGCTGAACAAGAGCGGCGCCAGGTAGAGCGCCGGCCCCAGCGCGGTGCGCCCCCAGGATAATCTGACCCCGCCGGGTTGGATGTCGCGCAGGCCCAGGGCCACGAATGGGAGTACCGTCAGCAGATACCACGGATACATGCTCGGCGAGAAGAGCAGGACGGTCAGCAACAGCAGGAAGGCCGCCGTGGCCGTGTCCAGCCGCCCTCGCCAGCGCAGCGTGACGAGCAGCGCAAGGACGCACACTAGCGCCAGGATGGGCAACAGGTGCAGCAGGTGGCGCGTCCCGATGTCCTGGGCGAGGTGCGCCGGCACGTAGAGCCACTGGTTGGCCTCCTGGTCGGCGGCGTAGCGGCCCAGGAACCCAAAGGGGGTCGCGCGGGTTAGCAGGAAGGGCAGGTAGCCGGCCGCCACGGTGGCCAGCGCGGCCGGTACGGCGCGGCGCCGGTCGCGCCGGTCGAGCGCGGCCAGCAGCACCAGCGGAAACAGCTTGAACAGCGTCGCCATCCCGATCAGCGCGCCCGCGAGGCCCGGGCGTCTGCGGCGCTGGGCGAGCAGCGCCAGCACGATCATCGCCGCGGCGGCGGCGTCGACGTGCCCGTTGCCCGCGATCTCCACCACGGCCAGCGGGTTCCAGGCATAGATGAAGACGCGCGCGGGGTCCTGGCCGCGCGCCCGCAGCAGCGCCATCAGCCTGGCCACGGTGACGGCCTCAAACCCGAGCATGACAATCTTGATGGCGATGACGTTGTCGGGGGTCAGCAGGCGGGTCAGCAGATAGACATATTGCGCCGCCGGTGGGTACAGCGTCGGCTCGAAATACCAGCCCATGTACGGGTAGATCGCCGCGTCGCGTAGCGCGGCCACGCGCGAGTCGAGCGGCGTATAGAGGTAGGGGCTCAAGCCGTGCGCGAGCAGGCGGGCGTCCCACACATAGCGATAGGCGTCTCCGGAGAGGGTGGGCGCTTGCGGCAGTAGCAGTAGGCGGAACGCCGCCGCGAGGGCCAGGCCGGCTAGCAGTGCCGTCCGCCCGTGCACCGCGCCGCACCAGCGCGCAGCCGGCGATGTAGAGCGCAAAGAGCGCGGCGAAGACGGCCGCGAAGACGGCCGCGCCGTTGCCGGCTACGAATCCGACAATGGGGCCGGCGCCGGCCGACGGCAGGGTCGGGCGCAGCGCCAGGTAGCCGGCCAGCGAGAGCGCGCCCAACCCTAGCAGCCAGACGGTATCCCTGGACAACGGGACGGCTGACGCCAGCGGCGTTGACGCCGGAAGGACGGGCGGGAGGGCTCGACGGCTCATCGTATCCTGCCTACACGCTCCACTTGCTGCCGCAGCCGGCGCACCATTGCGGCGGATGGTCGCTCTCGAACGCCGCGCGGAACGCCTGGTAGCGCGGGCCATTCCAGACCGCCTCCAGGCCCTCGTCGAGCACGTTGCCCAGCACTGCGTTAGCCAGGGGCCGCCCGGTGAAGGGCACGAAACAGCACGAGAGCGCCGTCCCGTGGGCGGTGATGTAGGTCAGGTAGTAGGGGCGGCGGCAGGCGCTCCAGGGACGCGACGCGACGGCCGGCTCGACGCTGGTCATGGGATCGCTCGCCCCGGCGCCCTGGAAGCTGAGGCCCAGTGCGCGACAGCGCTCCTCGCAGCGCGCGATCACCTCGCGCTCGCGCTCTTGCGTGCGGCGGAAGATGGCCTGCGCGGCCGTGGCCGTCCCCGAGCCGAAGTAGACCAGGCGCTGCACGTAGATCTCGGACGCGCCCACGGCCGGCGCCATCTCCACCAGATCGGGCAGCTCCTCCAGGTTGTCGCGCATGGCCACGAACCACAGCGAGACCTTGGGCTCGACCACGCCCATCTCCTCCTTGAGCGCGCGGAAAGCGGCCAGGTTACGCCGGACCACGGCGAGCTTGTCGACCCCGCGGATGGCGGCGTAGGTTGCCGCCCGCGCGCCGTCCATCGAGACGCGCAGGTCCCGCAGCCCGGCGCGGATCAAGGCCTCGCCGCGACGGCGGGTCAGGCTGATGGCGTTGGTGTTGAAGGTCACGGCGACGCCGCGCGCGCGCAGGCGGGCCACCATCTCCGGGGTCTGGGGGTGCAGCAGCGGCTCGCCCAGCCCATGCAGCACCACGCGGCGCAGGTCCCCGACCTGCGCGATGATGGCGTCGAACTCGGCCAGCGTCAGGTCGCGCGGTGCCTCGGTGTTGATGCCGAAGGTGCGCGGGCACTCCGTGCAGAGCGAGTTGCAGCGGTTGGTCGGCTCGATATAGAGCGTGGTCGGCAGCGGCAATCGCGCGCCGGGGTTGAGTTCGGCGCTCCCTTGCTCCCGCGTCCGCGCCAGGGGCACCTCTATCATGCCCGGCCTCACTGCACCGTCAGCGTCTGGCGGAGGTAGGGCGCGTTCTCCAGACAGCTCTCCATGGTGCCGAAGAACGCGAACGTATAGGCGCCGGGCGCCGGGCCGGACGGCACGGTGTAGCTGGCGCGATACAGGTCCCCGCCCGCGTGCCGGAGCAGCACCACGTGGCCGAAGAGGCCGTTCACGGCGAAGACTTCGGTGGAGAGTGTACCGCCCTTGCCCGGCGTCAGGTGCAGCGAAAAGGTTGCCGTCTGGCCCGGCTTGACCGTCGCCGGCGCGATCATGGCGCCGCTGGTATGCGGCAGCATGGCGTCGGCGAAGGTCTGGCGGGGCATCTTGAGCGCATATTCGGTCACCTGGCCCGCTGTGATGGCGATGGGCATGCCGTGGACGTACACGTAGCCTTCCGCGAAGCCAAAGGCGCTCACGGCCTTGACCGGCGGGACGTTGTCGATGCGGTAGTGGCCGAATGCGTCGGTCTCGCCCACGCGAGCGAACGACGTCCAGCCCAGGACCATGAAGGCGTGGGCGATGGGCCGGCCGCTGCTGGCGTCGGTCAGGGCGCCCTCGACCGACCCCATGGTCCCGCCGTTGCCGTGCATCGCGGGCATGCCGCCCGACCCCCCAGAATTGCTCGACCCGCTCCCCGCCGCGCCCGCGGCGTTGGCCGTGGCTGCCGCGACGCTGGCCACGGTGACCGTGTCCCACATCCCGCCGGCGGCGTGGCCGGGAACGCCGCACACGAGCGCGTACTGCCCGGCCTTGGAGGCCACGAAGCTGAACGTCTGCGGCGCCTTGAGGTTGGCCGCGCCGGCGGCGGCGTTGGGGCTGGCGGAGCCGGGGAAGGCCAGCGGGAAGTTGCCGGTCAGGCTGTGATCGGCCAGCGGGGTGACCACGGCGCTGTGCGGGATGGCGGACGGATTGGTGTAGCGGACGACGACGTGGGCACCGACGGGGATGGTGAAGGTGAGGCGCCCGTTGTTGTAGCCGTCGAAGTTGAAGCCGCCCGCCACGCTGGCGTCGTAGGCGGCCACGACCGTCAGGGTAGCCGTCTTGGAGCCGGCGTTCCAGGTCACGAACGAGGATGGCGCCACGTGAGAGGACGACAACACCGCCGCGTGGGAGGCTATCGTCCCGTGCGCCACAACGCCGGCAAGGGCGCCGTTGGCGCGCGGCACTACGGCGCCGGCCGGCGCGGCGGCATACAGGAGGACGGTCGTGGTTGCGATGAGGCTGCGATGCATGGGGGAAGCCCTTTCGGCAATAGCTGGGCGCGCATGGCTGACGGCTCACCCGGCCGTCTTACCCGTGCGCTTGGGCACCTATCAGACACTGTAGCAGATAAATCTTACCCAGACCTTACAGCTTGACGCTTGCGGGCGCCTTCCACGAAGACCTGCGACGTCAGTTGCATGGCAAACCATGGGCACTGACGTGTCTCCCCAAATCACGATCCGTGCCCAACGTGGGATGCTCGTTGGCTTCCCGCAAGGTATCCAAGTGACTCTAAGTACGTGTCGGTACGTTCTCGCAACGTCGAGACACGGGAGTCCCTCCTGGGAGCGCCGGCTTCCAGCCGGCAAATGATGGCCGGCTGGAAGCCGGCGCTCCCAAGAACGTACCAGCGTCCACTTAGCCGCCGTTGTTTGCCATGCAACGTAGGTCAGCAGACCTGCTCTCACAATCGCGGGCGCGTTGGGGTGCGTTCAGGTTCTGTCCGATGCCATGAGGCGACCGCCGATGATATGCTCACGGTAACGGTAGTCCATTAGTCCTGCCCAGTACACGTTGGCCAAAATACCTTGGCGGTGTGTGTGGGCCGCCGAGACACTTCAGTGTCTGTGATTTGCCATGCGACTTCAGTCGCAGGCTGCCGTGGGAACGCAAACGTATCTACGCCAAGCGGAGGCGGAGCGCACCCCTCGTGGACAACGCGGGTGAGAGAACATGAGAGCGAAGGGCGACCGATGGGCAGAGAGCACGCGCGGCGGCATCTAATCGGCGTGGTCGTGGTCATTGTCCTTGTGTGTAGCGCCGTGGCCATAGCCGTCCATCCTGCCCCATCTTATCGGATTCATACGTCGCCGCCGGCATGGTGGGTCGACGCGCGCGCTGTCGGTCGCGGGGCGCGCGACTTCGCTACAGGCTCCTGCATCTCTTGCCATGCGCTTGCCGGGGTCTCCGACTCGACTGCGGCGATCAACCTGACGCATGAAGGGAGCCGCCGGTCCGTTCCCTGGCTGCTCCACGAGTTGGCCCATCCTACCTCGCAGCGGCCGCCCATCCCGGATGGCCAATTGCGCGACCTCGTCGCCTACCTCGTCAGCCGTCGCTGACGCGCGTTGCCCCGAACCGTGGTGATCAGCCGCTGTCGCACGGGTTGTACATTCTCGGTCTGGGCGCGGGCGTCTCGCCCGTCCCCGCGTTGGAACTGGGATGGGCGAGACGCCCGCGCCCCCGGAGGTGTCTCCACGATGGGCGTGCAAGCGAGTATTGACAGACCGTAGGGTGTACCCCAAAAAAGTGAGGAGGCGGAAAAAGGGGTACCCTCAGGACGGGCACGGGCGCTGGTACGCCCTGAGCATGCCTGGGGAGGGTACCGATGGACAGAGTGGACCTGCCCGAGGACAGCATACACGAGGTCGGGATGCTGTTCGAGGCGGCGCTGCGTGCGGCGGCGGCGGAGCTGAGCGTGGCTGACCTGGACGGCATCGAGCGACGGCTACAAGCGGTGGGGCGCGCGGTCCTGGGCGAGGTAGTGGAGCGGGTCCTGACGCTCCGGGCGGCGCGCGAGGGCACGGAGCGCCTGCCCTGCCCGCACTGTGGGGGGGCGATGCGGCGCGTGGACCAGGCGCGGACGCGGGACATCCAGGGCGTGGTGGGTGACTATACCATCCGTCGGGCGTACGACCTGTGCGACGCCTGCCGCCGTGGGCAGGCGCCCCTGGACGGGCGGATCGGGCTCGGCCCGGGGACGCTCTCGCCCCTGCTGCGGCGGGCGGTGTGCCGGCTGGGCATCGAGGCCTCCTTCGAGGAGGCAATGGACGCGCTGCGGGAGACGCTAGGGACGACGGTCGCCGACGAGACGGCGCGGCGCGCCACGGAGGGCATCGGGGCGGTGGCCGAGGCCGATCAGCAGGCCGCCGTGGATGCCGCGCGGCAGGGACGACCGCCCGCGGCGACGGAGCCGATCGAGACGGGCGTGCTGGCCGTGGCGGTGGATGGGGTCCAGGCGCCGCAGCGGGACGGCTGGCACGAGATGAAGGTGGGCACCTGCGCACCGCTAGGGCCGGGGCTGCGGGTCGACGCCGCGACGCAGCGGGCGCACCTGGCCTGGGGGGAGGCCAGCTACTGCGCCGGGGGCGAGGAGGCCGAGGCGTTCTGGTGGCGGGTCTACGCCGAGGCCTGCCGGCGCGGATTGGGCACTCCCGCGGTGCGCACGGTGGTCATGCTGGGCGATGGCGCGGAGTGGATCTGGCGCCGCGCGGCCCACTTCCTGGGCGTCGGAGGCACGGAGGTGGTCGAGATCGTGGACATCTACCACGCCTATGAGTACCTCTGGGACGTGGGCAACGCCGTCTTCGGGGCGGGGAGCGCGGCGGCCTCCGCCTGGGTGCAGCCGCTCAAAGGCCACTTGTACGAGCAGGGCGCGGCCCCCGTCCTGGCGGCGCTGGCCGCCTTGACCCCCGAGACGGACGCGGCGGCGGAGGTCGTGCGCGTCGCCCGCGGCTACGTCACCACGCAGGCGGCGCGCCTGGACTATCCCCGCTTCGTGGCGCGGCAGTTCCCCATCGGCTCGGGCGCGGTGGAGAGCACCTGCAAAGTGCTCATCGCGGCGCGCGCGAAGGGGGCGGGGATGCGCTGGAGCCACGCGGGCCTCCAAGCCATCGCCAGCTTGCGGGCGCTCCAGCGCTCCGGCCGCTGGGACCGCTTCTGGCAGACCCAGCCCCAACGGCGCGCCCCGTCTCTGCAGGTCCTCCCCCGTCCGCGACCCGCCGTGGCCCCCGTGACGGCCAGCCCCCCTCCGGCCCCACCCGCGCCGGTGGTCGCCCCCCCGCCCGTTGCCCCGGCCGTGAGAACACCGCGTCCGCGTCCGACGCCGCTGCGTCACCAGCGGCCCTTCCTTCCGCCACGCGCTCGGTCCGCCTGAGTTCACTTTTTTGGGGTACACCCCAGACCGTACCGTGTGTTGACGGCGCGTCGCGATGGTGTACTATAGTGGGGGGACAGGCGCTGCGGCGCAACCAACTGATGCGGAGCAACCGACCACTGCGGATGTAGCACGCGGGCAGGAGTAGATCTGATCGATGGCTGCGGCGCGCACCCTGCTCCCTCTCGTCGGCGTGATGGCCAAAGCGCCGCGCGCCGGTCATGCCAAGACGCGGCTGACCCAGGCCTTCCCGCCGGAGGTGGCCGCCAATGTCTACCTGCATTTCCTGCGCGACACGGTCGACGCCGTGCGCCGCGTCGCCGGCGCGGAGACGATTCTGGTGTGTCCCGCCGGCGATAGTTCCGACCTGCGCCGGCTGGGCCTCGGCCTCCCGATTATCGAGCAGGTCGAGCCGGGTCTGATGCACGGGCTGGCCTTCGGCATCGCCCACGGCCTGTCCGCCGGACATCCCGCCGTGGTCCTGGTCAATGGCGACAGCCCGACGCTGCCCCCTGAGCGCATCGCGGAGGTGCTCGCGGCGCTCGACCGGCATGATGTCGTGCTGGGCCCGACCGCCGACGGCGGCTACTACGCCATCGCGGCGGCCGTCCCGTGCGACCGCTTGCTGTGCGACGAGCCCTACCCGGACGGGACCACGATCTGCCGGGACACGCTCGCGCGCGCGCGGCAGTTGGGCCTGCGCGGCGGCGGCGTGTCCCCCTGGTTCGACATCGACCTGCCGCTGGAACTCGGCCAGCTGGCGCTCCTCCTTGCCGACGCGCCCCCGGAGGTCGCCCGGCATACCCGCCGCGCCCTGGCCACGTACCGTGACCTGGTTGCTCCGCTGATCGCCGGGCGAGGGTCGTCCCCATCGTGAGCGTGAGTGAGGTGGCCGAGCAGCAACCGGCGGACGCCCGCGTCCCGATGGACGTGGCCGTGGTCATCCCCGTGATCAACGAGGAGCACGCGCTATCCCACGTGCTCCGCGCGCTGGACGCCGCGCATTGGGGACCCGTCTACGTCGTCGACGGGGGCAGCACGGACGGCACCGTCGCCGTGGCGCGGGAGCATGGCGTGACAGTGCTGGTCGAGTCGCGTCGCGGCTATGGGCAGGCCTGCGACTCCGGCGCGCGGGCGGCCATCGCCACGGGCGCGGATGTCCTGGTGTTCCTCGACGGCGACTTCGCTGATGATCCCGCGCAGCTGCCACGGCTGCTGGCGCCCATCGAGGCCGACCGCGCCGACCTTGTGATCGGGGCGCGAGTGGGACGCCTCCAGCAGAAGGGCGCCATGCCGGCACATCAGCGCGCGGGCAACGCGCTGGTCGCCTTGTTGTTGCGCCTGCTCTACGATGTCCCGGTGAGCGACACGGGCTCCTTCCGCGCCATCCGCGCCGCCGTCTACCGTGATCTTGGGCTGCGGGAGATGACGTACGGCTGGCCGGTCGAGATCGTGGCGCGGGCGGCGCTGCGGGGCTGCCGCGTGCGCGAGGTTCCCGTCCCCTATCGGCCGCGCATCGGCGTCTCCAAAGTGTCCGGGACCGTCCGCGGCAGCGCGCGCGCCGGCTACCGCCTGCTGCGCACCGCCGTCCGCGTGCGCCTCGGGCAGCGGTGACAGGGTGTGCGCATCGTCGTCGGGTATGCTTGAGGTGAGCGGAAAGAGCACGGAGGACGCGTGACATGCTGCAAACGACGACGTGGGCCACGAGGTACCGTGTCCCCAATACGCTGCCCAGCGATACGGAGGAGAGCGTCGTGGGGACCCAGTGGCACCAGGATGCCCGGGATCAGTTGACCGATATGCTGCGCGATGTCGCCGACCGGCGCGGCGCCTCCTGGGGAGTCTGCGAGGAGATCACCTTGATCGGCTTGCAGCACGAGGACGGGACCGACTACGACCCCAAACCCGATGTGATGGTGCTGCGGCAGCCGTTACCGCGTGGCAGCATCGCCTCGGTGCGCCTCGACCAGGTCGGGGCGCCGTTGTTCATCGCCGAGGTGGCCAGCGACTCGACGAAGGGGAACGACCAGGGCGACAAGCGCGCGGCCTATGCGGCGGTGGGCGTGCCGGAGTACATCGTCTTCGATCCCGACGGCGACCTGCTCTCGGCGCCGTTGCTCGCCTGGCGTCTGGACGGGGCGACCTACGTGCCCTGGCGACCCGCCGCCGACGGCTGGTGGCACAGCCATGTGTTGGACGTGTCGTTCCAACCGGGACACCCGTACGTAAGCGTGCGCGACCGCGATGGTGTCGTGCTGGCGCCGTCGGGGGTCGTGCGGCGACGCGCGCGCGTTGGAGCAACAACTGGCCGAGGAGGCACATGTACGCGCGGACCTCGAAGAGACGGTCCGGCGGCTGAGCGCCCAACGCGGCGGCCCCGATACCGCGTCGTCATCGCGGTGACCCCGCCTGTGTCTTCTTTGACGCGACATCGTGTGTTAGGGCACTGTCTCACAATCTCAGGGCGCACATCTGTGCTGACTGCTTACCCGGACTAAGTGGTCCATTTCACAATTGTTTGTAGGGATGGTAGGATGGGACGGATAGTGGCAGGTACAGGGCAAAGCGGACAGCGGAAGGGGGATGTATGGCAGGCCCGTCTCCTCTCTATCGACCAACCTTCAAGGCGGAGCAGATCGCGGAGTGTGAGCGCGTGGCGCGGCGGCCGTCTGCGCCCCAAGCGGTCGTCTATCGGGCCAAGCTGGCGCTGCTGCTGCACGCCGACGCCGCGCTGGACAACCCGACGGCGGGACGACGCGTGGGCAAGCACGCGAACTGGGTGCGCTATTGGCGCCGCGCGTGGGCGACGGAGGGCTTCCGGTTGCACGACAAAGCGGGACGCGGGCGCAAGCCCTCTTTCCCCCCCGGTGGCGGTCGCGACCGTGACGGCGCTGGCCTGCGAGTTGCCGGCGCAGCGCGCAGCGCCGCTCAGCCGCTATAGCACGGCGGACCTGGCGCGCCTGATCGCCGCGCACACCGACGCGCCGCCGATGAGCCGGAGCACCATCTGGCGCATCCTGGACCGGGATGCCCTCAAGCCCTGGCGTTTCCGCAGTTGGCTGTTCCCGCGCGACCCGGACTTCGCCGCGAAAGCGGGCCGCGTGCTCGACCTCTACGCGGGGCTCTGGGAGGGGCAGCCCTTGTCCCCGGATGATGGCGTGCTCAGCGCGGACGAGAAGACCAGCATCCAGGCCCGCGTGCGCTGCCACGCCAGCCAGCCCCCGGCGCCGGGCTATCCCGCCTATCTCGAGCACGAGTACGAGCGCGGGGGCGCGCTGGCGTACCTGGCCGCCTGGGACGTGCGGCGCGGCCAGATCCAGGGGCGGTGCGAGGACAAGACGGGCAAGGCGCCCGTCGGCCGCTTGGTCGATCAGGTCATGCGGCAGGAGCCCTACCGCTCCGCCCCGCGCGTCTTCTGGATCGTGGACAACGGCAGCAGCCATCGCGGTGCCAAAGCGGCGCGCGAGCTCGAGGCGCGCTATCCCACCCTGATCGTGGTGCAGCTGCCGACCCATGCCTCCTGGCTCAATCAGGTCGAGATCTACTTCTCGATCATCCAACGCAAGGTGTTGACCCCCCATGACGGTACCGACCTGGCAGCGGTCGAACACCGGCTCCTGGCCTACGAAGGCCTGTACAACGACACGGCGCATCCCTTCGCCTGGCGGTTCACGCGCGAGGATCTGGCTCGGCGGCTCGCGCAACCCGACCTGGCACAGGCCGCCTAACCCTACAGCTAATTGTGCAATGGACCACTAAGGAGCCGCCAGACAATAAAGGTATCAATTTCCCGCCCGTTTCAAGTGTGGATTCGGCGAATAATTGGGACGTTTATCCTTTGACGGACCCTAAGAGTATGATGAAGGCGCGGCTTCACCTAAGGACGCACGGATGACCTAACGACCAACGGAGAACACGATGGGACGAACAGGACGCTATCTCGCCGCCGCGGGCGTACTCGCGGCGGGCCTCGCGCTGCTGCCATCCCTTAAGACGGCAGCGCGGGCGCCCGCCGCGACGGGCGCTTCGGACCCGTTCTCTCCGCGGCTCGTTGCCCGCTTCGCCGCGGGGACGCGCAGCGACGACGCGGCCGTGATCGAGGACGCGGGTCCGGCGGGCGCGGTGGTGCTGGCGCAGGCAAACTTGCGCCGTGCCCTGGTGCTCGACATGGCCAGTGGGCGCGTGCTCGCCGCAATTCCCCTGCCCACCGGCGCGCGTCACGTGGCCGTGGACCCTATCCTGCGTCGCATCTACCTCCCCGACGAGCACAGCAACACGCTGCGGGTCGTCTCCTATGCCCAAGGCTGGGGCCGCCTCTCGGCGCGCGCCGTGCCGGTTGGTCGGGTACCACACGCCGCCGCGGTGGACCCGCGCACGCACCGCGTCTACGTGACGGATGAGAACGACAACGCGGTCTCGATCGTGGACGGTGCCATGCGCAGCGTGGCGCAAACCGTGCCCGTGGGCCGGTTGCCCGGAGGCATCGCCCTCGACCCGCGTGCCGGGATCGTCTATGTCGCCGTGGTGCTGGAGAACCGCGTGGTCATGATCGACGCGGCCACCGGGCGCGTGCTGCGCTCGGCGCGGGTCGGCCGTGAGCCGACGCACCTGGCAGCCGATCCAACCGCTGGGCGCGCCTACGTGACGAACACCACCGGCAGTACCCTCTCGGCGGTGGATGGCGCGCGGGGCACGGCCGCGCCGCCCGTGGCGGTGGGCACGCAGCCCTACAACGTGGTGGCCGACGGCGCGCGCGGGCTGATCGCGGTGGCCAGCTCAAACTCTCCGTTCCTGCGGCTGTTGGACGCCCGGACCCTGCGGGTACGGCGGGTCGTGACGCTGGACGTCGTGCCGCGCGCGCTGGGCATCGACCCGCGGCGCCGCCTGCTCATCGTCGGCGGCAACGAGCCGCGCGTGGAGGCCTACGCCTACTGAGTCGTGTCGGCCGGGCGGACCGCGCTGCCACCGGGCGTATGCAATACGCCCCTACGCCGCGCAATCGTCTCTGTGATCGAGAATGACATGGTCCTGCATGATGGGCGTTAGAATTCCGTAATGATCGTCTGCTACGATAGACGGTGTGTCGGGCCTTGCATGCCAACGGTACGCGGCGCGGGGTCCGGAACACCGTGAAAGGAGACAACTATAGCCCAGACCGACGAGGTGATGACCCTTATCCGCGCCCTGAACGACCGCGTTGTCGACTCCCTGGAGAGGCTGTCCACCTTGACCGACGCCGACCTCGACGCGCCGTGCGGCCATCCCTGCGCCACGGCCGGGACCGTGCGCAGCCTGCTGACGCACAACATCGATCACGAGCGCATGCACGTCGGCCAGGTCTACAATATCCGCTACGAGGCCAAGATGATGCAGAACGGGCAGGTTGCCCGCCTGCTGGCCGAGTGGCTGCGCGATCGCGCCGTGCTTATCTCCGCGCTCTACGGCCTGTCCGACGAGGACCTCGACCGCACCCACGCCGACGGAGAGTACAGCATCCGCGAGGCCGTCGAGCACGTGCTGTATTGGGAGAAAGACTCCGTGGACGGGTTGCTGGCCGAGCGTGCGGCGGCCAGCGGCGCGCCCGTCGCCGCCGAGGCGGTGAGGTGAGCCTCGCCGCGTCGCCGGCCTCCCCGCTACCCTGCGCGGTCTGCGGCCTCGTCCACCCGGGCCTCGACGCCCCCCTGATCTCGCGGCTCTGGGTCTACACCAACTACGACTGCAACTTGCACTGCGGCTACGGCCTCGTGTCCTCGAGCCCCACGACGCCACGGCGCGGCCTGCCGCTCGAGACGTTCTGTCGCCTCGTCGACGAGGCCGTCGCGCTGGGGTGCCAGGACATATTCCTGACCGGGGGCGAGCCGCCGATCCTGCCGCATATCACCGCCATGCTTGCCTACGCCACGCCGCGCCTGCGGACTACGCTGCTGACCAACGGCATGCTCTGGCGCAGCGCGCGACTGGCCCGCCTGCAAGAGGTCCTCCATCCCGATCTCACCCTGCAGATCAGTCTGGATAGCGGCACGCCCGATCTCCATGACTACTATCGCGGCCCGGGAACGTGGGCCAAAACGGTGGAGGGTATCAAGACCCTGCGCGAGCGTGGCTTTCGGGTGCGCACCGGCACGACGGAGACGATGCATAGCCGGCGCCGTTTGCGCGAGTTGCGAGACTTCCTGTGCTCGATCGGCATCCCCGAGGAGGACCAGATCCTGCGTCCGCTGGCGCGTCGCGGCGGCTCGCGTCACGGCGCCGTCCTGGAGCAGGCTGACCTCGTCCCCGAGTTGACCGTGGATGTCAACGGTGTGTATTGGCATCCCGTCGAGCCGACCGATGACCTGCGGATCAGTCGCGCGATCTTCCCGCTACGCGCCGCCGTGGAGACAGCCGAGCGGCACTGGCACGAGCTGGGCGGGCAGCGGCGCGCCCGCGTCTTCCAGTGAGGATGACCTCATGGTCCCCGTGAGGGACTATTGTTCCGGCGTGCCCGGCGCCGTCCGTTCGCCGGCCCGCGCGCCTGGCGCGCGATGCGAACGCATGAGCACGACACAGTGGGTTGCACAAGCCTATCGCGTAGCAAGGAGAGAGGTTTTATGACAGCTATGACGACGACCGACCGGCCGACCCACGCCTACCTGGACGCTCTCGACACGATCATCACCGACGTTATCGCCCCGAACGCCGCCGAGGTCGATCGCGCGGGCTTGTTCCCGCGGGCCGCGCTCGACGCCCTCGGCGCCGCCGGGCTGCTGGGGCTGATCAGCGCGAGCGAGGTCGGGGGACTGGGCCACGGCCACCGCGCCGCCGCCCTCGTGGTCGAGCGCATCGCGCATCACTGCGCGTCGACGGCGATGGTCGTCTGCATGCACTACGCCGCGGCCGCAGCGGTCGAGGCGCACGGACCGTGCGAGGACCGCAAGGCCATCGCCGCCGGCCGCCTCGTGGCCACGCTGGCGTTCTCCGAGAGCGGGTCACGCAGCCACTTCTGGGCTCCGATCAGCACGGCAACGGCGGATGGCAACGGTGTGCGCCTCGACGCGCACAAGAGCTGGATCACGGCGGCGGGCGAGGCGGACCTCTACGTATGGTCGAGCCGTCCACTAGCGGCCGACGGCGTGAGCTCGATCTGGCTGGCGCCCTCCGACAGCGCCGGCCTGCGCGTCGCCGCGCCGTTCGACGGTCTTGGCCTGCGCGGCAACTGCTCCAGCCCGGTCGTCGCGGAGGGGGTCGTGGTTCCGCGCGACGCCATGCTCGGCGCGGACGGCGCGGGCTTCGACGTGATGATGGCGGTCGTGCTGCCCTATTTCCAAACCATGAGCGCCGCGATGTGCGTGGGCCTGATGGATGCCACGACGACGCGAGCGGCCGCGCACGCCAGCGGTACCACGTTCACGGAGGTGGGCCAATCCCTCGCCGATCTGCCGACGATCCGGGCCTACATCGCCCGCATGCGGGTCTCGACCGACATGGCGCGCGGCTTGCTGCTCGACGCGCTGGACGCGCTGGACGCGCTGGAAGGCGGGCGCGACGACGCGATGCTGCGCGTGCTGGAGGTCAAGGCGGCGGCGGGCGAGGCCGCGAACCAGGTCACGGACCTCGGGATGCGCGTGTGCGGAGGCGCGGCGTTCCGCAAAGAGGTCGGCGTCGAGCGCTTCTTCCGCGACGCCCGCGCGGCGACGGTGATGGCCCCGACGACCGACGTGCTGTACGACTTTATCGGCAAGGCTGCGTGTGGCATGCCCGTGTTCGGCTAACCCGCGTTAGTCACGAGACGACGCCTCCGGGGTGCGCCTACGCGACAAGGACGAGGGTTAGCTAACCCAAGCGGGACCCTGATCACGAGGCGACGGCCTTGGGAGCGTCGGCTCTCGCTATGAATAATCTAGGCTATGGCTCCAGGGCGACGTGCAGCACGGCGATGATGGTCATCCTGTCCACGATACGCCCGTCACGCACCATCGCCAGCACGTCGTCGAAGGCGAATAGGCCGCGCTCGAACTCCCCGGTCTCGTCTAGCTCGGCCGAGACCGGCGTGAGCGGGCCCCACGAACAGGTGGGCGACCTCGTCACAGTGCGCCTTACTCTTACGGAAGTGGGCCAGGGATTCCAACTGCCCCGCGCGACACCCGGCCTCCTCGGCCAGTTCGCGGTTGGCAGCCTCTTCGGGCGATTCGCCGGCAGCGATGTTGCCGGCGGGCATTTCCCAGGGGAAGGCGTCTCCGATATAGCGATACTGCTGCACCAGCGGGACGCGACCGTCGTCGCGCAGGGGCAGAACGCCTACCCAAAGTCGGCAACGCCTGCCGCACGGCGGTGATTAGCGCGCCGCCGGCTACAAACGGTCCGGCCTTATGAGGCCAGGGCGATCAATCGCTTGATCGGTGTACGGGGGCCGGACAGCGCGTAGCGCCGCAGGAACAGATCGACCCCGATGTAGCGGTTGGCGGCGGTGGCGAAGAAGACGGCGTTGAGCAGAGCCAGCATCACGTAGGTCCAGTACCACTCGCCGGGGACCGCCCACAGGCCGATGGTCAGGTTGATCGCCCACAGCGTCGCCACCAGGCCGCCCAATCGTCCGAGCAACCCCAGCACGAGCGAGATGGCAAGGGCCGTCTCGGTCAGCCACGTCAACGAGCCGAAGAGGCCGAAGTTGGGGATGGCCACGTCCCGGACGAACGAGCCGTAGAGCGGCACGAAGGCGTGGGCGGCCTCGCGGTGCATCCAGTCGCACAGGCCACCGAGGTGCTTGGCGCTCAGGCTCGTGGGGCAGCCGCTGGGGCTCCCGAAGTCCGGAGGCAGCTTCCAGAGCGTTTGCTGGAACCAGAGATAGCCGATGATGATGCGCCCGATGCCCAGCGCCCACCAGCCCGTCGGCTGCGCCGCGTCCGTGGACGCTGCGACGCCCATCGGTAGTCCGCGCGACGATACACCTGTTGTTGCCATCCGTACTCCTTTGTTTGTCACGCGCGCAACGTCCCGTGCCAGGGCGTCACGCCGCGCTGGGGCCGTGTGACATATCATACACCACCGCGTGGCGGGGCGTGATTGCACGCTCACTATCAGGCTAGCAGGTGGTTGTTACGCCGAGATTATAGCAATCTAACATTGTTATAATACGCGCACGGGTAGGCCCTCAACCTCGTGGTCCGCGGCCACAACGGCGTGTGGTGGCGCTCCTGGGATGACGTCCATCGGGCAGGGGCGGGCAGGGTCCGGCCTGTGGTTGCGGGCGTAGAGGATTGGCGCGTTCAGGCCACGACCTGTCCTGGCTCCCGTCGCCATCCGACCTACAAACAGCCTCGGATGGCGACGGGAGCCAGGACAGGCGTCAGTGGCCGCACCGTTGGACGTTCTCGCGCAGTCCTCCTTCCTCGCCACGGTCCCGTGTCTCGGATAACACATCGCATGTCGCGCCCGCGCCATCGTCGGGCGCTCACGACGTAGTCTCGACAGCAGCCCATGCGTTACACGCTCTCTTCGAGCCGGTCATCGGTCACGGTCACATACTATGTCCCCAGACCAGCGTGTCGAAAAAGTGGTATCTCTCCGCCTATCACCCATTGACCGCGCTGGCCGGACGTCCGCTTGCCGGCGTGGCGGCGTCGCCCGCGAGCGGCGCTTGCCCCCTGTCGGTAGCCGTTGGCCGGGCGACGGCGGCTGGTTGGCCGGGCGACGGCGGCTGGTTGCGCGCCCCCGCGCAGCAGCGTCAGCGCCGCAAGCGGGAAGAGCAGCACGGAGAGGAGACCGGCGGCGACAAGGGCCGCGGCGCTCGCCGCGTTAAGCAGGCCCAACTCTCGGCCGATCCCCGTCGCCGCGACGATGAACGAGAGCGAGGTCGCCTGCAAGAGGGCGGCGGCGGCGGTCCGTCTCCCGCCGAGCCGTGGCCAGTAGAGCAGCGCGGGCACGGCCCTGATGAGAAACAGGGCGCCCAGGAACAAGGGCACGCGCACGAGCGTCGAGGGGCTGACCACCAGCGCCGCCAGCGCCGCGAGGTTAAACTGTAGCCCGCTGGACACGAAGAAGACGGGGATGAACACGCCGAAGCCGATCGCCTCCAGCTTCGTGCGCAACAAAGGGTGCGTCATCATCACATCGCGGCCCTGGCCGAGCGTCAGGATCACGCCGGCCATGAAGGCGCCGAGGATCACCTCGAGCCCCAGCCGCTCGGCCAGGGCCGCGAAGACGGCCAGCAAGATGAACGCGCCGCGGACGCGGATCTGGGCGGTCGTATCCTGCAGCCGCAAGAGGACGCCCGTTAGACGCATCGACCGCTCGGCGCGACCGACGGCGACGACGAGGGCGAGGGCGAGCAGCGCGAAGAGCCCCAGCAGGACTACCTGTTGCCCCGTGCCGCTGGCCTGACGCGAGAAGAACAGCGAGAGCAGGATGATGGCCGCGAACTCGGCGATGGTCGCGGCCGCGACGACGAGTTGGCCGAAGTCGGAGGAGACCTCGCCGGCGTCCTTGAGGATGGGGATGACGACGCCAAGCGCGGTCGCGGACAGGATGATCGCCACGAGGAGCAGAGATGTGACCAGACCAAGCGCGCCGAACCCGACGCTGATGACGAGCGCCAGCGCGAACGAGAGCGCGAAGGCCAGGCCCGTGACCCGCAGCACCCGTCCGCGCAAGCGATCGATCTTGATCTCCAGGCCGGCCAGAAACAGCAGGAAGGCCAACCCGAGCAGGGCGAGGATGCCGATCGGCAGATCGACCCGGACCCACTTGAGTCCGTCGGGGCCGATCACGATGCCGGCCACGATCTCGAGCACGACCGACGGGAGGCGCACACGGGGCGCGAGGCCGAGCACGAAGGGAACGGCGAACGCGACGGCGGCGACGATGGCTAACCCGGTGAACGAGACGGCCGGCATCTACCGCGCCTCGGTGACGCGAATGGCCCGGAATCCGTTGGCCTCGATAGCCACGGAGAGCGCGCAGGCCGTTTCGCCCCCTTCGCGCACCGTCGCCTCCCAGGCGGCGCGCTCGCTGTTGTAGACACGGACATCGTAGTCGGCGGCGGGATCGATCAGGCCCTGCAAGTTGAGCGGCACGACCGTCGTCTGCGCGCCCACATTACCCACCAGGACCATCAGCTCCCCCGGACGGCGCAGCGCCACCACGGCGGCCGACGCGGACAAGGCGTGGACCGTGGAGGAGACATCCTCGTCGTACACATCCTTGTCGTGCGCGGTCATCACGTCGCCGTCCGCGTAGATGTGGAAGTGCGCGCCCTCGCGCGCGGCGAAGTAGGTCAGCTCGCGGCCGTGGTAGGGCTGGCGACGCAGCGCCACCCACTTCCACTCCGGCGGCGCCAGGGGATTCACGCTCGGCAGATCGGGCGTGAGCATCAGCCCGCAGACACCCTCGACGGCGGCCCACAGGAAGCGCGGCGGCTCCCACGGCGAGAGGCGCATGCCCCGATTGACCAAGCTCTCGCCGTCGAACCACTCGCTGAACTGCCCCGGGACAGTGTTGTTCGTCTTGGGGTTGGCGGCGTAGTGCACGAACGAGGAGCGCAGCGCCGCGACCATGAACTCGGGATGGTAGCGGGCCGCCGCGAAGGCGTACCACCACGTCAGGCCCGGCCAGACGCCGCCGATCAGCCCGACGTAGGCGGAGGGATCGTACAGGGGATCGTTGCGCGAGGCCGTGCGCAGGCCGGCCGGCGTCCAGAAGTCGGGCGAGTTGAGGCGGCTGATGATGCGGAAGCCGGTCTCCTCGTCGCAGACGCGGAACATCACCGGGAAGATTTCGTCGCCGGTCACGTCGGTGTGGATGTTGCCGTCGGCGTCGATATTGAGGTAGTAGAGGCCGTTCTCTGGGTTGAGTAAATGCGTGTTCATGGCCTCGCGCAGCTTTTGCCCTGCGTCGTAGAACACCTGGGCCTCGCCCTCCAGTTGGCCCAGGTTCTCGGCGAGGTGGCCGGTGGCGCGCAGGGCCGCGGCGCACTCGGCGTTGATCTCGGTCACGGCGCCGTTGATGCTGTAGTTGGGGATGATGTTGCGCCAGCTGGCGCTGGCCCACACGTTGCCGCGCGGGTCCCTGGCCGAACAGAACACGAGGCCGCGCTCGTCCTCCTGCGCCATGATGTAGCGGGCGGCGCGGGCCACCGCCGGGTAGATGTCGCGCAGCCAGGTCCGGTCGCCTGTCGCGCGATAGTGGTGGTTGACGGCCAGGACCCACAGCGGGGTGTCGTCGTTGATGTTGAGGCCGTCGTCCTCGACCCGCCCGTCGAGGGCGCTGTAGTACTCGGGAATTTTGCCGTCGGGGTACTGCAGCCGGGCGAAGGTGTCGAGTAGGACCCGCGAGAACTCCGGCATGAAGTGATCGTTGCCGTAGACGAACCAGGCGGCGTCGCGCCCGACGACGTTGGAGGAAACGCCGGGCTCGTTGGTGAAGGACGGCCCCTGCGGGTAGCGCGCCATCACGCGCAGCGTGTTGACCTTGCTCCAGAGGGCGCCCTGGTTGATCAGTGGATCGGGCGTGAGGACCTGGGCGCGCGCCAGGACGTCATGGAGGTAGCCCATCGTCCGCTCCAACGCGGCGTCGGCGTCGAGTCCGGCGCGGTAGGCGTCGACAACCGCGTCCTCGCCTCGGCCGGAAACGGCCGTGATGAAGGCGAAGCGCCGCGTCTCGCCGGCGTCCAGACGCAGGTCGACCTGCAGGCAGCCCAGCACGTCGCCGCGGGCCGCGGTGCTGTTGTCCAGGGGATGCGCGTGCAAGGGATCGTAGACGCCGCCGAAGTCGAAGCTGGTGGCATGGCCGCTGGGCGGCGCGGTGACGCCGAAGACGCGCACAGCCGCGGGCTGACCGGCGTTGCGCGCGACGAGGGCGCACAGGCCCTCGTCGTAGCGCGCCTGGACGTCGGCAGCCAGATCACCACGGAGGCGCGCATAGCCCACCACGCGGATGTCCTGCGGCGCCTCGCCTGCGTTGTGCAGGTCGATCGTCTGGTAGACGAGCGGCGGGTCGTCGGGTGCCGTGCGCGCGCCGCTCAAGGGGACGAAGACGGTTTCGGCCACATCCACGGCCCCGGCGATGGAGAAGCGGTGGCGTTGGTAGGCGGGATGGATCTCGAAGACGCCGGGGCCGTCCGGCTGCAGGCCGACGTAGGAGGGCGCGCCGCGTGTGTGGCCGTCCGCCGCGTCATGCGCGTTATGGCCGTGACGGCGCCCCAGGCCGGCGTAGCGGATGGAGATAGCCTTCGTCAGACAGTGGCCCAACCCGACCTCGAAGACCTGCTGCACCGCCCCAGTCCCCTTGGTGGTGACCCAGATGGCGCTGTTACCCAGGCTGGCGCCCATGCCCAGCGTATCGTCGGACACTGTATAGGAGGGGAGCATCCGCGTGCGCGGCGCGTGGGCGACCACATCGCCGCCGGTCACGCGGGCGGGCGCATTGTCTAGCATGAGCGGAGCCTCCTTGTGTATGTCGATTCTCCCGGCCGACCGGGTGGTCGCGCCGGCCTATATCCATGTAGTCTCGCCAGCGGCCCAAGCGTTACAAGGTACTGTGATGTGACGCGTGAGGATAGTGACGACCTGTGCGTGGGCCACGGCGATCTTGGGGTAGAGGAGGGCGAGGTCGCGGCGCTGCCACAGGGTCCGCCCAATCAAAGCGACTCGACGACGTCAGGCCCTTTCGCGCGCGACCGTACGGCCCCGCCCGCGACGCGGCTTGAGTGTGTCTCGTAGGCGGGTGATCCATGGCGCCGTCTCCCCGTATGTGGCGGCGGCCAGAGGAATGTAGAGGGGCAGATACTCGATGACACCGACCCACCAGACGGGGATGCCGCCGGTCGTAAACGTATATTCCAGGATGACAGTCCCGCTGAAGAGCAACGGCGCCATGTAGAGGGCGGGCCAAATCATGGAACGTTTCCACGTGGCCACGCCTCCGCGCGGTGTTCGCCTCTGAACGCGCCGGGCGGCGTGCAGACCAAGGGGCAGGAATGGCAGCACCGTCAAGAGGTACCACGCGTACATGCTCGGCGAGAAGAGCAGGATGGCGAGCAGCAGCAGCAGCGCCGTCGTTTCCATGGTGAGGCCTCCCCACCACCGCCGCCACACAATGGCCGTGAGCACCGCCAGCAGCGCCATGAGGGGCAGCGCGTGCAAGGCGTGGCGTAGACCGATCCCCGACGCCAGGTGCGCCGGGACATAGAATACGGCGTTGACATCCTGATCGGCCACGTATTTCCCTACATAGCCGGCCGGGCGCGCGCCGGTCACGATGAACGGCAGGTACCCGACGACGACGACGACGAGAGCGGCCGGTACGGCGCGGCCTAGGTCACGCTTCGTGAGCGCGGCCAGCAGCACCAACGGGAACAGCTTAAGCAAGGCGGCCGCGCCCAGCAGTGCGCCAGCGAGCGCAGGGTGGCCTTTGCGCTCGGCCAGCAGGGCCACGACGATCGCGGTGGCCGCCGCGGCGTCGACATACCCACTGCCCGCCACCTCCAGCACGGCCAATGGGTTCCACGCATAGAGCAGCGCGACGGAGGCGAACGTCGTCGATGCGGTCAAGAGGCTGACCGATAGGGTCGGCGTCGACTACTCGTTTGTCGTAGTGAGCAGCGAGGCAACCCTGAGCCAGGCCGTCGCCGCGACGGCCAGGGGAGGCGTGTGCACCGTGGTCAGCCTGAGCCCGGCCGGGGTCACGTCGATGCCGATCAACCCGACGGCGCTCGTCCTGCTGGAGAAGACCGTGCAAGGCACATTCTACGGGTCGTGCAACGTCGGCCGGGACATCCCGCGCTTCCTGGCCATGGCGCGGGAGGGGGCGCTCGACCTGGACGGGCTGGTGACGCGGACCTATGCGCTGGACGAGGTCAACGACGCCGTGGCTGACCTCGCCGCCGGCAGGAACATCCGCGGGGTGATCGAGTTTGCTCCGTCATAGGTCGGACAGCCGAGGTCTCACGCGGCAGGTGAGCGACCGGTTGGGGAGGGCTGAAACCATGGAGGGGGTGGCGCATACAGCCCACGCACGCAGCCAGCCGGAGCGCGGCCGTGTGCCTGTGTCGGGACGCGGGAATGGCGCCACGCGCTCAGTGGTGCGTCGTGCCAGGTCGGGCGCTCTGGGCGTCCATGTGTCGGGATGCGGGGACGGCGCCACACGGGAGCAGGAGCGATTAGGGGTGCTTCCAGTGGCGGAAGGCGGCGAGGAGGTCTGTTTTGACACCCTCGTCGAGCGTCTCCTCGGGCAGTGTCCCTAGGAGTGCGACCGTCTGCCGTATCTGATCGACGTAGACGCGGCACGGCGGACAGATCGCCAGATGACGCTCGACCGCTATCCGCTGCTCCTCCGTGAGCGTTCCTTCCAGGTAGTCCGATACGAGGTCAACCACCTCCCGGCAGGCGATATGGCCCTGCTCATTGAGCGCCTGATGCAGGCGCAGTCGGCAGTCGGCGCAGCCACGGACATGCTCCACCAGCCGCGCCACGTCCCCATTGGCGAGCTCGTCCGCGACGTAGGCGGGCACAAGATCGGCACAGTGCGCGCATGTAATAGTGTCGACGGTCACGCTGCCATCCTACCAACTCTCAATCTTCCGCGAAATATCGTTCAAGAGCGCCGCGTACTCGGGCGCGCGCGCGGTGGAGCAATACACGCTGATTAGTCTTGCTCAACGCCAGAGCGTTACACACCTCCGCAGCCGACCAGCCCTCCACATCGCGCAGGTAGAGCACCTGTTGCTGTTGCGGCGCCAGAGTGACCATCGCCGCGGCGATGCGCCTTCTGATCTCATGCCCCAGGGCGTGCTCTTCCGGTAGCGCAGGCCACGGGCGCGGGGCGTGCTCCGCCGATGCCCACCATCCCGCCGCGTCGAAGCGATCGGACGCGACGGGACAGTCGCCGGACTCGTCGGAGCACGCCAGCCGAGAGAACGCGACGCTGCGCCGCTCCCGCACGGCGCGCGATTTGGCCCGGTTGACCAGGATGGCGCACATCCACGTCTTGAGCGTGGACCGGCCCGCGAACCGGTCGATGTGGCGCACGACCTCGTACCAGGTCTCCTGGACGACATCCTCGGCGACCGCTTGCTCGTCAACGTAGAGCAGGGCCAGACGGATCAGTGCTGTGTGGTGGCGCTCGAGGAGAGTGACGAAGGCGGCCTCCTCGCCCCGCCGTAGGGCCGCGACGAGGGACGCCTCGCCGTCCATGTCCGCCTCGGGCGCGACCGCCATCGGGCCGGTGACGTCGTGGACGCTCTCTGGCATACTATGCTCCCTCTCATTCGCCCCATCCGTGCGTCTCCCTGCAGGAGACGCTGTCGGCGGACGTAGCGCGTGGTGCCAGACCGCGGCTTCAGCGCTCCGTCCGTGCTGGCCAGATTGTACGATGGTAGGAATACAGGCATAAGGGCGGCCACCAGCCACCACCGCCTCGCCAAGGGATGTGGCCGCCGGGCAGACGAGCGTTGCCGAACACGACAGAACGGGCGGCGACCGGACGGACCGGGCCCCGCAGGAACACGACAACGGTCGTGGAATGCTAACCCAAAGTGTAGCATTTTATCAACATATCATCCCTGGCTAACGACTGTTGTAAATTCTAGCGAGGAAGTGGATCTGGGGCGCTTTTGATGATGCCGATGTCGTGTCAATGTGCAGCGGCAACGACAAGAACGTCATGCGTGTGGCCGTTGGCTGACGTCGTCTCAGCAGGGCACATAAACGACAGGAATAGGAACGGTCCAGTTCTCACAGCTCGCGCCCCCTCGTTTTGTTGCCGAGCTTCGTGGCGGGGTGCCATTGTCGAGATCGTGCAAGCGCACTCAACCGTTTCGGCTGTTTAACCGATGGCGCTGGTCATCCGTGAAGACAAGCGTTCTAGCTCTTGCCCTTCTGGTTCGAACGTCTCTCTTGAACAGCATCATCAAAAGCGCCCCAGATCCGAGGAAGTCAGCACGAATTCTAGCGACGGCACAGCAGACCGCTCGGATCACAGGCCCGCCTTCTGGCCGCCTTTTCACACAGGTGCGCGGCCCTGTCCCCCCTGTGTGGAGAGCCTGGACCTTGCCGCCCTCCCCGCTAGAAAAATGCTGAATCTCCCGGATCTGGCGCGGATTTGATGGTGCGGGTTCTGACGCTGTTCAGGACTGTTGAGAACGGCGACATGATGCGCCGGTAGGACGAGCAGAAGCCAGGCTACAGGGCGTATGAGGCCCCTCAATGCCTTCTGGCGTGTGCCTCCATAATGGATGACACGCAGGGCACCGACCGGCACCATCAAATCCGTGCCAGATCCAATCTGGATCTGGCACACATTTTTGATACCGATGGCGAAGTCGCCGGTCGCTGGCATCACGCGGCGCAGGCATCGGCCATCAAGAGCGTGAAGGGCGATGTCCGCGTCTTCGCACGCGGCACGTCGGCGAACCACTCGCCGAGACGCAGGAAGTTGAGTGCGACGGCCGTCAGGACATGGCCCAGATGGACACGCGCCAGCCCGCTATAGCGCGTTCGCCGCAGGTCGCAGGTGCGGATGCCCCGCGAGAGCGTGCCTTCGATGCCCGCGCGGCGGGCGTATTCCTCGACGAAGTCCTCCGTCCGTTCGCGCTCACGGGCGGCTTGTAACGCCACATACGCCTCCTGTCGTCGGATCGTCACGGTGCGCCGCGGGTAGGTCTTCGTTGAGCGCGTACACTGTGACCGACAGGGGCAGGGGGCACAATCTTTCGTCGAGAACTTGATCTTGATGACCTCGTTCTTGCGATTATCGATCGCCGGCGTCCAACTGATGCTGGTGTGGCCCGCAGGGCACGTCGCCTGCTCACGCTCCCAGTCGATTTGGAAATGTTGCGCGTCGAAGCCCTCGTCGGCGCGCGCCTGCCAGTGACGATCGACCCGCGTCGGACCACACAGGTCGACATCATAATCCCGGCGGCTCTCGGCGAGGAGGGAGGCGTCGAGGAAGCCGGTGTCGACGATATGGAGGCGCGGCAGGAGATCCTTGTCTTTGAGGTGGGCGTGGATGGTCGGTGTCACCGACCCGTCGGCCGCTGGCCCCGATGTCGTCTCGACGTTGGTGATCAAAGGAGGGCGCTCATCATCGCAGGTCTCGGTGATGTGGGCCTTGTAACCGACCCACTGGGTCGTGTTCTTCTTAGCGTAATGGGCGTCCTGATCGTAGGGAGAACTAATGAAGATAGACGCGGGCGGGATGCCTTGTTCGTCCGTCCGCCAGCGCAGGTGGCCCGCGTCAGGCTCACCCTCCCGATAGTAGTTCTGGACCCAGATACACCGGAGCGTGTCCACGGCAGGGACATGGCGCAGCCAAGCCGGTGCCGTGGGCGCGTAGATGGCGGCGAGCAGCGCGGTGCCGTCCGCACCGATCACCAGCGCTCGCGCCTCACGCGCCTCCTTGCCCGTCGGCAAGCGATCGTCCTCGGCGCGCCGCGCGTAGCGCTCGACCCAGGCCGGCTGGCTGACAGCGCGCAGCCACGCGGGAGCGACGACGGCGAGGTCGTTGAGGGCATGGCGCATCGTCTCACCGACAAGTTCGATGCGGTTGAGGGCACGGACGGCGGCCAGGATATGGGTCGAATCGGTCCGCTGGCGACCGCGCGTGACGATCAGCTTGTGGTCGCGGCACCAGGAGAGGAGCGTATCAAGGAGGAGCGTTTCGGCCGCCCCTACGATCAGGCGACCGCGGAATTCGCTCAGGACCGAGCCGTCGAAGCCGGGGTCGGTCAGGTCGAGCCGCGTCACATACTTCCAGTCGATGCGGCTCCGTAGGGCGTGGGCCGCTTGTGCGTCGGACAGCCCTTCGGCGAACTGCAGGATAGTCACGAGGGCCAGGCGCCAGGGGGCAAGGGCCGGCTGGCCGTGCGTCGGGAAGAGCGCCGCGAACGCGTCGTCGTCGAAGAGGGCGCCGAGTTCATCAGCCAGGCGGAGATAGGGATGTCCTTTGCGAAAAGCGGCACGGGCAACTCGCGCGGTATCATCGGGAACGGGGCCGATGGGCTGTGGACGGAGCATGGCGATCCTCCTTAATTAATGTTGATGAGGCCACAGAGCAGCCAGCGTGGTAGCCGATAGCATATCATGCCCCCAGATGTCGCCTCGACGGAACGTGGGGTTCCGTCGAGGTGCGCAAGCCTCCGTATACGGAGGACGAGGTGAGGGATGATGGTCACCCCTGCGCCCGTTGGCGGTCGCGCAAGGCAGCCATGCGCAGGCGCGCCTGCTCGCGCTTGCGCTCCTCCCGACAGAGGTCACAGTACGCCGACACCGGCCCCCGTTCGCCGCGGATGACGGTCTCGCGCTCGCCACACGCTACGCACTTAATCCGCCGCTCTTTAAGAGACTCCGTAATTGACGTTTGCAGAACCCATTAGGTCTGCACGTGAGCCGTGTCAATGGACTCGATGGAGGCGCTGGATGGACTCGATGGAGGCGCTAGATGGACTCGATGGAGGCGCTAGAAGGCTTGTCGGGCCCTACAAAGCGTGCTTGATTGGCTAGCGGCACACGGGTCTATGCAGCTGCAAACGTCAATTACGGAGTCTCCTCTTTAATGGGTTCATGCCCTCTTTTGGTGAGTCAGGCGGCGTAGAGCGTGGTCACGTCCCGTATAGTGGGTAAAAGTGGAAAGGAGGTGGACGGAAACGGCCATCGTGTGGTTCTCGTGTAAAGGTTGAGAGTTACAGGAGAAGGAGCACGACGATGGCCGACGAGATGAGTAT
>JAABUZ0100002900.1_pt1 | contig 27116 bp, 36 predicted proteins | sample 5562091 | NCBI WGS metagenome assembly JAABUZ01 (sample SAMN12813069, study PRJNA571459) | rock metagenome | isolation source: Antarctica rocks | place: Antarctica: Victoria Land, Linnaeus Terrace sud | collected 2015-12-21 | reverse complement strand
GATCCGGCTGATCACGCCGATCGCCATGGACGAGGGGCTCCGCTTCGCCATCCGCGAGGGCGGCCGCACCGTCGGCGCCGGCGTCGTCACCACCATCCTGAAGTAAGGGAGACCGAGACATGGCCGGCCGTATTCGCATCCGCCTCAAGGCGTTCGACCACGCGGTGATCGACCAGGCGTCGTCCGACATCGTGCGCACCGCCGAGAAGACTGGCGCGCAGGTGTCGGGCCCGATCCCGCTCCCGACGAAGACGCAGCGCTGGACGGTGCTCCGTTCGCCGCACGTCGACAAGAAGTCGCGCGAGCAGTTCCAGCTGAAGACGCACAAGCGCCTGATCGACATCCTCGACAGCCGGGCGCAGACGGTGGACGCGCTGACGAAGCTCGACCTCCCCGCCGGCGTCGACGTCGAGATCAAGGTCGAGTAGCGGCATCGCACGACCAGCGCGAGGTCGCGGGGACCGCTGACAGGTGATACCGGGCGCGGCGTTAGCCGCGTCGGAGTCACGTCCCCGCGACGCGCGCCACAGTCCAACGGCCAGCACACTCTGCTAACGCACGGGCGACACAGGGGTCGTCGGCGGGCCGCGACTAATTCCAGGAAACACCAATGATCGGCATCATCGGGAAGAAGCTGGGCATGACCCAGATCTTCAACGAGCAGGGCCAGCAGGTCCCGGTCACGGTCATCGAGGCCGAGCCGAACCCGGTCACCCGGGTGCTCGAGACGTCGACCGCGGGCTACGCGTCGGTCGAACTCGGGTACGGGCGCTTCCGCACGCCGCGCGAGAACGCGCCGGGCGAGAAGACGCCGAAGGGCCGCCGCGCGACCCGGGCCGCGTTAGGCCACGCCGCGAAGGCGGGGCTCGACTACGCGCCGCGCCACCTCCGCTCCTTCCGCCTCGACGACGCGCCGGGGAAGAACCCCGACGTCCCGACGTACGCGCCGGGGCAGACGGTCGGCGTCGACATCTTCGCGACCGGCGAGCGCGTCAAGGTCACCGGCACGACGAAGGGCCGCGGCTTCCAGGGCGTCGTCAAGCGCCACGGCTTCGGCGGCGGGCCCAATACGCACGGCAACACGAAGCACCGCAAGCCGGGGTCGATCGGCCCGGGCACCGACCCGTCGCGCGTCATCAAGGGCAAGAAGATGCCCGGCCACTACGGCGACGAGCGGCACACCCAGAGCGGCCTCCGCGTCGAGAAGATCGACGCCGAGCGCAACCTGATCTACGTCCGCGGCGCGGTGGCCGGCCCGACGAACGGGATCGTCCTCGTGCGCAAGCAGGGCTGACGCGATGACCGAGACTACCGATAACCCGCAGGCGTACGCGAGCGAGCCGCTGCAGGCCGCCTCGTACGCCGCCGACGGCACCGCGCGCGGCGAGCGCGTGACGCTCCCGCCCGAGCTCTACGACGGCACGGTCAACGTGCCGGTGATGCACCAGGTGGTGAAGGCGTACCTCGCCAACCAGCGCCAGGGCACCGCGTCGACCAAGACCCGCGGCCTCGTCACGGGCGGCAACCAGAAGCCCTGGAAGCAGAAGGGCACCGGCCGGGCGCGCCAGGGCTCGATCCGCGCGCCGCAGTGGCCGGGCGGCGGCACCGTGTTCGGCCCGACGCCGCGTGACTACACGCAGCGGCTCAACCGCAAGGTGAAGGCGCTCGCGCGCAAGAGCGCGCTCAACGCCCGCGCCCGCGAGGGCGACCTGCTCGTCGTCGAGTCGCTCGCGATGGACGCGCCCAAGACGAAGGACTTTCTCGCCCTGCTCGGCCGCCTCGGCGTGGCCGACAAGAAGGTGCTCGTGCTCACCGACGGCATCCGCGCGGCGACGTACCGGAGCGCGCGGAACCTGGGCAACGTGCACGTGATGCCCTACTCCGACGTGTCCACCTACCACGTGCTCTGGTCCGACGTCGTCGTCGTCGAGCGCGCCGCGCTGACGGCGCCGCCGAAGGCGGCGCTCGAGGATGCGGCTGCGCTCGCCGAGCTCGCCGCGGGCGCCCGCGGCGCGACCACCGGCGGCGCGACCACCGAGGCGGAGGCCTAACGATGCCCACGCTGCACCGCACCATCGTGCGGCCGATCATCACCGAGCAGACGTCGCTCGCCTACCAGGAAAAGGGCGAGTACGTGTTCGAGGTGAACCCGGCCGCGAACAAGCAGGAGATCCGCCAGGCGATCGAGAAGCTCTTCGGCGTCAAGGTCACGGCCGTGTGGACGATGAACGTCCGCGGCAAGGCCAAGCGCGTCGGGACCAACCTCGGCCGCCGGCCGCACTGGAAGAAGGCGATCGTGACCCTGCGTCAGGGCGACACGATCGAGGGCTTCGGTTTCGAGGGCTAACGCAATGCCTATTCGTCAGTTCAAGCCCGTCACCAAGGGCACGCGCTTCCGCACCGTCTCGGACTTCTCCGAGATCACCCGCACGACGCCGGAGAAGTCGCTCACCGAGGCGCTGCCGCGCTCGGGCGGCCGCGACAACCACGGCCACATCTCGATGCGCCGCATCGGGGGCGGGAACAAGCGGAAGTACCGCATCATCGACTTCAAGCGCAACAAGCACGGCGTCGCCGCGACGGTGCGCGAGATCGAGTACGACCCGAACCGCTCGGCGCGCATCGCGCTCGTCGAGTACCCGGACGGCGAGAAGCGCTACATCCTGCACCCGAAGGGGCTGGGCGTCGGCGACACCGTCACGGCGGGCCCGGGCTCGGACGTCCGCACGGGCAACGCGCTCCCGCTAGGCGAGGTCCCGCTCGGCACGTCGGTGCACAACGTCGAGCTCAAGCCCGGCAAGGGCGGCCAGATGGCGCGCTCGGCGGGGACGTCGCTCCAAGTCGTCGCCAAGGAAGGCGAGTACGTCACGCTCCGCCTGCCGTCGACCGAGACGCGGATGATCCACCGCCGCTGCCTCGCGACGATCGGCGAGGTGGGCAACGCGGAGCACGAGCTCGTGAGCTGGGGCAAGGCGGGGAAGACACGCTGGATGGGCCACCGCCCGAAGGTGCGCGGCGAGGTGATGAACCCCGTCGACCACCCGCACGGCGGGCGCACGCGCGGCGGGCGCAACGTCGTCAGCCCGTGGGGCAAGAAGGAGGGCGTCAAGACGCGCGACAAGAAGAAGGCGTCCACCCGGCTGATCGTCCGCGGGCGTCGTCGCGGCAAGGCCACGCAGTAACCGCCCGGCGACAGAGGAGACACAGCTATGGCACGCAGCATCAAGAAGGGCCCGTTCGTGCAGGAGGCCTTGCTCGGCAAGGTCGACGCGCTGAACGGCCGCAACGAGAAGCGGGTCGTGAAGACCTGGTCGCGTGCGTCGACGATCCTCCCGGAGTTCGTCGGGCACACCTTCGCCGTGCACAACGGCAACAAGTTCATCCCGGTCTACGTGACCGAGAACATGGTCGGGCACAAGCTCGGCGAGTTCTCGCCCACGCGGCTCTTCCGCGGCCACGTCGCGCAGAAGACCGACAAGAAGGCCGGCGGCGCGAAGCGCTGAGGGGGACCGACGAATGCCTAACGCAACGGCGGTCCCGGCCCTCGCGCCGCACCGCCTCCCGACCCACCGCAAGCCGGGGCTCGCGGGCTCGCTCAACGCCGAGCGCGCGCTCGGGCTGCCGAACGCGGCGCGCGCGTTCCAGCGCGGGACGCGCCAGTCGCCGTACAAGATGCGGCTGGTGATCGACCAGATCCGCGGCCTCGGCGTCAACGAGGCGCTCGCGCTACTGCAATTCAGCAAGAAGCACGCGTCCGACGAGATCGCGAAGACGCTGTCTAGCGCCGTCGCGAACTGCGAGGACGCCGCGCGCCGCAACGGCACCGCCGTCGACGTCGACACGCTGTACGTGGCGCACGCCATCGTGAACGAGGGGCGCAAGCTCAAGCGGTTCACGCCGGCGGCCATGGGGCGCGCCACGCCCGTCCACAAGCGCACCAGCCACATCGAGATCGTCGTGGCCGAGCGCGCCGGCAAGAAGAAGGGGGCCCGCTAATGGGACAGAAGACGCACCCGATCGGCTTCCGACTCGGCATCTCGCGCGACCACCGGTCGACGTGGTATGCCGGCAAGAAGGAAATGCCGCAGCTCTTGAAGGAAGACGCGCTGCTCCGGAAGTACCTGCGGCAGCGCATGGGCCACGCGGCGATCGCCGACGTGACGATCGAGCGCAAGCCGGGCAAGGTCGTGGTGACGATCCACACCGGCCGCCCGGGCGTGGTGATCGGCAAAAAGGGCGCGGAGGTCGACAAGCTGCGCGACGAACTCGCGCAACTCACCGGCAAGGAAGTCGGCGTGAACGTGGAGGAGATCAAGCGCCCCGAGGTCGAGGCGCAGCTGGTCGCCGACTCGATCGCGCAGCAGCTGGCCGGGCGCGTGAGCTTCCGCCGCGCGATGAAGCGCGCCGTACAGAGCGCGATGCGCTCCGGCGCGCAGGGCATCAAGGTGAAGGCGGGCGGCCGGCTGGGCGGCGCGGAGATCGCGCGCGTCGAGGGCTACCACGAGGGGCGCGTGCCGCTCCACACGCTGCGCGCCAACATCGACTACGCCACGAGCGTCGCGAAGACGACGTTCGGGACGATCGGCGTGAAGGTGTGGGTGTTCAAGGGCGAGGTCGTTCCGGGGCAGCGCGCCGGGAACTCCACCTACTCCAGCGCGAGCTAAGCGGAGGGCCTAACACATGTTGAGTCCCAAGCGCGTCAAGTTCCGTAAGATGTTCAAGGGCCGGACGACCGGGACCGCGTACCGCGGCTCGGAGGTCTCGTTCGGCCACTTCGGCCTGCAGGCGATGGAGCCCGGCTGGATCTCGAACCGGCAGATCGAGGCGTGCCGCGTCGCGATCAGCCGGAGCATCAAGCGCGGCGGCAAGATCTGGATCCGGATCTTCCCCGACAAGCCGATCACGAAGAAGCCCGCCGAGACCCGCATGGGGAAGGGCAAGGGCTCGCCCGAGGCGTGGGTGGCCGTGGTCAAGCCGGGGCGGATGATGTTCGAGCTCGAGGGCGTCACGCGCGAGGTCGCCGAGACGGCGATGGCGCTCGCGGCGGCTAAGCTGAGCGTGAAGAGCAAGTTCGTCGTCCGCGAGGGCGCCCACACGGCAGGCGCCGCCGCGGCCGCTACGGAGGAGACCCACTAATGGCCATCACGGACGAAATCCGCGGCCTGTCGGACGCCGACCTGCGGGCCCGCGTGTTGGAGCTCGAGGAGGAGCGGTTCCGCCTCAAGTTCCGCGCGGCGACCGAGACGCTGGAGCAGCCGCTGCGGCTGCGCACCGTGCGGCGCGACATCGCGCGCATCCTGACGCTGCTCCGGCAGCGCGAGATCGAGGCCGCGCCGGCGGCGGAGCGGACGGCGACGCCGACCGAGCGCCGCCGCAAGAACCGCCGCGAGGGCAAGGCGGCCGAGCGCGCGGCGGAGCGGGCGCACAACCGCGCGAACCGGAAGCGGCCCTCGGCGGTCCGCCGGCCGAAGGGCAGCGGCGGCAAGAGCGTGAAGCGCGCGCCGGCTGGCGCCGCGCGCACGACGGCCGGTCAGGCCGCGACAACGACCTGAGCGGGGGCAACGGACAATGGCAGAACAGAACCAGACGCAGGCGACCGGCGGGACGACCGCCGGCGCCGCCGCGGCGAGCGAGAAGCCGTACGGCGGCCGCAAGGTGCGCATCGGCCTCGTCGTCAGCGACAAGATGCAGAAGACCGTGGTCGTGCAGATCGACCGCCGCGTGCCGCACCCGATCTACGGCAAGATGGTGACGCGGTCCAAGAAGTTTAAGGCGCACGACGAGGAGAACTCGGCGAAGCAGGGCGACACCGTCCGCATCGTCGAGACCCGCCCGCTGTCGAAGGACAAGCGGTGGCGCGTGGTCGAGATCGTCGAGCGCGCGAGGTAACGAGCCATGATCCAGCAAGAGTCGATGGTCCGGGTCGCGGACAACTCGGGCGCGAAGCGCGCGCTCGTGATCCGCGTGCTCGGCGGGACGGGGCGCCGGTACGCGGGGCTGGGCGACACGGTGATCGTGGCCGTGAAGGACGCGCTGCCCAACGGGACGGTGAAGAAGAGCGACGTCGCGAAGGCGGTCGTCGTGCGCACGGCGAAGGAGACCCGCCGCAAGGACGGGAGCTACATCCGCTTCGACGAGAACGCGGTGGTGATCATCAACGACGCCGGGGAGCCGCGCGCGACGCGCATCTTCGGCCCGGTGGCGCGCGAGCTCCGCGAGCGGCGCTACATGAAGATCGTCTCGCTCGCCCCCGAGGTGCTCTGACATGCGCGTCCTCAAGTACCGGAAGACCGAAGGCGTCCGGCTGTCGAGCGGGCGCCACGCGAACAAGGGCGAGCGTGTCCCGCTACACGTGCGCACGGGCGACACCGTGCAGGTGATGCGCGGGTCGGAGGAGGACCGGGGCCGGCAGGGCAAGGTGCTCCGGGTGTTCCCGAAGACGGGCCGCGTGCTCGTCGAGGGGATCAACATCGTCAAGAAGCACCGGCGCGCGCGCCGTCCCGAGGAGCAGAGCGGCATCCTGGAGATGCCGGCGCCGATCGCGGCCAGCAAGGTGATGCTCGTCGACCCGCAGACCGGGCAGCCGACGCGGACGCGTAAGCAGACCGACGCGGAGGGTAACAAGGAGCGCGTCGCCGTGAAGAGCGGCGCCGTGATCCCCGCGCCGGCGCGCGCGGCGCGCGACTAACGGAGGGCATCGGACATGGCTGCGAAGGACAACGCCAAGGGCGGCAAGAACGCCGCGGGCGGCAAGGGTGGGAAGGCCGGCGGCAAGAACCCGCCGGGCAACAAGAACGCGCCGCCGCAGGCCAAGGGCGGCGCGAAGGGCGGCGCGAAGGGCGGCGCCAAGGCCGGGGCGAAGAGCGGCGGCCGGAACGAGCGCCAGTCGCTCGCGCCGAAGAGCCACGCCGGCGCGGGGCTGCCGGTCCAGGCGCCCCGGCTCAAGCAGTACTATGCGGAGACCGTGCGCGGCCGGCTGAGCCAGCAGTTCGGGCTGACCAACGTGCACGAGATCCCGAGCCTCGAGAAGATCGTGATCAACTGCGGCGTCGGCGAGGCGATCAAGACGCCGCGCGTGCTCGACACCGTGGTCGAGGAGCTGTCGCTCATCGCGGGGCAGAAGCCGGTGCGCCGGAAGGCGAAGAAGTCGATCGCCAACTTCGGGCTGCGCGAGGGCCAGGAGATCGGCGCGATGGTGACGCTGCGCGGGGCGCGGATGTGGGAGTTCCTCGACCGCTTCATCGCCGTGGCGATCCCGCGCATCCGCGACTTCCGCGGGTTGGGGACGCGCTCGTTCGACGGGCGCGGGAATTACAGCCTCGGCGTCAAGGAGCAGATGATCTTCCCGGAGATCAACTACGACATGGTCGAGACGGTGCACGGCATGGACATCACGTTCGTGACGACGACCACCCGCGACGACCAAGCGTTCGCGCTGCTGCGCGAGCTCGGGATGCCGTTCCGCGGGAACGACAAGCCGATCGTGCCGCGCCCCGACCGCATGGCGGGGACCCTGACGGAAGCGGCGGCGGCCGCATAAATTGTGAGGCTGCGCCGGAACGGGGCCGTTGCCCTGGGCCGGCGCGCTTCACGCTTTCCCCGGTCTTATCTGACGTATGGCCAAGACGAGCAAGATCGTTCGGAACCAGCAGCGCACGGCGCTGATCGCGAAGTATGCAGAGAAGCGGTCGGCGCTCCGGGCGACGATCAAGAACGTGGCGACGAGCGACGACGACAAGCAGGTGGCGTATGCCGCGCTACGGAAGCTGCCGCGCGATTCGTCGCCGACGCGCCTGCGCAGCCGGTGCGCGATGACCGGTCGGCCGCGGGCGTACCTGCGGCAGTTCGGCCTCTCGCGCATCACGTTCCGCGAGATGGCGCTGCAGGGGCTGATCCCGGGCGTCACGAAGGCGAGTTGGTAGGGTTTGCCGGCGCGGGCCTGCCCGCGCCCGTGGGCGCCCACGAGGGGCGCCCGCACTCTTCATCCTACAGGTCCCGATAGCGGGATACCATAGGACTCTTCATGAGCATGACCGACCCGATCGCCGACATGCTCACGCGAATCCGGAACGCTTGCACGAGCAAGCACCGGCGCGTGGACATGCCGGCGTCGAAGATGAAAGTCGAGATCGCGCGGCTCCTCAAGGAGCACAACTTCATCCAGGACTACCGCCTGGTGGAGACCGAGGAGGGGCGCCGGGCGCTCCGCGTGGTGCTCAAGTACGCGACCGGCGGCGCGCCGGTCATCCGGGAGCTCAAGCGCGTCTCGACGCCGGGGCTCCGCCGCTACGTCGGCGTGACGGAGATCCCGCGGGTCCGCAACGGGCTCGGGATCGCGATCCTCAGCACGTCGCAGGGCGTGCTCTCGGACCGCCAGGCGCGCGTGCAGCGCACCGGCGGCGAGCTCCTCGCCCTCGTCTGGTAAGGAGCCCTCCATATGTCGCGCATCGGAAAAATGCCCGTGAGCATGCCTAACGGTGTCACGGTCACGCAGCAGGGGAACCGGATCACGGTGAAGGGGCCGCGCGGGGAGCTCTCCCGCACGCTGCCGCAGGTGATCACGGTGTCACAGGAGGACGGCCGCCTCGTCGTGACGCGCCCTTCGGACGATCCGCAGCACAAGGCGCTCCACGGCCTCACGCGCTCGCTCGTGAACAACATGGTCGAGGGCGTGACGAAGGGCTTCCAGAAGACGCTCGAGATCGTCGGCGTCGGTTACAAGGCGGAGACGCGGCCCTACGGGCTGCAGCTCGCGCTCGGCTTCTCGCACGCGATCGAGTTCAAGGCGCCGACCGGCATCAAGCTGACGGCGACGAACGCGACCACGGTCGTGGTCGACGGGGCGGATAAGGAAGTCGTGGGGCAGGTGGCGGCCGAGATCCGGTCGCTGCGTCCGCCGGAGCCTTACAAGGGCAAGGGCGTCAAGTACCAGGGCGAGACTGTTCGCCGCAAGGCGGGCAAGGCCGGCAAGGCGGGAGGGAAGTAATGCCGAGGATTCCGATTCCGAAGACGCGCCAGGACCTGCGCAAGCGGCGTCACCTGCGCGTGCGGAAGGTGTTGAGCGGCACCGGCGAGCGTCCGCGCCTGGTCGTGTTCCGTTCGTTGAAGCACATCACCGCGCAGATCGTCGACGACACGACGGGGCGCACGCTCTTCACCGTCACGGACATCAAGTTCGAGGGCAAGAAGAGCGACAAGAGCGCGCAGGTCGGCCGTCAGGTCGCCGAGCGGGCGAAGGCGGCCGGCATTACGCGCGTGGTGTTCGACCGCGCCGGCTACCAGTACCACGGCCGCGTGAAGGCGGTGGCCGACGGCGCCCGCGAGGGCGGGTTGGAGTTCTAACATGACGGAGAATTCTGGAGATCGGCCGCGCAGCAGCGGCGGCCCTGGTGGTTCGACCGGCGGGCAGACGCGGAGCTTCGGCGGCAACACCGGCGGCGGGTTTGGCGGGGGCGGTGCGCCCCGCGGGCCGGGCGGCGGTGGTGGCCCGCCGCGTGGCGGCGGTAGTGGCGGCGGCTTCGGCGGCGGGCGTGGGCCCGGCGGCGGGGCTGGACGCGGCGGCCCGGGCGGTGGGCGCGGCGGTCCGGGTGGCGGGTTCGGTGGGCGTGGGCCGGGTGGCCCTGGCGGTCGCGGCCCCGGTGGTCCGGGCGGCCGTGGTCCGGGCGGGCCGGGTGGTCGCGGTGGGCCCGGTGGCCCAGGCGGCGAGCGACGTGGGCGTGACGGCGGGCGCGGCGACCAGCGGCAGGATCGCGAAGGCAGCGATCTGGTCGAGAACGTGGTCGCGATCAACCGCGTCGCCAAGGTCGTGAAGGGCGGCCGGCGCTTCTCGTTCAACGCGCTCGTCGCGGTGGGCGACGGCGCGGGGCGCGTCGGCTACGCGACGGGCAAGGCGAACGAAGTGTCGGAGGCCGTGCGCAAGGCGGTCGACGGCGCGCGCCGCAACATGGTCAGCGTGCCGCTCACGGGCGCGACGATCCCCCACGAGGTGGTCGGCGAGCACGGCGCGGGGAAGGTCCTCATGAAGCCCGCGGCGCCCGGCGCCGGCGTGATTGCCGGCGGCGCGGTGCGCGCGATCATGGAGTGCGCCGGCATCTCGGACATCCTCACGAAGAGCCTCGGCTCGACGAACCCGCACAACATGGTACGGGCCGCGATGGACGGTCTCGCGCAGCTCACGACGGTGGACCAGATCGCGCGCGAGCGCGGGCTGGACGTCGCGCAGATCGGCTACCGCGCGCGTGCGCTGACGCGCCGCACCGAGAGCACGGCCGGCGCCGCGGTGGAGGCCGTCTAACGATGCCACGCACATTCGTCTGGCACCCCGGGAAGGGGCCGAAGCAGACCGCGAAGCTGCCCCCGGCGTCGCTGGGACAGCTGCAGATCACGCAGGTGCGCTCGTCGATCGGGCACTCGTGGCGCATGCGCCGCACGCTCGAGGCGCTCGGCCTGCGTCACCACCAGCAGACCATCGTCAAGCCGGACTCGCCGTCGCTGCGGGGCCAGCTCAAGCAGGTGCGGCACCTGATCGAGGTGACCGCGGTCGATGCGCCCGCGACGGCAGGAGTTACGAGCAATGGCTGAGCACACTGGGGACATCGCCGGCCTTCTCCCGATGGGGAAGATCGGCCTTCACAACCTGTCGCCGGCGCCGGCGTCGCACCGGGCGCGCAAGCGCCTCGGCCGCGGCCCGGGGTCCGGCACGGGCAAGACGTCGGGCAAGGGGCACAAGGGCTCGATGGCCCGCGCGGGGCACGGCGGCCCGGGCGGCGGCAAGCCCGGCTTCGAGGGCGGCCAGATGCCGCTCACGCGGCGGCTGCCGAAGAAGGGTTTCAACAACACGCAATTTCGGGTCGAGAACCAGCGCGTCCGCCTCGGCGACCTCGCGGAGCTCGCGCAGAACGGCGAGGTCACGATGGAGACGCTCGTCGCGGCCGGGGTCGTGCGCCCGAACCGCGGGCCGGCGAAGGTGCTCTCGAACGGCGCGATCGACGCGGCGGTCACCGTGCGCGGGCTCAAGGTGAGCGAAGGCGCGCGCGCGAAGATCGAAGCGGCAGGCGGCCACGTCGAGGAGTAGTGTCGGCCTAGCGCGGCAGCGCGCGTGAACGCCCCGGGCCGCCGCCTCCGGAATGGAGGCGGCGGCCCGTCGGCGTTCGTCTCGTCGTTCCTGTCGTCGTTCTTGGCGTCAGCGGTGTAGCAAGTAGATTCGTTCGTCCTCCCCGGCTCGCGCGCGGCCATGGTCGCGCGGGGTCTTTCTCGTACGCTGTATTCGAGGTTTCCGGTGGCCCAGTCCAACCCCGCCGAGGCGCTCACCAACATCTACAAGACGCCCGAGCTCTGGCAGAAGATCGTCTTCACGTTCGTCTGCCTACTCGTCTACCGCGTCGGCGCGCACGTGACCGTCCCGGGCGTCGACGTCCAGGCGATCACGGACTACTTCGCTAGCCAGCGCGGCGGCGGCGGGCTCCTCGGGCTCTACGACCTGTTCGTGGGTGGCGGGCTGTCGCGCGCGACGGTGTTCGCGTTAGGCATCATGCCCTACATCTCGGCGAGCATTTTCGCGCAGATCGCCGGCGCGGTGCTGCCGCAGGTCGACAAGATGCAGAAGGACGAGGATGGGCGGAAAAAACTGACGCAGTGGTCGCGCTACCTGACGGTCGCGCTCGCGGTCGTGCAGGGCTACGGCTTCGCGCTCTTCACGCAGGGGCTGCCGGGCGCGGTGGCGCACCCGGGCTTCTGGTCGTTCGTGCTGCCGATGGTGCTCGTGCTGACGGCGGGCGCGGTGTTCGTGATGTGGCTCGGCGAGCAGATCACGGAGCGCGGGCTCGGCAACGGCGCGTCGCTGCTCATCTTCTTCTCGATCGTCGAGCGCTTCTGGCCGGGGATCCTCGACACGTTCCGCTTCACGGCGACCGGCGCGGTGTCGCCGTTGTCGCTCGTCGTGCTCGGGCTCGTGATGGTCGCGGTGGTGGCCGGCGTGGTCGCGATCACCGTCGCCGCGCGGCGCGTGATGGTGCAGATCCCGCAGCGCACGATGGCCAAGGGGCGGATGCGCGAGGCGGCGAAGAACTTCATCCCGCTCCGCATCAACACGGCGGGCGTGATGCCGATCATCTTCGCGCAGAGCGTGATCGTGGTGCCCGGGGCGGCCGCGCAGTTCAGCAACGTGCCGTGGCTGAAGAACGTCGCCGAGTACCTGCAGCCGGGGAGCTGGCTGTACCTCATCCTCATGGCGATCTTGATCGTCGTGTTCACGTACTTCTACACGTCGATCATCTTCAACCCGGTCGACCTCGCCGAGAACCTCAAGAAGCAGGGCGGGTTCGTGCCGGGCGTGCGCCCCGGGGCGAAGACGGCGGAGTACATCGAGCAGGTGGTCGAGCGGATCACGTTCCCGGGGGCGCTCTTCCTGACCGCGATCGCCTTGCTGCCGGTGCTGATCGGGAAGCTGATCAACGTGCCGTTCCAGTTCGGCGGGACGTCGCTCTTGATCGTCGTGGGCGTGGCGCTCGACACGATGACGCAGATGCAGCAGCACCTGCTGCTCCGGAAGTACGACGGGTTCATGAAGAAGGGGCGTGTGCGCTCCCGCGGCGCGCAGGGCGCGGCCGGCGCGTTCTGATCCGCCCTGATCCGAGAACGAGACCGCGATGATCGTCGTACTGTTCGGGAAGCCGGGGGCGGGGAAGGGGACGCAGGCGCCGCGGCTCGCGGAGGCGTTAGGCGCGCCGATCCTCGCCACCGGGGACGTGCTGCGGGCCGCGCTCAAGGCGGGGACGCCGCTCGGGCTCGAGGCGAAGCGCTACATGGAGTCGGGGCAGCTCGTGCCCGACGCGGTGATCCTCGGGATCGTGAAGGAGGCGCTTGCCGGCCCGCAGTTCGCGCCGGGCGCGGTGCTCGACGGCGTCGTGCGCACGGTACCGCAGGCGGAGGGGCTCACGCAGGTGCTCGCGGAGCTCGGTCGCGCGCTCGACGCGGTGCTCGTGTTCGACATCGACGACGAGGAGATCGTGCGGCGCACGTCGGCGCGCGTGGTGTGCGACAAGACGCAGCAGCCGTTCACCGGGATGGCGCCGGGCACGCACTGCCCGACGTGCCCGGACGGGACGCTCGTGCGCCGCCCGGACGACGAGCCGGCGGCGGTGCGCACGCGGCTCGACGTGTACCGCGCGCAGACGCTGCCGGTGCTCGAATGGTACGCGCACGACGGCGTCGCCGTGCGGACGATCGACGCGGTCGGCGGGATGGACGAGGTGACGGGGCGCGCGCTCCGCGCGTTGGGCATCGGCGGCGCGTGACGACGACGGCCGCGGCGCGCGGCGGGATTCAGCTCAAGAGCGCGCGCGAACTCGACGTCATGCAGGCGGGCGGACGAATCCTCGCCGCGGTGCTCGCCGTGCTCGCGGACGCGGTCCGCCCGGGCGTCACGACGGGCGAGCTGGACCGGATCGGCGAGGAGTTCATCCGCTCGCACGCGGGCGCGATGCCGTCGTTCAAGGGGCTCTACGGGTTCCCCGGGAGCGTGCTGACGTCGATCAACCAGGAGATCGTTCACGGCATCCCGTCGCGGAAGCGCGTGCTGGCTGAGGGGGACATCATCTCGCTCGACACGGGCGTCAAGTACGAGGGGATGTACACGGACTCCGCGCTGACGGTGGCGGTGGGGCAGATCTCGGCGGCCGACCAGCGGCTGCTCGACGTGACGCAGGAGGCGCTCGTGGCGGGGATCGCGGCGGCGGAGGTCGGTAACCACGTGGGCGACATCGGGTACGCGGTGCAGACGATCGTCGAACGCGCGGGGTTCAGCGTGGTACGTGAGCTGGTCGGGCACGGCGTCGGTCGCGGGCCGCACGAGGACCCGCAGGTGCCCAACCACGGCAAGCCGAAGCGCGGGACGAAGCTGACGCCCGGTCTCACGATCGCGATCGAGCCGATGGTGAACGCGGGCAAGGCGGGGACGCGCACGCTCTCCGACAAGTGGACCGTGGTCACGGTCGACGGCAAGCGCTCGGCGCACTTCGAGCACACGGTCGCGATCACCGAGCAGGGGCCGCGGATCCTGACGCTCGGGGCCGCGCCGGCGGGGGTCGCGGCGGCGGCGCTCGGGGTCCGTTAGGCCGTCGTCGCGGCAACATCAGGCGTTCGCGCCGAGGCGGGAGAGGCGGCGCTCGAGGATCCGGCGCTCGTCGAAGTCGCGGAGGCGGAGGCGCTCCGCCGTGGTGCCGGCGAGGGCGCGCTCGGGGAGGAGTCCGATCAGCTCGCTCCACGTGACCTCGACGCCGCGGGCCGCGGCTTCGGACGCGACGCGGGCGAACGCGGGGGCGAGGGTCGTGCGGTCGAGGTCGACGAGGTTCATCGAGACCTGGGCCTGGCCATCGACGGCGAGGCCGAGTGCCTTGACGCCGGGAAGGCCGCCGGATGACTCGCGCACGGCGCGGGCGATGGCCTTGGCGACCGCCAGGTTCGTGGCGGGGCCGAGGTAGACGTTGAAGGCGACGAGAAACGGGCGCGCGCCGACGGCGACCGCTCCGGCGGTCGGGTGGACGCGGGCGGGGCCGGCGTCCGGGGCCCGGGCGGGGTCGGTCGCGATCTCGGTCGCCAGCCGTTCGAAGCCGCCGCGTCGGAGGGTGGCGAGGTCGGTGCGGTCGGGGCGGAGGGCGGCGCGCTCGTAGTAGTAGACCGGGACGCCGAGGTCGCGGGCGACGCGGGTGCCTAACGCGTAGGCGAGGGCGACGCAGTCGGCGGTCGTCGTGCCGTGGTCCGGGAGCGGGACGAAGGGGACGACGTCGGCGGCGCCGATGCGGGGGTGGACGCCCGCGTGTGCGCGGAGGTCGATGTGGGCGCGGGCGGCGGCGATGCCGGCGAACGCGGCGTCGGCGGCGTGGGCGGGGTCGGCGACGAAGGTGATCACGCTGCGGTGGTGCGAGCGGTCGGCGGAGGCGTCGAGGACGTGCGTGCCTGGCGTCGCGGCGATGGCGTCGCGGATGGCGGCGACGACGTCGGGGCGGCGGCCTTCGCTGAAGTTGGGGACGCACTCGACGAGCGGCGTCATCTCGCGTGGGGTCCGGACGGATTGGCGTGGGGCGCGGCGGGGGCGGACGGGGCGCTTCGCTCGCTCACCGACGCCGGGCGCATCGGAGCCGTGTCGGGCGTTGCCCTCCGCGTCTCCTCGCTGGCGTCGAACGCTCGCTTCGGCCCCGTCCGCCCCCGCCGCGCTCGGGCCGAAGCGTTAGGCAGCGCGGAGGATGTTGAGGAGCCAGGCGTGCATGGCGGGCGAGCCCACGCACAGGCCGTTGTGGCTCACGGTGACCTCTGCGCCGTCGGGGGTCGTGACGATCCCGCCGGCCTCGCGGATGATGACGATGCCGGCGGCGAGGTCCCAGGGGGAGAGGTTCAGTTCCCAGAAGGCGTCGAAGCGGCCGCAGGCGACGTCGCACAGGTCGAGGGCCGCCGAGCCGGCGCGGCGGATGCCGGCGGTGGCGCGGGTGACCTCGGCGAACTGGCGGGTGTAGGTCGGGATCTGGTCGTGGTTCTTGAAGGGGAAGCCGCTGCCGATCAGGGCGCGGGCGGGGTCGGTGATACGAGAGACGGTGATGCGTCCGGGGGGCGCTGCGGGATGGGGGCGGCGGTGGGCGCCGCCGGCCTGCATGGCGGAGAAGACCTCGCCCGTCGCGGCGTTGTGGACGACGCCGGCGATCGGGGTGCCGGCGAAGGTGGCGCCGATCGAGACGGCGTACCAGGGGAAGCCGTGCAAGAAGTTGGTCGTGCCGTCGAGGGGGTCGACGACGAAGCCGAGGCCGGGGCCGAGTCCGGCGGCCGGGTCGTAGGATTCTTCGCCGAGGAAGGCGGCGTCGGGGTAGGGGGCGAGGAGGGTCTCGCGGATGCGTTGTTCGGCGCCGAGGTCCACCTCGCTCACGAAGTCGGCCGGGCCTTTGTGTTCCCACGTCAACGTGGTGCGTGTTGCGGCGCGAGCGGCGATGAACGCGGCGGCGCGGGCGGCGGCGTCGCGCATGGTGTGCTCGAGTGCGGCGAGGTCGAGGTTGGGCGGGATGGCGGGCGTCGAGAGTGTCATGCGGGGAGCGTAAGGGTGTTCAGGCGCGGTATAGCTTGCGCGCATGTCACAGATCTACAGCGGGATCCAGCCGTCGGGCGAGCTGCACATCGGTAACTACCTCGGCGCGGTACAGAACTGGGTGCGACTGCAGCGGGAGCACGCGGGCGCGATCTTCTGTATCGTGGACTACCACGCGCTGACGGGCAACTACGACCCCGAGGCGCTCCGGCGCCGTACGTTCGAGATGGCGTTGTCGCTGCTCGCGGCGGGGATCGATCCGGCGCGCGCGACGCTCTACCGGCAGAGCGCGGTGCCGGAGCATACCGAGCTCGCGTGGGTGTTCAACACGATCACGCCGGTCGGGGAATTGGAGCGGCAGACGCAGTACAAGGACAAGGTGGCGCGGCAGGAGAGCGTGGCCGTCGGGGTGCTGACCTACCCGGTGCTGCAGGCGGCGGACATTCTCCTGTACCGAGCCGACGCGGTGCCCGTCGGCGAGGACCAGGTGCAGCATTTGGAGCTGTCGCGCGAGATCGCGCGGAAGTGGAACGCGCGGTTCGCGCCGGAGGACCGGCCGTTCTTCCCCGAGCCGCAGCCGCTACTCGCGCCGACGCGGCGGATCATGGGACTCGACGGGCAGGCGAAGATGTCGAAGTCGATGGGCAACACGATCGGGCTGATGGAGTCGTCGGACGCGATCTGGGCGAAGCTGCGGCCGGCCATGACCGACCCGGCGCGGGTGCGGAAGACCGACCCGGGGACGCCCGAGGTGTGCAACATCTACCACCTTCACAAGGCGTTCTCGCCGCCACCGGTCGTCGACGAGGTCGCGGAGAAATGCCGCACGGCGGGCTGGGGGTGCATCGCCTGCAAGCAGGTGCTGTTCGAGCATATGGAGCAGGAGCTCGTACCGATCCGCGGGCGGGCGGCCGCGCTGCGTGCGGATCCCGGGCAGGTGACGGATGCGCTGGAGGCGGGGGGCGAGCGGTGCCGCACGATCGCGCGCGAGACGATGGGCGAGGTGCGCTCGGCGATGGGGTTGCGGTAGCAGTCCGCCGGCGCGTCCGAGGGGCGTGGCGCACGTCTTTTGCACCCCGCGCGGCCTTTGAGACGGGCCCGAGACGAACGACCTAACCGGAGCGACGCATGGCGGATTTGCCCAAGGACAACGAGAGCAGCCTCAACCCGCAGCGCACGGAGAAGACGCACAAGCCGGCGCGCGGCGCCGCCGGCGGCCGTCACGAGCCGGAGTCGGCGGATGAGCAGACGCGGCGCGGCGACCACTCGGGCGACGCGGACGCGGACCGGCGGCTGGGGAAGGAGGCGAGCGGCGACGCGCTGCGCCGGCAGATGGCGAACCCGGTGATGGCCTCGGTGACGACGATGGTGTGCGTCACGTGCGGCTCCGAGCAGTTCTTCCGCGGCGAGGTGCCGGTCGCGCTCAAGTGCAAGGTGTGCGGGAGCTCGGTGTTCCGCGCGTTCGACACGCCGACGCGGCGCGACGAGGCGAACATCGCGCAGATGGAGGAGGTCGCGCGGAGTGAGGCGTACGGTGACTCGTCCCCGCAGACAGCGCCGGAAGAGGTTCGCGATCTCGACATGAAGTGATGCGCGACGCGCCCCGGGCGCGGCGCCTCGTCGTCGACCTCAACGCGCGGGCGCGGCGGTGGGCGTTGGACGACGCGTCGGCCGCGCGACTGCGGGCCGCGGCGCCGCCGGGCTGGTCGGTCGAGATCCTGCGGACGCCGGCGATCTCGGACGGGGACGGTGGGGTGTCGGTGGCGCCCGAACTCGCGGCCGCGGTGCGCGATGCGGAGGTGTACTTCGGCTTCGGAATCTCGGCGCCGCTGCTCGAGGCGGCGCCTGCGCTGCGGTGGGTGCAGAGCGCGGCGGCGGGGGTGGGGTCGCTGCCGCGCGCGGCGATCGGGGCGCGGGGCATTGCGCTGACGAACGCGGCGGGGGTGATGGCAGTCCCGATCGCGGAGCACGTGGTCGGGGGCGTGCTGCACTTCCTGCGCGGGTTCGACGTCGCGGTCGTGCAGCAGCGGGCGGGGACGTGGGACCGCGCGCCGTGGGTGCAGCCGGTCGCGGGCGGGCCGGACGCACGGCCGCGCGAACTCGGCGAGTGCCGCGTCGTGATCGTCGGCGTGCGGGGAATCGGGGGTGCGGTCGCCGAGCGGTGCGCGGCGTTCGGGGCGACGTGCGTCGGCGTGCGGCGCGACGCGAGCGCGCCCGCGCCGCCGGGGTTCGCGCGCGTGGCCGCGACGGACGCGCTGGACGCCGAACTCGGCGAGGCGGACGTCGTCGTGCTGGCCGCGCCGGCCACGGCGGAGACTCGGCAGCTGCTGGACCGGCGCCGGATCGGGCTACTTCCCGACGGGGCGATCGTGGTGAACGTGGGGCGCGGCTCGCTCCTCGACGAACCGGCGCTGGTCGAGGCGCTCGGGGGCGCGGGCGGGGCCGTGCGGTTGCGCGGGGCGGTGCTGGACGTCTTCGCCGAGGAGCCGCTGCCGGCGGCGAGCCCGCTCTGGGGGCTCGCGAACGTGCTCGTGACGCCGCACGTGTCGGCGACGTCGCCCGGGCGGTTCTGGTCGCGCATGCTGCCGCTCTTCCTCGACAACTGGGCGCGCTGGGACCGCGGGGCGCCGCTCCGGAACGTCGTCGACCTCGAGGCGGGGTACTGACGGCCTAACGGCGCGCTCGGCGGTGGCGGCGCGGACGGAACCACCCACCGCCACGCCACATGGACGCCATCCTCCGCGCCGCCGTCGAACGGGGCGCCTCCGACCTCCACGTCAAGGCGGGCGACGTGCTCCGCGCCCGCATCGACGGGCGCCTCGTCCCGCTCACGCGCCAGCCGCTGACCGCGGAGCAGACGCGGTCGATCGCGCACCGGCTGCTGCCGAACGAGGCGGAGCGCGCGCGGCTCGACGCGCTCACCGACTACGACTGCTCCTACGCGGTGGCGGACGTGGGGCGGTTCCGCGTGAACATCATGCGGCAGCGCGGGGCGTTCTCGGCGGTGCTGCGCCTCATCCCGCACGACGTGCCCACGCTCGACGCGTTAGGCCTGCCGGCGTCGGTGGCGCGGATCGCGGAGGCGGAGCGCGGGATGGTGCTCGTCACGGGCGTGACCGGGTCGGGGAAGTCGAGCACGCTCGCCGCGATGATCCGGCACGTCAACGCGCGCTGCGAGAAGCACATTCTCACGCTCGAGAACCCGGTCGAGTTCCTCCACGCCGACCTCAAGGGGAGCGTGACGCAGCGCGAGATCGGGGTCGACACGGAGAGCTTCCGCCACGGGCTGCGCGCCGCGCTGCGGCAGGACCCGGACGTGATCCTGATCGGCGAAATGCGCGACGCGGAAACGGTCGACACCGCGCTCAAGGCCGCGGAGACCGGGCACTTGCTGCTGTCGACCCTGCACACGCCGGACGCGCAGAGCACGGTGCTCCGCACGGTCGCGATGTTCGCCGCGGCGGAGCAGGCGGTGGTGCGGCTGCGGCTCGCCGAGTCGCTGCACGCGGTGGTGTCGCAGCGGTTGCTGCCGCGCGCGTCGGGGCGCGGGCGCGTCGTCGCGGCGGAGATCATGCTCGTGACGCCGGCGATCCGTGACCTGATCGCGGAGGGGCGCGTGAGCGAGGTGCGCGAGTTGATCGAGGAGGGGCAGCAGTACGGGATGCAGACGTTCGACCAGCACCTGGCGGAGCTGGTGCGGCGCGAGGCGGTGACGTACGAGATCGCGCTCGCGGCGGCGACGCGGCCGTCGGACTTCGCGCTCCAGTTCCGGATGCTGTACGCGGCGGCCCCTACGGTGGCCGCGCCGGTCGTGGCGGGGCCGGGCGCGCCGTCGGCGCTGGCCGGGTTGCCCGCGGAGGGCGCGTTCGACTTCTTGCACGGCTGACTCGCTCGTCGGGTCGTCCCGGTCCGCAGGGGTGCGGGGGCGACGGTCCGGCTCTGTCCCCGTGCACTCGTGCCGCTCGCACTTGCCGGCCTGTTCGCTCCGGTGGTCACCCCGTTCGACGCCGATGGCGCGCCCGACCGGGACGCGTTCCGCGGCAACGTGCGCGCGCACCGCGCGGCGGGCCTGACGGGCGTCGTCACGGCGGGGTCGAGTGGTGAGGCCGCGTTGCTGGAGGACGACGAGCGCGCGCGTCTGGCGGAGTGGGCGCGGGAGGCGCTTGGGGCGGAGGCGACGGTGATCGCGGGGGTCGGCGGGGAGAGCACGCGGGCGACGGTGCGTCGGGCGCGCGACGCGGCGTCGGCGGGGGCGGACGCGGTGCTCGTGGTGGCCCCGCACTACTACGGGCGGCGGATGAGCGACGACGCGCTCCGCGCGCACTACGCGGCGGTGGCCGACGCGAGCCCGCTGCCGGTGTTGCTGTACAACATTCCGGTGTACGCGCACTTCGCGCTGGCGGCGGAGCTGGTCGGCGGGCTGGCCGAGCATCCGAACGTGGCGGGGATGAAGGACAGCGCGGGAGATCTCGCGATGCTCGCGCGGTACGTGGCCGTGCAGGGGCCGGCGTTCCGCGTGCTCACGGGGCACGCGGGGACGTACGCGTCGGCGCTCGCGCTCGGCGTGAGCGGCGGGATCCTCGCGGCCGCGCTCTTCGCGCCGCAGGTCGTGCTCGCCGTGACGGAGGCCCACGCGCGCGGGGACGCCGGGGCCGTGGAGGAGGCGCAGGCGCGACTCACGCCGCTCGGTCGCGACGTGGTCGCAGCGTTAGGCCCGGCGGGGCTCAAGTGTGCGCTCGACGTTGTGGGGCTCGCGGGGGGCGCGCCGCGGGCGCCGCTGCTCGCGTGCACGCCGGTGGAGGGGGCGACGGTCGAGGCGCGGCTGGCCGAGGCGGGGGTGACGACGGCGCCCGTCGCGGCGGCGGTCGGCGTGGGTGCCTAACGACGCGCGCCTCGCCGCGCACCTGCGGGCGGTCGGGGGCGCGCCGCGGCCGGCGGGTGGCGCCGCGGAGGCCGAGGCGCGGCGGTACGCGGCGGGGGTGCTGCGCCGGGCGGGGTACGACGTCACGGAGGTGCCGTTCACGTACTCCGACGCGCCCGGGCGGCTTGGGACGCCGATTGCGGGAGCGTGGACGGCGCTGACGTTGGGTGCGACGGCGCTCGCGGGCGCGCGCGGGCGGCCCGGGGTCGCGCTCGCGGCGCTCGGCGCGGGGGTCGGCGCGCTCGCGGCGGTGGGGGGGTGGGTCGGGCGGGTTGGGACGGTGCGGCTCCGCTGGCGGCGTCGCGGGGGGGTCAACCTCGTCGCGACGCGTCCGACGGCTGATCGGGCCCACGCGGCGCTGCCGGGCGGCGACGTGCGGATGTGGCTCGTCGCGCACCTCGACACGAAGTCGCAGCCGGTCGCGATGGTGGCGCGCGTTGGCGGGGTGGTCGCGGCGGTGGCGTGCGCGCTGGTCGCGGCGGCGGTGGCGGCGGCGGAGGCGGCCTCCGGCCGCGCGGTGGCGGGTGCGGCCGGCTGGGCCGCGCTCGGCGTGTTAGGCATCGCGGCGGCGGTGCCGGTCGCGGCGACCACGGTCGGCGCGGAGTCGGACGGCGCGCTCGACAACGCGTCGGGGGTCGCCGCGGTGCTCGGCGCGGCCGAGGCGCTCGCGGCGGAGGGGGCGGCCGTGGGGGTGTTGCTCACGAGCGCGGAGGAGCTGGGGATGGCCGGCGCGCACGCGTGGGCCGACGCGTGGGCGCGGGCGGGGCGCGCGCCGGCGGTCGCGCTCAACTGCGACGGGGTGGACGACGCGGGGGCGCTCACGGTGATGCGCGGCGCGCGCCTAACACCGGAGGTGGCGCGGGCGCTCGGGGCGGCCGGGGGGGACGCGCGGGTGCGGCGCATCCCCCCCGGGCTGCTGGTCGACGCGGTCGCGCTCGCGGCGGCGGGGTGGGGGGCGGTGACCGTGAGCAAGGGGACGTGGGCGACGCTCGCGCGCGTGCATACGCGGCGGGATACGCTCGCGCAGTTGCGCGGGGACGGGGTGGCGCAGGCGGCGGGGTTGCTCGTGCGGTTGGGGCGGGCGTTGAGCGAGCGGGGCGGGTAGGGCGCCGGTACTGCCGGGATGGACGATGACGCCCCGGGGACGAACCACCCGGGGACGAAGGGCACCGAGGCCGCTCCCGCCGGGGACGAAACGGCCGGGGTTGGGGACGGTCGTGCGCCCTTGTCGCCGTAAGAGGCTGCAACGGACGGAGGACCCTCGGCCTGCCCCGGTCCGTTCGTCCCCGGTGCCCCTTCGTCCCCGGGGCGTCACCGTCCATCCCGGTCCCACTGTCCGGCCGTAGTGTGCCCGGGTGGACCGACCGGCTGGAGCGTCCCGGCTAGTTCGTGCCCAGGTGGAGCGTCCCGGGGACGATCGTCTACGGGGAGCGCGGCCCGGGATGAGGCGGGTCGCGCTAGATTCCGCCCACGCCCCGGACCCTCCGGGGCGTTTTTGCGTTCCAGCCACGCCCGTCCGCGGGCGAGACCGAGAGAGGCACGGCAGATGTTCGATTCCACGACGCGCACGCTCGTCGTCGTCGGCGCGCAGTGGGGCGACGAGGGGAAAGGGAAGCTCGTCGACGTGCTCGCGGAGCGGGCCGACTGGGTGGTGCGGTACCAGGGGGGCGCGAACGCCGGGCACACGGTGCACATCGGCGAGGTGTCGTTCGTGCTGCACCAGATCCCGAGCGGGATCCTGCACCCGGGCGTGCGCTGCGCGATCGGGAACGGCGTCGTGCTCGACCCCGACACGCTCTTCCACGAGATCGACGAGCTGGTGGAAGACGGCGTCGACGTCGAAGGCCGCCTGTACGTGAGCGAGCGGGCGCACCTCGTGCTGCCCTACCACAAGCTCGTCGACGCGGAGAGCGCCGCGAGTCGTGCGATCGGGACCACGGGGCGCGGGATCGGGCCGGCGTACGAGGACAAGGTCGCGCGGCGCGGCGTGCGGGTGCTCGACCTGCGCCACCCGGACCGGCTCCGCGCGCTCGTCGAAAAAGGGGTCGAGCACGCGAACGCGCAGCTCGCGGCCGGCGGCGGCGCGCGACGCGTGGACGTGGACGAGACGATGTCGCTGCTCGAGCGCCTCGCGCCGCGGCTGCTGCCGCTCGCGGAGGACGTCGGGCTCGCCGTGCACCGCGCGATCCGGACGGGCGCGGCCGTGTTGCTGGAGGGCGCGCAGGGCTCGCTCCTCGATGTCGACCACGGGACGTATCCGTTCGTGACGTCGAGCTCGACGACGAGCGGCGGGGCGGCGATCGGGGCGGGGATCGCGCCGACGGCGATCGACGCGGTGCTCGGCGTCGTGAAGGCGTACACGACGCGCGTCGGCAACGGCCCGCTCCCGACCGAGATCGCGGGCGCGCTCGGCGAAGAGGTGCGGCGGTTGGGAAACGAGTTCGGCGCGACGACGGGGCGCGCGCGGCGCTGCGGCTGGTTCGACGCGGTGGTGGCGCGCTACGCGACGCGCGTGAACGGGCTGACGGGGCTCGCGGTGACCAAGCTCGACGTGCTCGACACGCTCGACCGGATCGCGCTCTGCACGGGGTACGACGTGGACGGCGAGCTGTACACGGAATTTCCGGGCGATCTGGTCGCGCTGGAACGGGCGGTGCCGAGGTACGAGTGGTTCCCGGGGTGGCGTCGCGAGACGGGCGGGGCACGCGCGCTGGCCGAGCTGCCGCGCGAGGCACGCGCGTACCTCGACCGGGTACAGGAACTGGTCGAGGCGCCGATCGCGTACGTGAGCGTGGGGACGCGCCGGGATCAGATCATCGCGTTAGACGACGCGGCGGCCGGGGTCGGGGCGATGTCGTAGGGGCGACGTTCGCGGTCGCCCCGCAGCTCGCCCGCAGGCAGAGAGATCAGCCCGTCGGTGCGGGCGGAACACGAGGGCGGTCGCGAGGGCCGCCCGGACGGGAGAGATCGCGTGGCGGAGGAGGGCATCGAAGTCCTGATCGTCGGCGCTGGGCCCTGCGGGCTTGCCGCCGCGATCGCCTGCGGGCGCGCGGGGCTCCGCGCCGTCGTGCTCGACCGGGGGTGCCTGGTGAGCGGCGTCGCGTCGTACCCGCCGTACATGAACTTCTTCTCGACCGCGGAGCGCATCGCGATCGGCGGCGTGCCGTTCCCGATCGCGGGCGAGAAGCCGACGCGGCGCGACGCGCTGGCGTACTACCGCACGGTGACCGCGTACTGCGGGCTCGACGTGCGCCAGTACGAAGCGGTCGTCTCGGTCGAGCCGTTAGGCCCGTCGGACGAGGACGACGCGCGCTTCGCCGCGCGCTCGCGGTCGGCGACCGGGGTGGAGCGCGTGTGGCGGGCGGGGTCGATCGTCGTCGCGACCGGCTACTTCGGCACGCCGAGCCGGCTCGGCGTGCCGGGCGAGGAGCTGCCGCACGTGTCGCACTACTTCGACGAGGGGCACTACGGCTTTCAGCAGGAGGTCGTCGTCGTCGGGGGCGGGAACTCGGCCGTCGACGCCGCGCTCGAGTTGTACCGGGCCGAGGCGCGAGTGACGATGGTGCACTTCGGGCCGGGGCTCGATCCGAACGTCAAGCCGTGGGTGTTGCCGGACGTGAGCGCGCGCATCCGCGAGGGACGTATCCGCGGCGTGTGGAACGCGCGCGTCGTGGCGATCGAGCCCGAGGCGGTGCGCGTGATGGTGAGCGCTCACGGGGACCCGGCGCACGCGGTGGGAGCCGGGATGCCCGTCGAGGAGCGCGTGATTCCCGCGAAGCTCGTCTACCTCACGACGGGGTTCCTGCCGAACAGCGGGCTGTTGCAGCAGATCGGCGTGGCGCTCGACCCGGAGAGTGGGATTCCGTCGCACGATCCGGCGACGATGGAGACGAGTGTGCCGGGTGTGTACATCGCGGGGGTAATCGCGTCGGGGTATAACGCGAACCGGATTTTCATCGAGAACGGGCGGGACCACGGGGCGCTCATCGCGCGGCATCTGACGGGGGTGACGCTGCCGACGTATGTGCCGATGCCGGAGTTGACGTCGGCGGGCGCGCCGCTCGGGCCGAAGTGAGTCCGGAAGGGCTTGGCGCGAGTCCAGGGCGGCCTACCTTACCGGGTTCGCCCTCCCTGCCCCCGCCAGCCCGCGCCATGCCCGCCAGTACCCAGCCCGACGTGATGGACAAGCTCGTGTCGCTCTGCAAGCGGCGCGGGTTCATCTTCCAGTCCTCCGAGATCTACGGCGGGACGGGGTCGGTGTGGGACTACGGCCCGCTCGGCGTCGAGCTCAAGAAGAACGTGAAGGACCGCTGGTGGCACAGCATGGTCCGCATGCGCGACGACGTCGAGGGGCTGGACGCGGCGATCCTCATGCACCCGCGCGTGTGGGAGGCGAGCGGGCACGTGGCGGGGTTCGTCGATCCGCTCGTCGACTGCAAGGCGTGCAAGGGGCGCTTCCGGGCCGACAAGCTCGAGGACGCGCGCTGCCCGCGGAAGCCGTCGCGCCGGCCGGGCGAGTTCGAGCAGTGCGAGCTGACCGCGCCGCGGCAGTTCAACCTCATGTTCAAGACGTTCATGGGCGCGCTCGAAGATTCGGCGAGCGTCGTCTACCTGCGCCCCGAGACGGCACAGGGGATCTACGTGAACTTCCTGAACGTGCAGCAGAGCACGCGGCAGAAGGTCCCGTTCGGGATCGCGCAGGTCGGGAAGGCGTTCCGGAACGAGATCACCCCGGGGAACTTCACGTTCCGCACGCGCGAGTTCGAGCAGATGGAGATGCAGTTCTTCGTCGACCCGGAGTCGGACCACATGGCGTGGTTCGAGTACTGGAAGGCGGAGCGGATGAAGTGGATGCTGTCGTTAGGCCTGGGCGAGTCGCGGCTGCATTTCCACCAGCACACGCCCGAGGAGCTCGCGCACTACGCGCGGGCGGCGTTCGACATCCAGTTCGACTTCGGCGGCACGCTCGGCTTCCAGGAGATCGAGGGCGTGCACCACCGCGGCGACTTCGACCTGTCGCGGCACCAGGAGTACTCGGGGAAGAAGCTCGAGTACTACGACCAGGTCGCGAACCGCCGCTACGTGCCGTTCGTGGTCGAGACGAGCGTCGGCGCCGACCGCGTCACGCTCGCCGCGCTCGCGAACGCGTACCGCGAGGAGGCGGTCCCGGGGGAGAGCGAGGGGCGGGTGGTGTTAGGCCTCCACCCCGCGCTCGCGCCGATCAAGGCGGGCGTGTTCCCGCTCGTCAAGAAGGACGGGATGCCCGAGTTCGCGCACCGGCTGGCCGACGAGTTGCGGCGCGACGTCCCGGTGTTCTACGACGATTCGGGCGCGATCGGGCGTCGCTACCGGCGGCAGGACGAGGTCGGGACGCCGTTCGGCGTCACGGTCGACGGGCAGACGCTCGAGGACGGGACGGTCACGGTCCGCGACCGCGACACGCTCGCGCAGGAGCGCGTCGCGGCGGAGCGGGTGCGGGGCGTGATCGCGGAGCGGCTCTCGGAGCGGCTCGCGGCCTAACGTGGCGGAGCTGACGTCCGACGCGGTGCGCGCGGCCGGCGAGGCGTGCGCGGTCGCGTGGGGGACGGCGCAGCTCGCGGCGTCGACGCGCGGCTCCGGCGATGCGGCGCGCTTCGACGCGGCGTCGGGGCGCTGGCCGGTGCTCGAGAGCGCGGAGGCGCTGGCGGTCGCGCTCGACCTGGCGCCCGACGCGTCGGGCGGGCGCGCGCTCGCGACGTGGCTGGCCGCGGCGCGCGTGCGCGCGGCGGTCGCGCCGTACGCGGCCCGGCTCGACGACTGGCGGCGGCGCGCGGCCGTGCGCGTGCCGGGCGGCCCGACCGTGCCGTGGGGCGACGTGCCCGCCCGGCTCGCCTCGCTCGCCGGCGACGCGGCGACCCGACACGCGTTAGGCGACGCGCGGGCGCGCCTCGCGGCCGACGCGCTCGCGCCGCTCGCCCGCGAGCGCGTCGCGCGCACGTGCGCGGCGGTCGAGGCGCTCGGCATCGCGGCGGGCTACGACGACACGCTCGCGCGCCTCACCGGCGAGGCGCCGGACGCGCGCGCGCGACGGGCGGCCGAGTGGCTCGCGCGGACGGGGGCGGAGTGGGACGACACGCTGGCCGAGCG
>JAABUZ0100002898.1_pt1 | contig 27123 bp, 36 predicted proteins | sample 5562091 | NCBI WGS metagenome assembly JAABUZ01 (sample SAMN12813069, study PRJNA571459) | rock metagenome | isolation source: Antarctica rocks | place: Antarctica: Victoria Land, Linnaeus Terrace sud | collected 2015-12-21 | reverse complement strand
GCCCGAGTCGCATTCGGGTTCCGCAACCTGGACAACCAGCGCCGCCGGGTACGGTTCCACTGCACCCGGCAATCACGCCGGACGATCAGTGCCAAGGGGTCAGTTCCCCCTCAACCTTGAAGAACCAGTTCATGTCGGGGACGGCGGCCGCCACGAGGACGCGCCCTGTCACGGCCGCGAGACGCCCAGGTATAGGGGCGGACGCCCCTTGACCGTCGAGCCCGATCTGTTCGGGTGCGGCGCGGTCGCCACCGGCCGATCTGGCTGGTCGCTGGTGATGAAGGCCCGCCGCGGCGAATTGACCGGGGGCCAACCTGCGTTCAAGTTCCCGAACACAATTTGCCGTCCTCCTCCCCATCCGCAGGTCGAAGTACTCCTGAGACTGCAGATCACCAAGGCCAGGACAGAGCGCTACAGCACCAACATCGACCCGTCAACGGGGCTGCCCGCGGCTTTCGCAGCCAGGCGAACTATCAGCCCCGTATCCCGTGGTCGCCAACGCGTAGCCGCCGCGTGATCAACCCTCCCGGAACCGTCAATTCAGGCTTCATCGCGAAAACCCCCCGATGTACTCGATCTCGAGCGCGGAGCACTTTGCGGCCCCGCAAGCAGCACTGGCAGTCGCTCGTAGCCTCGGAGAACCCGAAGTTGCCGTCGCAACGCGCCCGGAGCAAGGGATACATCGGGATATCGCTCGACGAGCTTTCGCAACCCCACGGATCCTTCAAGGCGCGCTAAGCTAGCCCCCAGACAGAAATGGACTCCGGCGGAGAAGGCCAAGTGTTCCTTTGAGTTCGGCCGATCTACATTGAAGCGCGCCGGATCCGGGAAAACATCGGGGTCCCAGTTGGCGCCCCCCAGTAGTAGGCCGACGAAGCAACCAGCCGGCAGTTGCTCCCCCGCGAGGAGAACCTCTTGGCGGGTAAACCGGAGGGTCTCTTGTATGGGAGAATCAATGCGCAGGACTTCATCCACAGCGTTGGCCCAGAGGTCGGGTTCGTCTTGAAGTCGGTTGAGCTGGTCTGGGTGACTCAGTAACTGAACGGTGCCGTTGGCAAGTAAATTGACTGTTGTTTCAAAGCCGGCGCCGATCACTAGGAGTGCGGTTGCTCGAAGTTCGAGGTCGTTCAACTTGCGGTCGGCTCCGGGCTCATCATCGGCGACGGCAGCGAGATGGCTCAGCAGGTTATCGCCCGGATTGCGGCGCAACCGTCCGAGATGTTCAGATAGCCAGACGTGCATCTCGTTCAGTGCTCTAGTCGCGACTCGGAATTGGCCAAAGCCGATTGAAGGATCAAGGATCATCACCACTGCGTTACCCCATAGGAGCAACTGTTGATGCATACTTTGGGGAACCCCGAGGATCTCGGCGATAACTCTCACCGGCAAAGGTGCCGCGTACGCCTCGATTAAGTCTACTTCGGACTCGCCGTCCAGGGCGCTAAGCAGCTCGTCGGCGATCTCACCGATTCGACTTTCCAACGCAGCCATTGCTCGAGCCGTGAAGACCTTTGCAACTAGTCGGCGTAGGCGTGTGTGATCAGGTGGATCAATAGCCAATAGTGAGGGAGCTTGAGTTGGCCCGATCGTCCAGGGATCGGTCAAGGCTGCTAGGACTCGTCGGACCAGAGGTGGCAGTTGCTCACTCGTCGCGACTGCGACTCCATATGCCGGGCTACGTAAGACCTCCCCCGCTATCTCATGTGACGCAGTTACAGCTAGCCGGCCTGTTCGTAGCAAGGGACCGTGCTCACGAATTTGGTCATATATTGGGAAAGGGTTATCCCAGGTACTGCGATCGACAGCTAGCTTGGCGCCCAGCTGCCCATGCAGTGCGGCTCGCCGCAGAGCAAGTTGCGGGACGTAGGCCTGCACCGTCCAACGCAGGGCAGTCTGAGCGGTGTTCATGACACGGACGACTGGACAGTGCCGGCGGTCGGCCGTGCAGTTTCTGCAGCGACGTGCAGAGTTGACCTCCCGCGGTAGGCGAAGCTTGTTGATGGAGAGAGTAACCCCGGATCCACAGCTGGTTTTCGGGGGGCGGTACCGAAGACCCTGCCGCTGTCTTGGTCGGGTGCTGGCGGTGTCCGGGCAACGCTGAGCTGCCGGTCCTCCGGCTTCTGCAAGGTCCTGCTCGTCGGGGCTGGTTGGTGTTCAGCAGCGGAGCGGTATCGCGTGGATGCGGTCGAGGGCGGTCGGCATGTTTGCAGCCGAGCCCGTCCGACCATACGGACAGCGTTCGCATCTGACAAAACATCCGGGCTAGCGCAGCCCGATGCCCCGGACCGTCCCCACATTCAGCTCTCGAGGCGCGCTAGAACCTCGTTCACCCCGCCTAGCCTATCGATGGCTGCCTCGAAGCGCTCGCGCTCAAAGCGGTACAGCGCCGCCCTTTTATGAGGAAGTTCCACCTCACCAAGGAACTCTCCGTCAGCTACTCCGCAAAGATGGTCCTCGAGCGCTCGAACGGCCAAGTTGTTAGCCGCCGGGTCAGAGACTACTCCGGTGCACTCCGGGTAAGTTGCAAGTATGCCGTCAACAATGGCAATCCAGAAGCGGAAGGCGTAACCCTGTCGCAGGTACTCGATAGGGCCAAGACAACCGTGCATCCCTATATCCGCGTCAGAATTCTCGTAGTAATCTGACACAACATCCAGTCCGACGCGATACAACTCTAAATACCCCCCCTCCCTCCCTTGGTGAGAGGCAATGTAGGAGCGGGTCTTCAAGTCCCGATGTTGCTCAAGGATTTCCTCGTGCCACCCTTCCACGCCCCAGTCCTTTTCCATCAACAACTTGACGTGGGGCTCGCTCATCCAGCTGGCAACGAGAGATATCTCATGTGCACTAGTTGGAGTGATCTCCGCAAGCGACAAAGGTGGCCTCAGCGCCATAGTCGACCAGGGTGACTCCAAGAAGCCTGTACTAGGCGCTGCCGAACGCCTGCTACGGTCGATCGCGTTTCGTCTATTGGTCATCCTAATCACTGCTCCGTATTCGCCCGTATTATCTGCTCTACAGCATCGTCAACCTCAGTTACATCTCCGCCCGAAACCCTGACGCGGCCTCCTAGCACTATGTCCGAGTACCTGACCTCGAGCTCATCAGGTGGAGCCTGCAGAGTGACTTGACGCAGCGGCCTGCCCACCTGCCACAACCAGCCTGCCGACGCAGCGTTCTGAAAATTCGGTCGAGGGCCGGTAAGTCCTGCCTGCGCCGCAAGGTTCACCTCTTCGAGGTCGTAACCCCCAATGGCAGTTGCTTGAAAGGGAATCTCCCCGCCAGGCGCTCGAGCACAGACTTCACCAACGCGAAGAGAGTCCGGGCCGTCATCCGCCGATAGGAACTCGACATGCGCCGTGAACGTCCCATCGGTGCCGAGGATGCCACAGGCACGTTCTGCGAGTCGTCCGAGCCGGGACTCAGTCAAAGGATCGGTGCGAACTGAGCCTGCGACTCTCCCGCGGGTCAAGTCGAGCAACGGACGGACATAGCGGCCGGAATACAAATGACTTACTATACCGTTCTCGACAAATACTTCCGAGTGATACTGCGGGCCCTCAAGGAATCGCTCTATGAGGTAGTCGCCTCCGGAAGAGTTCGTGCAAGCCGAGTCGAACACCTTCACTTTGATACCCCTGAGATTAGCCTCGTCCGTGGGCTTCACCACAATAGTCTCGCCGATGGCGAGCTCAGGATCATTACCGAAAGGCGTGACCTGCTGGTCCCGTATAAGCAGGGACACGGGCACTGGTATGCCGGCCGCCGCAAGCGCTTGCCGCATCAGACCTTTGTCCCGATATCGGAGGTATGACGCCGGAATCCTACTTCTTATGCCGCGGGTAAGGCACAGACTCCTCGCCGTTCCCTGCAAGTATTCGTCGTTCGTTACAATAGCTCCAACATTCGAGGCACCCACCATGAGTGTTGGCCACTGATCCTCCGACAATACGGTTTCTACAATGGCTGGCGGTATGTCGCGATGCTCTCGAAGGAGAGGGGACAGCCCCGTGCGGAGGACACGCAGGTCCATTTCCGCCGCGTCGACCGCTGAGTGGAAGGCTGCAAGGGCCTCTTGCCCAAGGGACTGCTGCGACTGCAGGAGGAGTACGGTTTCACGAGCCGAGTCAGACACTCTGAGCCAGTCCCCTCTTGATGAACGCGTCGATCGTATTCGCATCCCTTAGCCACGTCTGCGGAGTCGCGAGCTAATTTTACTCGAATGAGGCGCGAGCCGGCCTCCGGATGAAGTCAGTAAGAGAGTGTGCCTGGGACTACGTGAACGTCAGATGCCCTAAGCTGCTCCTAAAGCTTGTCGGCAGGAAGGTCGTTCGGCAGCTCTAGCAGCTCGACACAATCGACGAATCGGCACTTGCAGCTGACCACTTGCAGCTTACGAGTGAGCGCGAGCGTATCACAGGTCTGCCGACTCGTCCGTTGCGCCGCTTCTGGGGGGAGCTCCTCGGGACTTGCCGTCGCAGGGGTGAGACGCCGTGATCAGCCGGGTGCTGGTAGCGCGTGCAGTCGGGTCAGGCCCTCGAGCCGCAGCTGGGCCCAGGGGTGGTGTTTGGGCAGGTGCAGCCGGGTTCGTCGGCCGGTGCGTGCGAGGCGGCCGGCGACAGTTGCTGCGGCACGCACGCGGGCTCGCGGCAGTCCGCGGCGGCCATCGCGTCCAGTCTGCAGCCGGTGATCTCGGGTTCGTCCGCTGGCGCGGGCGTTAGGCTTCGTCACCAGCTGGCCTGGAGGCGTGAGCCCCGGGACCGAAAAGGAGAAGTTATGCCGATTACCGTTGCTGACCTGCGACGCTTCAAGCGCGAGGGTCATCGCTTCGTCATGCTCACCTGCTATGACGTGCAGACTGCTCGCATCTTTGACGAGGTGGGCGTCCCCTTCGTCTTCGTTGGCGACACGCTCGGGATCATGGTCCTCGGGCACGACACCACCCTCCCCGTGACGATGGATGACATGATCCGACACTGCCAGGCGGTCGGGCGCGGACTGACGAACTCGCTGCTCGTTGGAGACCTGCCCTTCGGCTCGTACGAGGCGTCAGTGACCGAGGGGGTGCGCAACGCCATACGCCTGGTGAAGGAGGGCGGTGTCGCAGTGGTCAAGATCGAGGGGCCGGAAGCGCCACTCGTGCGGGCGCTGACCGCCAAGGGCATCGCGGTCATGGGTCACCTGGGCCTGACGCCCCAGTCGGTGCACGCCCTCGGTGGCAATAAGGTTCAGGCCCGTACGCAGGCCGCGGTAGACCAGCTCGTCACCGACGCTCACGATCTCGAAGCGGCGGGTGCGTGCGCTATTGTCCTCGAGGCGGTCCCTTCCGAAGCCGCCCGGCAGGTAACAGAGTCCCTAACCATCCCGACGATCGGGATCGGTGCCGGACGGGCCTGTGACGGCCAAGTGTTGGTCAGTACGGAGATGCTCGGCTTGGTCGCCGATGATAAACCTCGCCCGCGCTTCGCCAAGCTCTACGCCGACCTCCGGGGGGAGATTGCCAACGCAGCCAAGGCGTTCGTCGCGGAGGTGGCTGCCGGCGACTATCCAGATCACGAGCATTCTTATGACTGGACGATCCAGTAGAGGCGAGGTTGTCCCGGGTCTCGTGGGAGTTGAGGTGGCGGTCCCCCGCCTGACTCCTGCCTTGCGGTAGGTGTTGGGCGTCCGCCAAGGCACCACGCCAAGAAGGGGACCGCCTGTGGGCAACAACTACCGGAGAAGGCTGTCGAAGGACACCACCAGGACGCCGGTGAGCGTGCCTGAGCAGGTGACGGTCGGGTTGGGCGAGCTGACCGGGCAGCTGGCTGAGGGGCTGCTGTCGCTGGCGGTGGCGACCGGGTTGCAGGTGACGAGCCAGGTGATGGAGGCCGACGTCGAGGCGCTGGCCGGACCCCGGGGTCGCCACGACAAGGGTCGGACGGCGGTGCGGCACGGGTCCGGGGCAGGGTCGGTGACCTTGGGCGGCCGCCGGGTCCCGGTGGTGCGCCCGCGGGTGCGGGGCTGCTGACGGTTCCGGTGAGCTGCCGGTCCCGGCCTATGACGTGTTCTCCTCGACCGAGCTGCTGGGCCGCCTGGTGATGGAGAAGATGCTCGCCGGTCTGTCGACCCGGCGCTATCCGGTCGGCCTGGAAACGGTCGGCATCGGGGTGGAGCAGACGGCGAGGTCGATGTCGAAGTCGGCGGTGTCGCGCCGGTTCGTCGCGGCGACCGAGACGGCGCTGGCGCAGCTGATGGCCGCGGACCTGTCGGGGGTGGAGCTGGTCGCGCTGATGGTCGACGGGGTGCACTTCGCCGAGCACCTGTGCATCGTCGGTTGGGCATCGACACCGCCGGCGTGAAGCAGCCGCTGGCGCTGGTGGAGGGGTCGACGGAGTCGCGAGCGCCTTGGACCGTCCAGCACCGCCAGCACCGGGCGGGTGGTGTCCAGCCCCCTCTCGCGCAGCCCGACGAGCAGCTCGCGGACCAGGGTGATGTTTCAGGGGTGCGGGAGGTGTTCGACCGGCCGGTCATCGCCCGCTGCCAGCTCCACAAGATCTGCATTAACCGACCCTGGGGGCGTGTCAAGCCCGTTGACTGGGTGGGACGCTGTCGAGGCGTTGCAGGTGGCTCTTCAGGTTGGCGATGACGCCGGCGTGTCTGGCGGCTTCGGACGCCCAGCCGCGGTTCTCGGCGTCGGCGTGCAGTGCCTCGACATCGGCGAGTTGGTCTTGCAGGGCGGCTGTGAACTCTGGAGCGAGCAATAGTCAAGACCTGTGGATGAAGATCGTTTAGGCGGCGGCTGGGACTGACTGTTCAGCGGCGGGGTTGGGCTGGTTGTGGTGCTGCTCGTCGGGTCGTTCGACGAGCTGGCCGGCGTGGAAGACGGCGCCGGCGCGGACGAGGGCGACCAGGTGGGGTGCGTTGACGGCGTGCCAGCGCACCTGGGCGGCCTTGATGAGCTTGAACGCCATCGCCAGCCCGGCGGCGTTGCTGCCGGGTCCGCGGGTGACCTTGGTGCGGTGCCGCACGGTGGCGAACGTCGACTCGATCGGGTTGGTGGTCCGCAGGTGGATCCAGTGCTCGGCGGGATAGTCGTAGAACGCGAGCAGCTCGGCGAGGTAGCCGGTGATCTTGCCGGCGGCTTTGGGCCACTTGGTGCCGTAGGTGTCGGCGAACGCTGCCGCGGCCTTCCTGGCGTGGTCTTTGTCCTCGGCTTGGTAGATCTCCGCGAGCGCCTTCTTCGCCCCGGTGTGGGCCGATTTCGGCAACGCGGACAGCACGTTCGCGGCTTTGTGGAACCAGCAGCGCTGCTCGGCGGTCTGCGGGAACACCTCGCGCAACGCGGCCCAGAACCCCAGCGCTCCGTCGCCGAACGCGAGCACCGGGGCGCGCATCCCGCGGCGGGCGCAGTCGCGCAGCAGGTCGGCCCACGACCCGGCCGACTCGTGGTAGCCGTCGGACAGGGCGATCAGCTCCTTGCGGCCATCGGCCCGCACCCCGATCAGCACCAGCAGGCACAGCCGCTCGTCGGCCAGGCCGATGGTGAGGTGGATGCCGTCAGCCCAGACGTAGACGTAGTCCACCCCGGACAGATCCCGGCCGGCAAAAGCGCGCTGCTCGCCCTGCCAGGTCTGGGCCAGCCGGGCGATCACCGGCGCCGACAGGCCGGCCGAACTGCCCAGGAACTGGCCCAGCGCGGCGCCGAAGTCCGAGGTCGAGAGCCCATGCAGATACAGCAGCGGCAGCACCTCGGTGACCTTCGGGCTCTTGCGGCACCAAGCCGGCAGGATCGCCGAGGCGAACCGGGCCCGCTCACCGGTCGCCGGGTCAACCCGCTTGTCGTTGACGCGCGGCGCCCGGACGGGCACCGCGCCGGCCGAGGTCAGCACCTGACGCGGCTGGTGCGAGCCGTTGCGGACCACCAGCCGCCGGCCGTTGGCGTCCCGCTCGTCGACGAACTGCAAGACGTAGGCATCCACCTCGGCCTGCAACGCCGTGGCCAGCATCCGTCGAGCGCCCTCCCGGACAATCTCATCGATCAGCGACGAACCAGCCGCCGGGCCCGGGACATCGCACTGCTCGGGACTAAATTGAGCACGGGTCGTACCCTTCCGACCGGCGTTGGCGCGCCGATCTTGCTTGAGGACCAGAAGATCACCGGAAGGGTACGACCCCTCCTGGCAGGTCAGCCGCTTCGGCTGGCCCATCCACGGGTTCCAAGCATTCCTCTCGCGCCGCCCGTTGCGTCTGTGAGACATTCTCGGCATGAATGATGAGGTCCGAGCATTCCTCTGCCCCCGATGCGGCGAGCCCTCAAAGGGCTCAGTCTTGGCGGCTGTTACGGCCTACAACGACATGTGGGATATCCCGACTGAGTTCGCGTTCCTTCAGTGCGGTAACCGGAAGTGTGGATCACCCCTCGTCCAGTGGCGAGAGGACTTAGGCGGCGGTTTCGATAACGACGAGCCAGCCTTCTTCTACCCTGCGCCGCGACGGCTGAGCGCGGCCGTGCCGAGGAGGCTACGGAGCGCGTTCGAAGAAGCGCGAAAGTGCTTCGCCGCGAAGGCCTACACGGCAACGCTCGTCATGGTACGGCGGGCCTTAGAAGGAACGTGCGACGACCAGGGGGCGACGAAGCGAACGCTCGCCGAATCGCTGAAGGAGTTGCAAGCAAAAGGGAGGATTGACGGGACTCTTGCTGAGTGGGCGAACTTACTTCGCGTTGTGGGCAACGAAGGCGCCCATTTTACGGGTGAGGAAGGCACTGCTCAAGATGCGGAAGACGCCTTGGACTTTGCCGAGGCCCTGCTTGATCATCTCTATGTTCTGCGACAAAGGTTTGAAGACTTCAAGGGCAGACAAGAGAAGCGGGAACGGACGCGCGCGGCTCGAAAGACCGCTAAGAAGTCCCCTGCTCCAGGTAAGCCCTAAGCGAGTCGACTGACAGAGAAACGGCGAAGGCTGCGCCCTCGGCGGACACCTCATACGCAGACTACAATTTCAGCAGAATCCGTCGTTCGCTCGGCGCGAGAGAGCAACAGCGAGACCTCACGACGGGCAACTCGTGCCGATGTTGCGGGTTCCTGCGTGCGTCAAGCACGCACTCACGAACCAGCCCCGTTGAGACCTGAAACGATGGCGGTGTCAACGGCGGCTGAAAGTGGACCCCCTGGCGACGGGCGAAAACGGACCCCCTCTAGTTGTTCTGGTTGGTGTTGGTCAGGGATCGGTTGCGGCCACCGTGGGGTTGCGGCGGGGTGGTTTCGGGGACTGCGGCCCGGCGGCGGCGGTAGGCGGCTTGTCGGCAGGCGGGGCTGCAGAAGCGTTGCCGGCTGCCGCGGGCGGGGTTGTCGAACAGGCCCGCGAGGCTGGTGACGGTCTGCGGTGGCAGACCGGGCAGGTGAAGCCGGTCCGGGCCAGTGCGGCGGGTAAGGGTGGCAAAGCGTCACGCATTCGACGGTTCCGCAGCTGACGGGACCCGGCCAAGGTCGCGGCCTTTGAGCCGGTAGCTGTCGCCCTTGAGGGCGAGGACGTCGGCGTGGTGGACGAGTCGGTCGATCATGGCGGCGGCGACGACTTCGTCGCCGAACACCTCGCCCCAGCGACCGAAGGGCTTGTTGCTGGTGACGATGAGGCTGGCCCGTTCGTAGCGGGCGGCGACGAGCTGGAAGAACAGGTTCGCGGCCTCGGGCTCGAAGGGGATGTATCCGACCTCGTCGATGACCAGCAGCGGATAGCGGCCGAGCCGGCGCAGCTCGTCCTGGAGCCGGCCGGCGTGATGGGCCTCAGCGAGGCGGGTGACCCACTCAGAAGCGGTCGCGAACAGGGTCCGGTGACCGGCCTGGCAGGCCCGGATCGCCAGCCCGGTCGCGAGGTGGGTCTTGCCGGTGCCGGGCGGCCCGAGCAGCAGCACATTGTCTTTGGCGGCGACGAAGTCCAGGGTGCCGAGGTGGGCGACCTGCTCCCGTTTGAGGCCGCGGGCGTGGTCGAAGTCGAACTCCTCCAAGCTCTTGCGGGACGGGAACCGGGCAGCCCGGATCCGGCCTTCGCCGCCGTGGCTGTCCCGGGCGGAGACCTCGCGTTGCAGGCAGGCAGCCAGATACTCCTCATGGGTCCAGGACTCGGCCCGGGCCCGTTCGGCCAGCCGGCCGGCCGCGTCGCGCAGCGTCGGGGCCTTCAACGCCCGGGTCAGGAACGCCAACTCCGCGGCGACGTCGCGCGGCGGGCTGCTGGTGGTGGCCATCAGGCGGCTCCGTCCAAACCGAACGCGGCGTCATAGGCCGACAGCGCCCGGGTCTCGACATCGGTGGCGACCGGTGCCGGCACCGTGGTGGCCCGCTCGTGGCGCAACGCCTTCGCCGCGGCCAGGTGCTCGGCGTCGGTGATGCTCTGATGCCGGGCCCAGCACCGCGCGTGCCGCGCGACCTGCCGGCCGGCGCAGGACACGGTGACGGCGTCGAGGTCGGCGGCGACCTCGACGCGGCGACCGACCGCGGACGGGTGGACCGAATAGTCGTTGCTGTCGAGGCGGACGTAATGATCGCGGGGAAGCCGCAACGACGTTCTCCAGCCAACGGTCGGTGTCACCGGCGGTAGGTTGAGCATCGCGGCCCGATCAGCCTCGAGCCGGTCGACCGGCCGGCAGCCCAACGCCCGGTGCTGCCGAGAGTTGGCCAGCACCAGCCACGCCTGCAACTGGGTGTTGAAGTCGCAAGGGCTGGTGAAGCGGCGGCCCGGCAGGAAGCTGGTCTCCAGATAGCCGTTGGCCCGCTCCACGAGCCCCTTGGCCTCCGGATCGCGTGGCCGGCACTGGATCACCCGGATCCCCAGGGTGCCGCGGAAGGCCTCGAAGTCGTCGGTCAGCTTCGGGCGGCCAGCCCGCCACGAGCCGACCGCGGCCTCGTTGTCCCAGACCAACGCCCTCGGCACCCGCCCGAGCCGGGACAGCAGCAGCCAATGCCCAGCCAGCAGGTCCGGTGCCTGCCGGGACGGCAGCAGCGAGGCGTCCAGGTTGCGGGAGTAGCCGCAGACCATTACCAGCACCGGCGGCCGACCGGTGTGGCCGAAGCCGAGCGGGACATCGACCGGCGGGAACCACAAATCGCACTGCGCCAGCCCACCTGGCTGATAGGTCGTCCGCGACGCCGGATCCGGCGGGGTGAACAACGGCCGCAGCTCCCGCACCCGGTCCTTGAGCACCGTCATCGAATGCGGCCAGCCGATCCGCTCCGCGATTACCGTCGCCGGCATCGTCGGCCACCCCGCCAGCAGCCGGCGGATCTCCGGGTCGAAGGCGTCGACCAATGACCCCTTCGCCGGCCGCTCATACTTCGGTGGCTCCTCCGACGCCAGTGCGCCTCGCACCGCGTTCCGCGAGATCCCGAGCTTGCGGACGATCGCCTTGATCGGCATCGCCTCCGCCCGGTGCAGCCGACGGATCTCCGCCCAGTCCTCCACGGTCATCACTCCTCGAGCGTCGAGGAGGGGGTCCGTTTTCACCCGTCGACACGGGGTCAGTTTTCACCCGTCGCTGACAGGCGGCGCGAAGGGCATCGAGGACATGGGGGCGAGCAGCTCGGCTGAGTTGTCCTGCATCGTCAGATACCGCCGAGCAAGTGGTTCGTCGCCCGAGGGCGACTGGAGATGGCTGAAGGGGCCGTAACAGTTCAGCCCGTGGCTCAGTACCGCCGCCTCACGCCCCGGCCGATCGAGATCCCCCTGGCCGAGATCGAGTCAGTTGAGCGTCTCAAACGGTGGCAGCTACCCCTGTTCGCGATCCTGCGCAACAACCGGCTCAGGCTCAGCACCGGCCAGGCAGCACTACCTCCTGACGGCAGAGGACGCTGACGCACTCGCCTACGCGCTACTCGCCGCAGGAGCGCACATGCCGTCTGCCCGCTGAGCGACAGATTCAGCCGGGAGACGGCCGTGGCAATCAGCATTGACGAGGGAAGGGGTGAGGACGGCGGTGGCTGGCCACCCGTTACGTCGCGTAGGGGTCGTGCTGCTGAGACCCGGGCGCGAACTCACGTGAACCGGAGGGCGAGCGCAAGCGGACGGCCATCCGCGCACCGACCGACCCTCGGGCATGATCACTCGGGGCCTGTAACCGGTTGCGCCATGCGGTTGCATCTGGGTTGAAGATATAGACCGTGAAGGGCGCCCGGGGCGGTCGCTCGAGGAGGTGAGGCCGGGAACGCCTGCGGGATAGCAGGGGTCCCCAACCCCCCCCGGTCTTCGCGTCGTGCAGAGGCTGGGTGCCGTTACCTCTAGGGCGGGCCCGGCCAACTCCTGGACCTCGACGATGCTCCCCAGCACCTCGAGGTATCTCCTCTCGCCCGTGCCGAAAGGGTTAGCGACCACCCCCGAGACTGCGTGGGGGCCCACAGCCGGCGTGGACGCCAAGCATCGGCAGCGGCGAGGGCGAGCCGACGGCGCTCAGTAGGGGCGCGCAAGCTGGCTCACACTCGCCCAGCCGACGGCGGCGCCTGGGCTGGACCTGCTGCGTCGATATGGTCAGCGCGGAAGGACATTCCGCACCGGTCGCCCATCGCCCACTGCGTTGCTACCAGCCCGGCAACGGTTACAGGGATGCCTTGTTCCAACTGGCGCGACGGTGAACCGGACAGCCGGACCGACATGATCTCGGCTCCGCCGTCGTGCAGCACCACGAGCTGCACCGTGAACAGCGGCACCCCGTTGTCGTCGGCCTTCGGCCGCTTGGACTCGAAGTCGACCACCGCCGTCGGGGGCGCCGCGCACAGCAACGTCATCCCCGACGTGTCGATCGGCAGGTTCTTCATCAGGTTCCCTCCATCGGACTTGGCCTGGGACCAGGCAGATGCAGGTTCACTCCGAGGACCGGGACGTCTCTACTGCGTGGGCTGGACTTCTCGGGACGTCCTCCTAGTCTGAAACCGTCCCGTCACGTCCCTAGTCGTCCTAGGAAGGTCGAATGGGCAACGAGCGGCTGCGCAGTGCGATGGCACGCCGGCAGCGCAGCACCGATGAGATCGCCGCGAGGCTGCTGGTCGACCGCAAAACGGTCGAACGCTGGCTATCGGGGCGTACGCCGCACTCGCGTCACCGCGAGGCCCTCGCGCGTGACCTCGACGTCCGGGCAACCTACCTATGGCCCGACCATCGACCCACAGAGCACGAGGCAGGGCCGGACCGAGGTCGTCGCGACGTCGTGGCGATCTACGAGAACCGGGCAAACGTCCCGGACGACCTATGGCGGGACCTCGCCGACTCCGCCCAAGAGCACGTCGACGTCCTCGTCTATGCCGGGCTGTTCCTACCCGAACTCGACCCCGGCCTCGTCTCAGGGCTCAAGACCAAGGCGCAGGAGGGGTGCACTGTCAGGATCGCGCTCGGCGATCCTGACTGCCCCGCCGTCCAGCTCCGCGGTCAGGAGGAAGGCATCGACGACGGCATGAGCGCACGGGTCCGCATGGCTCAGCTGCACTACCGACCCCTGCAATCCACGCCCGGCGTGAGCCTGCGGCACCACCGAACGACGCTCTACAACTCGATCTACCGGTTCGACGACGACATGCTCGTCAACACCCACGCCTGGGGCAGCCAAGCGTTCGCAAGCCCAGTCCTGCACCTGCGTCGGGCCGACGCGGCAGGACTGTTCGAGACCTACGCGGCGAGCTTCGACGCGGTCTGGGCCACTACTGCCGCTACCCCGGACTCGAAGCGGCAATGAGGGCCTCAGTCCGAGCGACGGAGGACGCGAGGCACACCGTCGCCTGCTCGATGGCACGGCTCACTACGTGACCGGGTCCGTAGCGCTCATGAATCTCCTGGATGCGCAGCCCGAGCGTGACACGCTCGCCAGTTGGTCCTGACGTCATGTCGCAGTAGGTGAGGGCATCGGCGACTCGCGGAGGCCCCTCATGGAACGCCTCGAGCTGCGAGCCGAGACCGCGCAGACCCGCCTCGGCGTACGCGCAGGAATGGTGAGCGACCAGCCGCGCGTGCAGCTCGCGGTTATGGGCGACCAACCAACTCGCGCCGTCGATCGGGTGAAAGCCGGTGACGCGCAGTTCGGGTGCGTAGCCGATGTCGTGCAGCCATGCCGCCTCGACCAGAAGCGCTCTTTGGCTGGTAGGAAAGCTTCGTCCGACCTCCTCCGCCTGCATCGCGACGGCCTGGACATGGTCCCAGCGGTCTCCGAGCGGACGCAGCAGCTCGCCCGCCGCCTGCCTCGCCCAGTCCCCGTCGGTCATGACCTGACGCTAGCCGTCACCCCCGGCACTCGAACCTCGCGCCCGAACCTGCGACGCTGGCCAGCATGCAGCCTCCTGCCGACAGGGCGTTCCGGATTGGCTTCGGTCACGACATTCACCGACTCGTTCCCGGAGGACGACTTGTCCTCGGGGGCGTGGTCATCGAGAACGCAGAGGCCGGCTTCGACACGCACTCCGACGGCGACGTCCTGTGCCACGCGCTCGTCGACGCCCTCGCAGGGGCCTTAGCCGACGGCGACCTAGGGACGCACTTCCCAGAGGACGATCCCGAAGCTGAGAACGCCCGGAGCCTGGACTTCGTCGCGCAGTTCGCCGACACCGTCCGCGCCGCGGGAATGGCAGTCGCGAACCTCGACAGCTTCGTCGTCCTCGGCACCACACGCCTGCGGCCCCACGTCGAGCAGATGCGTCAGAACCTCGCCGCCGCGCTAGCGGTCGACTTGACCCGCGTGTCAGTCAAAGCGCGCTCGAACGACGGCGTCGGACCCGAGGGCGAGGGAACCGCCGCCAGTGCCAGCGTGGCAGTTCTGCTACACCGGTTGGAAGGCAGGTCCGCCGACGCTCTCGCCGGCTCGGGCTCCACGAGCTGCGGCACGATGACCCGCTCCTGACCGACCTCGTAGGCCGTAACGGTCACGAGATCGAGGCTCAGCCGGTCGTTGGTGACCTCTTGCGGGTAGCCCACCAGCTCGATCACGTCTGGGGTCGCCCGATCGATGACGATCACGCACCTCAGGCGCCCCTCCGCCAAACAGCCCGAAATCGCTTGACGGAGGACGTCCGCGTCGACGGAGCCCTCTTGCGAGCCCGCCGCCACAGCTTGGGCGACCGACGTGGCTCAAAAAGTCAGTACACGGTGTGACTAATGTCAAGAATATCGGCGCGTTCCCGGGGTTAGTCGACGGGATTTTTGCTGTGGATGACTATCAACTCCACATGGGGGCAGTTGTGACACTTCGAGCACTTGACCCAGAGCAGGTGCCACCTGGCTGACCCGACAGCCACCCTTGAGGCCCTCTCTCGAACCCGACCTCATGGATGACCCAGACGGCCCGCCCGCAGTCACGGAGAGTTGCGAGGCGATCGGGATCCGTTACACGATTCATTCCATCCTGGTAGCAATCGCTCGACCACAGGTGCTTGCGACTGTAAGCATTCGACGTTGGGAGAGCACATTGACAGGAGCGTGGGGTGCCGAGGCCGTACGGACGAGGGCCGCCGAGGGACAGTCATCCACGTGGGGCAGGCCCGGGTCCGGGTGATGGATGAGGGGTTGCCGGCCACGTCCGAGGTGGACTTCGAGAGCGTGCGCTTGATACGCCGGCTTGGAAGAAGCTAACTAAGCAGCCCCATTCGCGGACTAGGTAGCTACTTGTGAATCAGGCCAATGCGGCTTTTCCATCGTCAGCAGCGCGATTCAGAACGGCCCCCTGAAGAACATCTACAACTGCTTGTGGAACTTGAAAAGCAATCGCTTGGACTCCCTTCTCGTAGACAGGGAGCAACATCGGCGGCGCTTCGACCGACAATTTGCGCTCCTGCTGCAGGCGTCGAGTCAGGCGCTGCACAGGGCGGGCGAACCCACGAAGCATCCTTCCTGGCGGATACTCCCCAAGCCCATACACCGCCTCACGATCTACTGTTCCCTCACCGGCTGCGGCAGCCCGAATGACCTCCGCCTGCACCGGCGAGTCACTGTCAAGCCAAGCAAGAAGGGTAGAGACGGCTTGCAAAGTCCAATCACCCATCGGCTCGGTGGTCGCAGGTGGTACCGGCTCGGCAGGGGCGGAATGTCGTTCTGCCTCATCTAAAACTGCCTCGGAAACGTCGCCGCCTGACTCTTGATCTGACGCATCATGTCGGCTGGCGTTGACATGAAGAGTTGACGCCCCGAAGCCGCGAGGAATTCCTCAACTAACTCAGCGCGGGGTCCGATGGACTCACCGCGCCATCTCCACCACCAATCCTCCTTCTCGTCTCTAGTAAGAATGAGCAGATCCAGATCCCGGGCGCTTGCTGCAGCAATGGATTGCGCCCATACTAGGTAATCTCCCGCCACCCGCTCAGGGAGGTGCTCTTTATCCAGAGGCTTTTCCTTGAAACCTGGCGGCACTTGCGCCGCATGTCACCTGAGCCCCTCGGTGACCATGCCCTCGAACTGAGACACGGTGGGCGCAGGGCCGACATGACCTTCAAGGATCTTTGCCAGCCCCTGAACTATTTCATCTAAACCAGGAGATGGATAGTTCTCCGTGTCGTCGGCATGGTTACCGTCAACGACAGTCTTGATGGCTTGCCACTGTGCTCGGCAAGCCTTGAAGGCGTCTTCTACGTCGATGTCGTCCGCGTCTACTTTGCCCGCCCACGTCTGCACCGCGGTCGTGAGACTTTCAAAATCTCGTGCAGCCGCTTCTCAATCTCCGTCTTGGCCCTAGCTCGGTCTTCCAGAACGGACATGCGATTACGCCAGAACTCGGCGAGCGCCTGATGACTAACAAAGAGTCTGTCGCCGAAGCTACTCAGCGTTTGCATCACCGACGCTGCCGTAGTCATCTGAATACCTATAAAGGTCGAGTAGAACATTGGCGTCAACGGAGACCATGGCCCGCTGGAAGGCGATCCCCAGATCTTCCACGCTCGGAACTCGGAAACCTTCGAAGCCTGTGAATAGACCGGCGGTTGTGGATGCCACGTCGGGAGAAGCCACGCCGCCAGTATCTCGCTTCCACAGGAATAGGCAAGACTTTAGGTTGTCCCCGACCTCGTTCCTGCTGGAGGGAAGACCAAGTCCAACCGGTGGGCCGCGCGTTGGCGTAGCGCCTCGGCCACGTGCGCGTACACCTGCAACGTCACTCTCGTGTCGCTGTGCCCAAGCCGCTAGGCGATCACCTCGAGCGGTTCCCCCTCCGCCAGCAGCAGGGTCGCGCATGTATGCCTCAGGTCGTGAACCCGAATGCGGGGCACCCCCGCCCGCGCGCACAGCTCGTCGAGGTTCCGATTCAGGTTCCGTGGGTCGATGATCGCCCCTCGAGGCGTTGCGAAGACCCGCCGCTCATCCACCCATAGGTCACGAGCCAGCGACTGCTCAGCAGCCTGACGCTCCCTGTGCTCGCACAACGCAGCCACGCTGCCGGCGCCCAGACGAAGGGTCCGCAACGACTCCCTCGTCTTCGGCGCCCCCTCCACGAGCCCTCGCCCCGCCTGCCGAGACACCGAGCGGCGCACCTTCAGAACGCTGCCGTCCAGATCAAGTTCGTCCCAGCGAAACGCCAACAGCTCGCCCTTCCGCAAGCCCAGCTCGCAGACGTTCCTTGAGATCAGGTCATGCCGCACAGCCTGAGACAGAGCCGACCGCAGGATCGCGTGTAGGTACCGGACCGAACGTGCCGACAGCGGTCGACCACGAGGGGCGCTTGTCCCAGCGCACCACCCATGGCCGCCCGAACGGCAGGTTCCGCACCGCCAGCATCCGCCGCGAGTGCACCCGCCCGGCCAGCACGCCGCAGGACGGGCAGCCCTGCGCCTGCACACACCGAAGGACCGGCACCCGGATACCCAGCGGGTTGACCGTGATCCGCGCGACCCTCAACCCCTCCAGGTCGTACAACAGCGACGTACCCTGCTCCATGCTCACGGCCCTCCGGGGCTGGGTGATTCGACACCAACCACCCTCGGAGGCCGCGAGCCTCACAGCTCGCTGCGACACACCCACCAAGATCAGTTACCCTTCACCGCGAAGAGCCGACAAACGTCTGTACGGGATCAAGCACGCGGCTTCGCCGCGCGACGTCTCCGTGCCTCCAGCGTCGGCACTTCGGACGTCGCCTGTCCACGGCCACCATGACGCTGATAGGACTCGATCCAGGACGTCCGGGCGTGAAGATCAGCGGAGCGATGGAGCCGATTTCGCAGTAGCTGCCCTTCACGACAGCACGCTGATGCCGCTACCGTCTTCGCATGGCCGACCAGGACGAGGAGCCCCCGTTCACCCCGTCTCTGACCGAAGCACGGATGCCCTCCGTCGACCACATGTTCAACCAGGGCATGCTGAATGTGGTTCTTGACCGCACGTCTGGTGGCGTCGTTGCCGGCGCACCGCACGCACGGCCTGCAGTTGGCCTCTTCAGCAATCTCGTCCGCCTTACTGATAAGGCGCTTCGCGAGTACGACGTCGCACGCTTCGAACTGATCGACTACCTCAACCATCGCAACAGAACAGCACGCCATGGCGCTGTGCGCATCAGCCCCTACATTCGGGCCGTTGACCACATGGAGAACGTGGTTAGCGCGCTCGCTCGGGGTATCTCCTCCCGCGAGCGGTTGCAGAACCTGGGTTTTGGTCGCGCTGCCCCAAAGATGCCGGCTGCGCTCCGCCTAGACATCGTCCGGATTCGAGACATGGTTGAGCATGCCGACGATCGCCTCACCAAACAGAACGTACGGGCGAGTCGACAACCCTTTACGGACCAGGAACCGTACACGCTCAGACTCGAGAACGACTTTGCGTGGATAGGCGACTGGAAGATCGACTACCTCGACATCGTCGACGCCATCACATACCTGTACATATTTATGCCATCACATACCTGTACATATTTATTGAGCTCCTCCGCGGAGCCGAGACGGCCCGGAGTAGTCACCCGCAGAGCGTGACTCGTACCACGGTGACCTATATCGGCGACCGCCCCGCGCAAAGAGGACTAGATATGACCGCGACGGACTACCTTTGGGAGCTATCCCGCCAATCCGTAAGTCACTGATGAGACTCTTAGGCGCTAATAGCATGCCGTGTGCATTGGATGCGCAAGGTTCGCCACGCCAATTTCACGCAATTCTAGTACGAGCTTTCCTTGACCACCCCACCGATCCATCGGCAAGCTGACGAGACAATCAGGAGCAACGACCCCTGCATCAGTCCCAAATCAACAACCCGACATACCCGTCGGCCGTATGCTGATGTTCTTGAGAAGAACTGCCCGCTGTCCGAATCGCTCCAAGGCTGATTTTGCTCGTTGCCTCTAGTACTCATTTCGCGGCGCTTATCAATTAGATGAGCTCATGAATCATACTTTGAGTCAGCGCGTAGTCGATGAGTAGGGCTGGGTTTGTTGGCACGGGTGGCACCTATTTCCACGAACCGCGCATTAAGCCACAACCCTCGGCGGAGCTTCTTGCGCTGGACCCTCAGCACATCGACTCCTTGGGCCGCCGTCCACCGCTTAGCGATCTCAGCAGCACCCAGCGAACTTGTCAAGATGGTGGAGTCAACGGTGAAAACTAGGCGAAAGAGAAGTGAAACGAACGCCCGCATGCAACTAAAGTTGATCACGACGGGATCGCCCTCAATGAAGCTCGGTGCGCGGCGATCGGCACTCCCTGCCCGTCCACGAAGAGGTCGGTAGCCCGCATTCTGACTGTCTCGCTCCACTGCTCGGCACGTTTGCTCGCAGCGCCACCGGCGTGAGCGAGACTGTTCCGGCACTCCTTTAGGAGTCGATAGATGGCTAATGCATCGTCGACTCGATCCCGGTCGATCAGTCGAGGATCTGCCGAAATGTCTTCTGCGTAGACCGTAGAAAGTTGCGGCGAGGCTGGCAGAGCGTTCAGCAAAGCGCCGATACCTGCGACTGACTGGGGCCACGACACATATCCCCTGGTAGGGAATTGACACCTTCTCTCCGAGTCATCTATTGGTAAGTCCGCCGCCCATACTTCATAGAGGCCTACCACCGAGAATAGCCAGAGCGCGGCGAGTGAATGCTCGTGCTGATCCGCCGACCGCCTGCTAAAGGCGCGCAGATTCTGCCCGGTTGCACCTACCGGAAGCGCGTAGAGCGCCTCCAACACCTTGTCGTCAGCACCCGCAGCAGTGACCTTGCGCACCTCGGACGTCAGGCTTGACGTGGAAGCCCTGATTGTGTTAATCAAGTCAAACGAGTCAGTAACGCCGGTCTGAAAACCGGCTGAGAATAATGTCCGCACCCTAGTGAACTCCCATCGCTAATCAAGAGGTTCAGCAAGCCGTGGCGCCCGGCCTACGGCCCTTCGCCGGAGGTGCCCATAACCGTTCAAGCAGACTGTCTCCTACTCCGGCCAAGGATGCGCGCGAAGGCCGTACACAAGGCCGCGCAATACATCACTCTCCACTTTTGCGCTTCCTCCCGATTGGTCAGATCCTTCTGGCATTTGGTGACGTCCACCTTTCACCAGGCTCTGGCCGCCATCTGCTGATGCTTCCCGTTCAGGTCACCGACACCTGGGTCATTCCGCGGGAGTTTGGCTCGAACGCTCCCACGCTCCTGACCGGCACCGTCTGGACCGACCAGCCGTACTTCCGTTGGCTGGCGGGCGTGCAGCCTCAGGTTCTCACCGTTCGGGGCTACCAAGTGGGCGAGGAGCTGGTCGTTGATCTCTCGAACGACCAACTCGTTGCACAGGAGCACGCCCGAGGCGAGAACGATCTTGTGCTTCGGGTGAAGCGCCAGGCCACCCTCTTGCACAGTGACAGAAGCATTCATCCGATCGCGCAGGAGGAGACCCTGGGTTCTCCCCACGTCCTGATCCGCGGGTCTGCTGGCCGACCTTGAGTGGGGTTCCACATGGGAATGTGCCGGCTCTCGTGGGGTAGGGCCTGCGCACCATGATCATTCGTGCAGCAGCACCTCACGGCGCCACAGATCAGCTGCCACCTACTCGTGCAGCGGCCCCAAGCTCGTGCGAGACGTGTTCGTGTCGGACGGTGAATCGCGGTGGGTCGCGTGAGGGCGAAGGGATACTGGCGCTATGGGATTGACGATGGTTCGGGAGTTCCGCTTCGAAGCGGCCCACCGACTGGCTTGGCATTACGGCAAGTGCGCCCGCGTCCACGGCCACTCCTACCGGCTTGAGGTCACCGTCGAAGGGCAAGTGGACGACCACGGCGTGATCATGGACTTCGCCGACGTGAAAACCGCGGTGAACGAGGCGGTTATCGACAAGGTCGACCACCGGGACCTGAACGAAGTCATCGAGAACCCAACGGCCGAACGGATCGTGATTCAGATCGGGGAGTGGCTCGACGGGGCCGGCCTGACATGGTCCTCGCTCCGTCTGTGGGAGACCGCGAGCTGTTCGGTCCAGCTCACGCGGTGAGCACCAGCACTTGGCGGGGAGCCGAAAGGCCGGCGGACAGCGAACTGCTCGTCAGCGAGGTCTTCGGCCCGACAGTCCAAGGCGAGGGACCCGCCGTGGGGCGCGCCGCGTCGTTCCTGCGCCTCGGCGGCTGCAATCTCTCGTGCTCGTGGTGCGACACCGCGTACACGTGGGACGCATCCCGTCACGACCTCTCGAGGGAGCTGACGGTCCGGCGGACGGACGATGTCGCCGGCGAGCTGCTCGCCATCGGGGCTCCCCTCGTCGTCGTCACCGGAGGCGAGCCGCTGCTGCAAGCTGCCGCTCTCCTGCCGCTCGTAAGGTCACTGAAGGCCTCGGGCGCGGACGTTCACGTGGAGACGAACGGGACCGTCTTCGCCGAGGACCTGGTCGGCCCCGTCGACATGTTCGTGGTGTCGCCGAAGACATCGAACAGCGGCACCGCCGAGCGGGCCCGGCACCGCCACGAGGTCCTCGCCTCCTTCGCCGCGACACCGGGAGCGGTCTTCAAGTTCGTCGTGACGGAGGCGGCCGACCTCGAGGAGGTCGACGTCATCGTGGCGTCTCTGGGACTCGCTCCGTCGCGTGTGTGGGTCATGCCGGAGGGAACCACCGCGGACCGGATCGTCGACGCCAGCCAGTGGCTCGCCCCTCTCGCCGCCCAACGCGGATGGACGCTGGGAACTCGTCTGCACGTGCTCCTGTGGGGCGACACCCGCGGCCGTTGACGGCCGAAGCGCCACATCGGACGCGGAACGGTGGGAGGCTGGCCTCGTGTCTGGGGAGGGCTCCACCGTCGCGGTCCTGTTGTCCGGCGGCGCCGACAGCGCGGCGCTGCTCGTCCAGTTGATCGGGGACGACCTGACCGCGAACGCGCTCTTCGTGAACTACGGACAGCCCGCTGTCGCGGAGGAGCGGCGCGCCAGCCGCGCGATCGCGAGGCACCTGAAGGTCCCGTGGTCGTCGGCGACGGTCAAGACCCGTACCGCAGTGCCGACCACCGGCGAGATCCGCGGCCGCAACGCGATGCTGCTCGCGGTCGCCGGCCACACCCAGCCGACGGACTTCGTGGCGATCGGCGTCCACGGCGGCACCGGCTACCCCGACTGCTCCCGGGCCTTCGCGGACGCGTGGCAGGGGCTGCTCGACGTCCAGTACGGAGGAACGACCCGGGTCCTGGTCCCGTTCGCGGACCTGACCAAGCAGGACGTGCTCACCCTCGCCGCGAAGACGCCCTACCTGTTGAAGGTCGCGTACTCGTGCGAACGCGGAGGCGGTCCGTGCGGCTCCTGCCGCTCGTGCAAGGACCGGCAGAGCCACACGTCCGCGCATGCCTAAGGGAGAGCCTGCGGGGCGGACCCGGCGCATCAGGCTCCAGGACAACACCGAGGTCAGCACGCCGCTACTGATCCCCAGCCTGTCGACGAAAGGTTCGGGCGTCGACCGTGACGGAGCGTTCGAGATCTCCTACGACTACGAGGTCGTGAAGGACAGCGTCACCGAGGCGCTCCTCGTCAGCGCGTACGACGTCCACTACGGGCACCTTCCGAGCCTTGGCCTGGGCGAGGACCGGCCCGACGCGGCCTACCGCCTCCCGTCGCTGCTCGTCGTCGACAGCGGCGGATACGAGACGACGCCGTTCGCGTGGGACGCGAGCGAGGTCATGCGATCCGAGGTCCCGCGGCAGTCCTGGGAACCGGCGACGCACGACAAGGTCGTCGCCGGCCTGCCGGGCGACGCGAACCTCATGATCGTCAACTACGACTGCACCCGGCGGTACGGCGAGCAGGTCGCCGCGGCCCAGGCGTTCTTCGCGAAGCGTCCCGACGCGCTCGCGGACTTCCTCGTCAAGCCACCGGACCGGAAGGGATTCCTCGAACCGAAACTCATCCGGCCCCATCTCGCCGACATGCGCGCGTTCGACGTCCTCGGCGTGACCGAGAAGGAGCTGGGGGACACGATCATGGCTCGGCTCGTGTGCGTCGCGGAGCTGCGGAGGGCCCTCGACGAGGAACAGATCGACGTGCCCATCCACGTCTTCGGCTCGCTCGACCCGACGTTCACCCCGCTGTACTTCATGGCCGGAGCGGAGATATTCGACGGGCTCACCTGGCTCCGCTACTCCTACCGGGAAGGTCTGAGCATCTACGGCGAGGCGCGCGCGGTCCTCGAGCAGGACCTCGACCGGAAAGCGGACCAGCGGAAGGCGCTCGTCCACCTGAGCAACCTCGCCGAACTGGGGCGCATGAAGACGAACCTCGAGCGCTGGGCGACCGAGCACGACTTCGACGTCTTCGAGCCGAGCAGGAGGCCGGCGATGCTGCACGCGTACAAGGCCATGGTCGCGAGACTGAACGTGGGACGGAGGACCTGATGGGTGGGAGCGGAGGAGGAGGCGGCAGATCGGCGGCGGACGCGGCGTCCCTGGCGGCGGACGTGCGCGCCCAGCTCGAGCAACAGGAGCGCCGAGCGGAGGTCGACCGGCTCCTCGCCGAACAGCTCGTCGGCTACAACGACCGGGACCACGAGCTCGTCGCCGACCGGATCGACGAGATCGAGCGGTCGCTGGAGGACGTCGCCGAGATCGACCGGACGATCTTCGGGGGCAGCGTCAGCAAACACACCTACGTCGACGGGCTCTCCGACGTCGACGCCCTCATCGTCCTCAACAGGGAACCCTCGGACAACCGCAGCCCCGCGGACCTCAGAGCCGAGTTCGAGCGGGAGCTCGACGCCCGGATCCCACGCGCGGACGTCCTGTCGGTCAAGGCCGGCGACCTCGCCGTCACCGTCACCTACACCGACGGCCAGCAAGTCCAGATACTCCCGGCGCTACAGACGTCACGAGGAACGTCCATCAGCAGCGAGGACGGCCAGGACTGGCGCCGCATCGACCCGGGAAAGTTCGCGAAGCAGCTCACCAAGGTCAACCAGGACGCCGGAGGCGGCGTCGTCCCCGCGATCAAGATCGCCAAGTCGGTCGTCGCGGAGATGCCCGACGGCCAGCGGCTCAAGAGCTACCACGTGGAGGCGCTAGCCGTCGCCGCGTTCGATAGCTACAGCGGTCACTACAGCAGGTCCGCGATGGTCGAGCACCTATTCAGGACCGCCGCCACGAACGTCCGCACGCCGATCGCGGACGTCAGCGGCCAGTCCGCCGAGGTCGACGACTACCTCGGCCCCTCGGGAAGCACCCCGCGCCAGACCATGTCACGTTCGCTCGAACGGATGGCCAACCGGATGCGCGACGGGAACGCCGCCCAGTGGAGGGACCTCCTCGGAGAATGACCGATCCCGCGAAACCAGCTAGCGGCACGTCGGAGGAGAGCGGGCGACAGGAGCGCCTGGCCGACCAGCTCCTGTCGATGCACTCGTACCTGCGGGATTGGCACTCGCGGACGGCCAAGGCCATCACCAGCGCCATCCTCGTCCTGACCGCTCTCGGCGCGACCGTCGCGTTCGCGGGTGGCGACGTCAAGCTCACGATCCTCGGCGAGACCGCGACCAGGGCCACGTGGGCCGGGTTCCTGACCTTCGCAACCTTCGCGCTCGTCCTCGTGGACCTCGTCCTGGACCAGCGCGGGGCGGCGGCCGCCCACTCCGACGCCGCCAGACGGCTGTCTGACCTGAAGGCCCGGTACCGAGCATCCGAGAACCCGGAGACGCCTGCCAGGCTCACCGAGCACTACGTCGAGGTGACGACGGAGATCGTGGAGATACCGGCCAGCAGCTTCAACCGCCTGAAGAGCCGGCACCTGAGGAAGGTCGAAATCAGCAAGATCCTGACCGAGCACAAGGGCATCCGTGTGTGGCGGGCGAGACGCCTGCTCAGAACAAGGACGAGGAAGGCAACCCGGGCCGGATAGCGGCGACGGACGGCGACCCGAGGGCGCACCACCTCCACAGGACGAGGTCGACGACGGCGGGCGGGTCACCCACCCAGTCCGCGATCTCCCGGCACATCGCGTCCGCGCTCACACGCCCCCAATCGCCCGCGAGACGCACGAGGTGCCTGTCCTCCTTCACCTGCTGCATCCCCAGGTTCTTCGCGAGGTGCCTCCACGTCACCCTCCCGACGTAGGGAAGGGACGTCAGGAACGCCTCGGTGTCGACAGCCAGGCGCGTGAGGACCGAGGGCATCCCCATCTCGGCGACGACGCCGGCGATGCCGACGACCGCCGCGACCTTGCCCGTGTGGCCGAACACGGACAACGCCCGCCGGGAGCACTCCGCGGCGCTCGCCGCAACCTCCTCCGCGGAACGCCACATCAGGAAGGCCTCGCCGAGCGCCGGCCACTTCGACCGGACCACGGACTCACGCATTCCCGCGTTGAACACAACCCACGACGCCTCAGCGAGGAACTCCGGCTCGGACACGGCGTCGGTGCGCACGCCGACGGCCTCCTGCCAGTGCAGCTCGCCGGCGAAGCCCGCATCGACGACAACGCGCTTCGCCCGCACGTACTCGCCAGCGAGAGCCGACGTGCTCGAACACACCTCGTGCCGCATCTCCGCATCTTGCCGCGCCGCGACGGCGTCGGGGGCCATTTCGGGGTTCCCGGCGACGCGCCGTCCGGCCCGGACCGTGGTCCTGTTGTCGGTCCGGGCCGACCATGGAGGGCGACCGTCACCCCGCCCAGGACGAGGCCGACGACGGTGACGACGAGCCCGCGGGTGAACAGGCTTGCGCCTGCACGAGCGACGTCGCCTTTTTCCTGGCCGTCCACGCGGAGAGGGCCGCATCGGTCACGGTCAACGCGAGGACTCCCCGCAGGCCCCCTTCGGCGAGCCGGGCCGCGCCGTTGCTGCCGTAGAAGCCAACGCGGAGGTCCGCGTCGACGGCCCTCGGCGCGCCCACGGCGAGCAGGACGGCGGCGCCGGCCGCTGGCAGCGCCGCCGCGACGAGGACGAGCCGGAGCCATAGGCGGTGCTCGGTCTCCGACGCGCGCAGTTGCAGCCCCGCCAGGGCGACGGCAGCGGCAAGCAGCGTGACCGTCGTACCGAGGAGACGCGACGCCCTCCCTTCCGTCGTGGCGGCCCTGCGGCAGACCCCTCCGCGCGCCTGCTCGAGGGTGGTCAACGACGCGACCCGGTGCTGTGGCGCGTCGGCGACGCCGTCGTTCCGCGGGGCGTCTGCCCCGCGGCCCAGGTCCCACAGCACTCCCTGCCACGGCGTCGGCCAGCGTCCGCCATACCCCGGCGTCCGGACCGTCCGGGCTGCTGGCAGGAGCCACCAACCCGCCGGCCCACTGTCGCACTCGTTCCCGCAGGTGAGACCACGACAGACCCGAACGTGCAGGTCACGGACCTGCAGAGTCTCCGGATGTCCCAGCCACCTCAGACCGGAACCTCTCCCCAAGGACGGGCAGACCCGCGGCGCGCCCGCCAGTGACCTGTAGCCCCTCTCACCCCGTGCTCTTCGCAACTGCCCTTCTGTAGCCACCGCTGTAGCCACGCGCTCAGACAGGCCCGCATCCTCACGGACCGCTGCGGACAACTGCAACGGGCTGACCTGCAGTGAGAGACCCAACCGCACGGCGGCAGACCGCTTCTCCCGGAACTACGGATCACAAGCGCATCGGCATGGTTGATTGCCCTACCGGGCCCGCACCGGCACCCTCGGGTGAAACGTCGGCCGGCACTGCCATACGCCGACGGCATCTGGGCTTGTCCCCAACGGCTCTTGCATGTGGAGCTTCGTGAAATTGCTCTCATTGACCACGCCCGGAAGTTAGGCTGACCGCGTGCCTTC
>JAABUZ0100002892.1_pt1 | contig 27148 bp, 22 predicted proteins | sample 5562091 | NCBI WGS metagenome assembly JAABUZ01 (sample SAMN12813069, study PRJNA571459) | rock metagenome | isolation source: Antarctica rocks | place: Antarctica: Victoria Land, Linnaeus Terrace sud | collected 2015-12-21 | reverse complement strand
CGGGATCCTCGGTCACGTAGAGGCCGGGGATGCCGATCGCGCCGCCCGCGCGCGTCACGGTCATGGCCGCGTTGAGCACCGTCGCCGGCTGCTCCTGGCCGTCCGCGCCGTGCCCGCGCGCCTCGAAGCCCACGCAGTCGACCGCGGCGTCGACCTCCGGGACCTTGAGGATCTGCTCGATCATGTCGGGCAACGCGGCGTCCTGCCGCAGGTCGATCGTTTCGCAGCCGAAGCTGCGCGCCTGCTTCAGCCGGTCGGCGTTCATGTCGCCCACGATGACCACGGCGGTGCCGAGCAGCTGGCACGAGGCGGCGCAGGCCAGACCGACCGGCCCCGCGCCGGCGACGTAGACGGTCGAGCCCGTGGTGACGCCCGCCGTGTAGGCGCCGTGATACCCCGTGGGGAAGATGTCCGAGAGCATGGTCAAGTCCTTGATCTTGGCCATGGCCTGGTCCTTGTCGGGGAACTTGAGCAGGTTGAAGTCGGCGTAGGGGACCATGACGTACTCGGCCTGGCCGCCCTTCCAGCCGCCCATGTCGACGTAGCCGTAGGCCGCGCCGGGCCGGGCGGGGTTGACGTTGAGGCAGATGCCGGTCTGGCCTTCCTTGCAGTTGCGGCAGCGCCCGCAGGCGATGTTGAACGGTGTGGAGACGAGGTCGCCCACGTTCAGGAATTCGACGTCGCTCCCGGCCTCGACGATCTCGCCGGTGATCTCGTGGCCGAGGGTCTGACCGACGGGGGCCGTGATGCGTCCGCGCACCATGTGCTGGTCGCTGCCGCAGATATTGGTCGCCACGAGCTTGAGGATCACGCCGTGCTCGCATTTGCGGTTCCGTCCGGGGACCCCGTCAGGTAAGGTCAACTCGGGGTAGCCGACGTCATGCACCTCGACCTTGCCCTGTCCCTCGTAGACGACGCACTTGTTGCCTGCCATCTCTCTACCCCCTCTGTCGCTATGCGGCATACGGGTTCGATAACATCCCGCCCCCTATGCTATCGAAGCTGCGCCTGCCGACCAACTCTATAAACGGCTAACAGCACATCCTGTTCCCAACAGCCGGCGCCGTCGGCGCGCCAGTAGGACGGGACGCGTTCAGGCCGGTCGGCGCAGGGGTAACGCCATGCGGAACATCGTTCCTGTCCCGACCTCCGACTCGACCGTGAGGGAGCCGCCGTGGGCTTCGACGATCCCGCGCGCCAGGTACAACCCCAGGTCGAGGCCCGTGGAGCGCGCCCCGGGCGAAACGGTCGAACAGCGTGGGCAAGATCTCGGGCGCGATACCCGGCCCCCGATCGCGCACGCTCAGCAGAGCCTCTTCCCCGTTCTCACGCGTCCGCGTCTCCACGGTGACCACCACCGGCGCTCCTAGCGGAGAGTACTGGAGGGCGTTGACGAGCAGATTGTCGAGCGCCTGCCGCAGGCGCTGGGGATCGGCCTCGGCCGGCAACGTCGCGGGCGCGTCGACCCGTATGTCCACCCCCGGCGACCGCAGCAGGTCCGCCGTCTCCCGCGCCACGGCGGCGAGATCGACGGGCCGCGCGTCCAGGGCGAAGAGGCCCGACTCCAGGCGGCTTGTGTCCAGCAACTCGGAGATCATGCCGTTGAGGCGCAGGAGCGCGGCGTCGGCTTCGGCGGCATGGCGCAGATAATCCTCACGCCCCTCCTGACGGGCCAGGTTCCGGATGAGGCTGATGCGCCCCCGCAGCGGCGTGAGGGGCGCGCGGAGGTCGTGCGCCAGCACGTTGAGCAACTCCTCCGCTGTCTGGCGTCGCGCCCGTTCCGCCGCGTCTTGCGCGGCGCGCTCCGTCGCCTCCGCGCGCTGCATGATCAGCCCAACCCACCGCGCTACGGCCTGGAGGAACTGGAGGTCGTCGGGTGTGAACGCCTCTGGTTGCGTGGACGAGACCAGGACGACCCCGCAGCGCTCCCCGTTCGTGTCCAGGGGAGCCAGCAGCGTCGAGCGCACCGCGAGATCCCGGACGACCCCGGCCAGCTGCGCGGCGTCCTCGTCCGCGTGCCCGGTCAGGTACGGGTCGCCGGTCCGGAAGACGTCGACGACCTTACCGCCGTTGGCTAACGGCAAGCGATCCAGGCCGAGCGCCCGCTCGTGGCGGCTCAACGCGGTGTCGACCACCCCCACGGCGATGAGATTGTCGTGGGCCGGATCGTGCAAGAAGACCTCCGCCTTCTCGCCGCCCACGGCCTCCGCGGCCAGGCGCCCGGCCTTACCGAGCGCCTCCGCGACGCCGGTCTCTTGGATGGCCAACAGTCGCTCCAACGTCGACAGAAGCCGCGCCTGTCTTCCATCGGTCCTCGCGGTCCTCGCCGCGGGATTGTCACGCGTAGCCATAGGGCGCCTCGCACTGACCCTTTCTAATAAACAGGGACACGGTCGACCTGCCGCGCATGGTCCGGGGGGCGACCATGCCAATTTTTACAATAGCATACGCGACGCCGCCGAGAATGACATGACCCCGCGCGGGGGCTGGCGGTCCCGTTCCCTGGCACGGTTGTTGCCTCCGGTGTGTTGCCGTTGCGACAGAGCCGCAAGGTTAAGCCCTAATGAAGAGGAGAAGGTGATGATGAATAGGATTGTGCGGGGCGCGATCGCCGGGGCCGCCGGGACGGTGGCGCTCGACGTCGCTACCTACGCCGACATGGCGCTGCGGGGACGATCGTCGAGCGGAACGCCCGCGCAACTCGTCGGCGTGCTCGCCGACAAGCTGGGGATCGCGTCGCTCGGGACCGAGGCGAAAGACGACACGGCCAGCAATCGCCGGAGCGGGTTGGGCGCGCTCCTGGGCTACGCCACGGGCGTGACCGTCGGGGTGGCGTACGGCGCGGTCCGGGGACGGCGCGGCGACGGGTCGACGCTCGCCAGCGTGGCCGTGGGCCTTGCCGCGATGGCGATGAGCGACGTGCCCATCGCCGTCTCGGGGGTGAGCGACCCGCGTACATGGGGCGTCTCGGACTGGGCGTCCGACGCCATCCCCCACCTGGTGTACGGGCTCGTCACCGTCGCGGCCTACGACGCGATGGGGTGAAAGGGCGCCTAACTGTGTCGTCTTTCGTGGTACGCGCCTTGCATTGCGTTTAAGGGCGCGTACTATTTATCTAAGGGCGCGCAATCGCCGCGCCCACGACTCCTCACGCGTCCTCATCCGGCGACGATGAGCGTAGCGGCGCGGCGCTGACGGACGACGCGATGAGACTCGACGCCCATGCGTCCTGGTAAGGCCCGACAAGGACATGGAGACGACCACGAACGACGAGAACGGGCGGGGCGCCGCGGCCCCCGCCGATACCCCCGCCACGATGGCGGAGGCCACGCCGCTCGACGCGGTTGAAAAGGCCATCGACGAGGCCAAAGAGGGGGCGACTCCCGACGAAGCCAGGGCGCTCGACGCGGTCGCCCTGGCCGTGGACGAGGCCAAGGAACTGTATCAGGAGCGCTATCAGGCTCTCGTCGAGGCGACGGGACAGATCACCTGGATGACCAACGCCGATGGGACGGCCGAGGACATGCCCGCCTGGCGCGCCTACACCGGCCAGAGTCCCGACGAGGTCAGGGGCTACGCCTGGCTCGACGCGATCCACCCCGACGACCGCGCTCACGCGCTCACAGCGTGGATGCGCGCGGTCGAGACCAGGGCCGTCTATGAGACCGGGTTTCGCATCCGGCGCTTCGACAGCGTCTACCGCGACTTCCTGGCCCGCGGGGTGCCGGTCGTCGACGATGGGGATGTCCGCGAGTGGGTCGGCTTTTGCACCGATATCACGGACCGCAAACAGGCCGAGCGCGAACGGCTTCGCCTGACGCAGTACAACAGGCTGCTGCTGGATTCCACCGGCGAGGGCCTCTACAGCATGGACCTGGAGGGGAACTGTACGTTCGTCAACCGGGCCGCCGCCGCGATGCTCGGGTACGAGCCGGAGGAGTTGCTCGGCAAGAACGCGCACGCCGTGATGCACTACAGCCGCGCCGACGGCGCTCCCTACCCGGCCGAGCAATGCCCCATCAACCAGACGTTGGGGACCGAGCAGGGCTGTCATGTCACGGATGAGGTCTTTTGGCGGCGGGACGGTGCGTCGTTCCCCGTCGAGTACGCGTCGCGCCCGATCACGCAGGACGGGATCGTCGAGGGCGCCGTCGTCACCTTCAGCGACATCACCACGCGCAAGCGGTCCGAACTGGAGCTGCGGGTCAACGAGCAGCGCTTCCGTTCGCTCATCGTCGCCACGGCGCAGATCGTGTGGACGACGGCGGAGAGCGGCGAGTTCGTGGCCGCGCAGGCGGACTGGAGCGCCTTCACCGGCCAGACGACGGATGAACTCCTGGGGTGGGGATGGCTCGACGCCGTTCACCCCGACGATCGCGCCGAGACCGCCCAGCTCTGGTCGCGCGCCCGCGCCGCCCGCGCCATCTACCACGCCGAGCATCGTCTGCGCCGCCATGACGGCGCCTACAGGGACATGCTGGCGCGCGCGGTACCGGTGCTTGAGGGCGACGCCCAGGACGTCGCCCAGGTCCGCGAGTGGGTCGGGACCCACACCGACATCACGGAGCGCAAGCGGGCCGAGCGCGAGTTGCTGGAGGCCAAGGATGCGGCCGAGGAGGCCAACGGGGCCAAGAGCCAGTTCCTGGCCAACATGAGCCACGAGTTGCGCACCCCCCTCAACGCCGTTATCGGCTACAGCGAGATGCTGCAGGAGGAGGCCGCGGACGCGGGCGCGGAAGACTTCATCCCCGACCTCGAGAAGATCCACACGGCGGGCAAAGCGCTGCTCAGCCTCGTCAACGACGTGCTCGACCTCTCCAAGATCGAGGCCGGCAAGATGGACCTGTACCTGGAGACGTTCGATGTCGCCGCCATGCTCGGGGACGTCACGACCACCGTCGAGCCGCTGATCCAGAAGAAGGGCAACACCCTGACGGTGGAGTACCCACCCGACATCGGGACCATGCATGCCGACGTGACCAAAGTGCGCCAGACCCTGTTCAACCTGCTCGGCAACGCCGCCAAGTTCACCGAGAACGGCACGATCGCCCTCACGGTGGCGCGCGAGACGCTGGACAGCCGCGCGTGGGTCACCTTCCGCGTCGCCGACAACGGGATCGGCATGACCCCGGAGCAACTGGACAAGCTGTTCCAGGCGTTTACACAGGCCGACGTCTCGACGACCCGTAAGTTCGGCGGGACGGGGCTGGGCCTGGCCATTACGCGGCGCCTGTGTCAGATGATGGGCGGCGACGTCACCGTGCGGAGCGCGCCGGGCCAGGGCTCCACGTTCACGGTCCAACTCCCCCTCGCCGTCGCGGCGCCGGCCGAACCCGGCGCCGCGGACGGCGCCGCCGCCTCTGAGGAGACGGAGGAGACAGCCGCCCCTGACGGCTCGAACGTCGTCCTGGTGATCGACGACGACCCGGTCGTACACGACCTGATGACGCGCGTCCTCTCGCGCGACGGGTTCAAGGCCGTCATCGCGTCGGACGGCGACGCGGGCCTGCGCCTGGCGAAGGCGCTACACCCGCTCGCCATTACCCTCGACGTCATGATGCCGCGCATCGACGGCTGGGCCGTGCTCTCGGTCCTGAAGGCAGACCCCGAGACCGCGGACATCCCCGTCATCATGTTGAGCATGGTGGAGAACAAGGGCCTGGGCTACGCGCTGGGCGCGTCCGATTACCTGACCAAGCCGATCGACCGCGCCCGCCTGTCCGCCGTCCTCGCCAAGTACCGCGGCCGTTATCCCATCGAGACGGTCCTGGTCGTCGAGGACGACCCGCTCATCCGCGACGGGGCGCGGCAGGCGCTGTCGTCCGAGGGCTGCGCCGTCGTCACGGCCGAGAATGGGCGCGTAGCGCTCGAACGCCTGGCCGAGGGGCCGCGGCCCGACGTCATTCTGCTCGACTTGATGATGCCCGAGATGGACGGCTTCGCGTTCGCCGACGAGGTCAACAAACACGCCGAGTGGCGGTCGATCCCCATCATCGTCATGACCGGAAAGGACCTCAGCGCCGAGGATCGTCGGCGTCTGCACGGCAACGTCGAAGAGATCGTCACGAAGCGCGCGTATAGCCGCGATGACTTACTGCGCGAGGTGCGCGCCCTCGTGGCGGCGTACGCGCGCCCCGCGGCCGGGAAGGAATAGGGGATCATGGCGAAAATTCTGATCGTCGAGGACAACGAGGAAAACTGGGATATGCTCTCGCGCCGCCTGTCGCGCCGGGGCTACGAGCTCGCCCACGCCGCCGACGGGCAACAGGCCGTGGACATGGCCGTCTCCGAGCGGCCGGACATCGTTCTGATGGACGTGAACCTGCCCGTGATGGATGGCCTGGAGGCGACGCGGCGGATCAGGGCGCGGCCTGAGACCAGCGGCGTCCCCATTATTGCCCTGACCGCGCACGCCATGTCGGGCGATCGCGACAAGGCCCTGCAGGCCGGCTGCGACGACTACCATACCAAACCGGTGGAGTTGCCGCGGTTGCTCGAACAGATCGAGGCGCTCTTGAACGGCGCAACGGCGGGATGACGTCCGCACGGACCCCCTAATGACGCCGCCCGACGATGTCGACACGCCCATCACGCCGCCCGACGATGTCGACACGCCCATCACGCCGCCTGACGACCGTGTCCCCGACGAGACCTATGCGTTGCTGGACAGAGCGACGCCGGAGGAGCGGGGGGCGATCGTGCGGCGTCTCGTCGCGGCGCATCCGCGGGGGCGGCTCGACCTGCGCGCGCGCGACGGGCTGCGCGCCGCGCTGCGTGGCGTGTCCCTGGAGGGGGAGAGCCTCGGGCTCGCCATCCTCGCGGGGGCCGACCTGCGCGACGCGACCCTCGCGGGGGCGACCCTGGGGCAGGCCAACCTGCAAGGGGCGCAGCTCGAACAGGCCAACCTGCGGGACGCGGATATGGCGGGGGCCGATCTGCGCGGCGCCGCCCTGGGCGAGGCGAACCTCCAGGGGGCGCTGCTCGAGGAGGCCGACCTGCGGGACGCGGGCCTGCGCTTCGTCGACCTGCGGGACGCGGCCCTCGATGGCGCCGACCTCCAGCGCGCCGACCTCTGGGGCGCCACACTGGAGGGCGCCGTGCTGACGAACGCGGCCTTGCGGGACGTCAGGCTGGGGGAGAGCTTCTGCCGGGGCGCCAATTTCAGCGGCGTCGATCTCGGGGACGCTACCTTGACGAAGGCCGACCTCCGCGGCTGTATCTTGAACGGGGCCGACCTTCGCGGCGCCGCCCTCGGCGGGGCCAATCTGAGGGACACGGACCTCACTGGCGCGCAACTGCAAGACGTCGACCTCTCGACCTGCGACATCACCCACGTCCGTCTGGCCGGGGCGCGGCTCGACAGGACGCGGTTCGAGCAGGGGCAGCTGGGCGGGGCCGTCGGCGAAGAGGTGGCCGGCGACTACGCGGGGGCCAGGCGCGGGTACCTTACTCTGGAGCGCGCTTTCGGCGGCCTTGGCGATACCGACGCCGCGAGTTGGGCCTACGGCAAGCGGCGGCGCATGCAGAAGCTGGCGGCCCGCGAGCGGGGGCGCGCCGCCGTGACGGCGCGCGCGTGGCGGGAGGCGCTGGGCGGCTACCTCACCTATGTGAGCGACCAGATCGCGGAGTGGGTTTGCAACTACGGCGACAGCATTCCCCGCGTGCTGTGCTCCATCCTCGCCGTGTACCTTCTCTACATCGCGCTCTACGGCCTGACCGGAGCGGTCGTGCGCGTCGGTGGGGCGGGTGGAGCGGGTGGTAGAGCGCCGACGGGAAACCTGGCGGACCTGGCGATCTTCAGCCTCTTCGCCATCACCACCTCGGGGAGTCCTTCCGTCGGCTTGGCGCCGCACGACGAGTACGTCCAGTTGCTCACGGGCAGCGAAGCCTTCCTCGGCATCTTCCTGACCGGGCTGTTGGGCTTCGTCGCCGCCAACCGCATCAGGCGTTAACGGCGCGTCCAATGCGGGGCAGCCCTATCTTTATAATAGGATTAATGGGATCGACCCCTGCTCACGCCTCTCCGCTGCCGCCTCCGCCGCGACGCGCGCTCGTCCTACGGATGGGGAGCGTCGAACTCGTGTTGCGCCCGAGCGGCTGCCTGTTTTTCGCCGTCTTCACGGCCGGTCTCGACGCCGTCTTTTCACCCGGCCTCGTCCTGGGTCCCGTGACGCCATCGCATCTTGTCGCCGCGGCCGCCGTGTTTCCCCTGCTCGTCGCGACCCTGCTGCTGCACGAGGGCGGCCATGCCGTGGCGCTCTATCAGCAAGGCTACGGGCCGATACGCATCACCCTGCGCGCGGGCGGCGCGTCCTGCGACGCGGTCGTGCCCGATGAGCGGCCGGGAGCGTCCCTGGTCCGCGCCCTGGCCGGGCCGGCGGTGACGGTGGTCACGACCGTCCTCTTCGTCCTCGTGTGGGTTGTCCTCCCCGACCCGCCCCTCTGGCGGCTCGTCGCGAAACCCGTCGCCATCGTCGGCCTCGTGGAAGGAACGGTGAATACGCTGCCCATATATGCGCGGAGCGATGGGATGGCGGCGTTGCGCGCCCTCGTGTGGCTGGCCCGTGTGGCGCGAGGACGCGCAACGCCGCCGTCGCCCTTCCGCGCGCTCTACGTCTGGCGTCCCCTCGCGCTCGCGGTCTTGCTCGTCGCCGCGCTTATCTGGATAAAGGCACCCGGCCACGCCGCGCCTGGATCCCCCCTGTTTGTCGGGCTCGTCCTCGGGACCCTGGCGCTCGGCGCCGTCCCGCTCGTCGCGCTGGCGTGGCGGGCGATGCGGCGAGACGGAAACGGCAGCCTATTGTAAGCAGGGGACTTTCACCTAGTCCCCATCACCGCCTCCACCGTCCCCGCCGTCCCCGCCCCAGCCGCCTCCGTCCCCACCGGCGCCCCAGCCGCCGCGGTCGTCCCGGTCGCCGCCGCCGAAGCCCCGGCCGCCGCCGAACAGGCCACCGCCAAGACCGCCACCCCCGAAACCGCCTCCGCCATGCCCGCCAAGGAGATGGCTGGCCGCGGCTCCCGCAAGCCCGATGAGCGCGGCCTTGGCCATCGGGTTTGCCAGCACCCCGCCCAGGCCGCCCCCCTGGCCCCCCATACCGCCCGCGGCGCGCTGACCCCCCAGGCTCCCCAAGATCTGTTGGAGTAAGCCCGGCTGCTGCTGGCCCATCTGCTGAAAGCCCTGCGCCATCTGCTGCGGATTGTTGGGGTCCATGTAGGGCTGATATTGCGGCGGCATCTGCTGCGCGAACTGCTGCCGCTGGTCGTAGGGCATCTGCGCGAAGTGTTGTTGGTAGACCTGCTGTTGCATCTGTGGCGGCGCATTCTGCATGAACTGCTGCACGTGTCCGTACGCCTGGGTGGGGTCGATCTGGCTATGGTCTCCCGTTTGGCGCGCCTGGACATACTGCTCGTACATCTGTTGTTGAGTCGGATCGAACGGATACACGGGTGGTCCTCCTGCTTTCGTTGTGCGATAGACGCAGCGGTATGCGTATGCCCCGCAAGATCCCGGCCGCATCGTGGTGCCGCATGCGCCGTCATCCCTCCCTCTAGTATGCGCCTAGTTGCTTCGTGACTACTCCCAACGGTCAACCGTTGGGCTTCTACGGTCTTGCACCGATGCTCTGTAGCCCCAGAGCCCGTATGTTGATGGCCGCGTTGTGATCCCGCCCGATCTCCAAGCCACAGCACGGACAGCGGTACAGACGGTCGGCGAGCGTCAGTTTCTGGCGATGGCCGCAGCGTGAGCAGTCCTGGGAGGTGTAAGCGGGGTTGACGGCGATGAACCCGCGACCAGCATTTGCAGCTTTGTACGACAGGCACGAGGTGAACAGGGACCACGCCGCATCGGAGATGGACTTGGCAAGGCAATGATTGTGGACCATGCGGTTGACGGAGAGATCCTCCACGGCGATGGTGTCGTGGGCGTCTACGACGCGCCGGCTGTGCTGGTGCGCGAAGTCTTTGCGCCGATTGGCGATGCGTTCGTGGACGCGCGCCACCGGCTTGCGACGCTTGCGCCGTTCCGGCGTCCCCTTTTCCTCTCTGGCGAGGCGACGCTGGACTTTTGCCAGCGCCTTCTCCTGGGTGCGGAAGAAGCGTGGATTGGCAACCTCAGACCCATCGGAGAGGGTGGCGAACGCGGCCAGACCCACGTCGATGCCGATGGCGCTGTCGGTCGCGGGCAGGGCCGCATCCTCGACCGCGCACGCGACGGTGACGAACCACTTGCCCGTGGCCGTCCGCTTGACGCAACACGTCTTGGCCGTGCCCTCAAGGGGCCGATGGATCACAGCCTTGATGTGCCCGATCTTGGAGAGAAAGACGCGCTGCCCGTCCACCTTATGTCCGCTGCCGGGATAGCAAAAGGAGTCATACCAGCCATACCCTCTAAAACGCGGAAAGCCCGGCGTGTCGCCCGCCTTGACGCGGCGAAAGAACGCCTTAAACGCGAGGTCAAGGCGTGTCGCAACGTTCTGAAGCACCTGACTATGCACGCCGGCCAGTGTGGGTCGCTCGTCCCGCAGCGCGGGAATACGATTCACTTGGTCATACAACCCGACGCTCGTGTCCGTGTCCCCCCACGCCATCTGACGCTCTGCAAGCAGGCGATTGTACAGCCAGCGACACTCATCAAGCGTGCGTTGCAGGGCTGTTGCTTGCGCGGGCGTGGGGTACAAACGGTACTGAAACGTTGCTTTATGCATAGGCCTATTATAGTAGAACCGACGATAGGGCTACGGCCACTCAAGCGGGTGAAGGGCGTATATCCCAAAGCTAAAGCAGTGGGTTGTACGCCCTATCCCTATAATAGTTGTGAAGATGACGATGCGGGCGCCAAGATGCGTGTTTTGACGACAAGGACGTGTAGATGTGAACGCCGGCTCCCCCGACCTGGCCGCCTACGCGCGCGCCGTCGCGCCGCACGTCGACCGGCTCGCCATCGCCGTGCATAAGCATGTCCGGCCGGCTGGGCGGGCGCTGGTTCAGGAGTTCGGTTTGCGCCATCCCGGCGTCCTGGTCGACGCGCGCGCCACCCTGCTCGCCGGCCCGATCGCGCTCGACGACCTGGCGGCGATCGAGCGCTACGTCCCGCGCGATGAGCTGGCTGCGGCGTTGGAGGAGCACGTGGGGCAAGGGTTGCTCACGCACGAGGTCGGCGCGGGCGGCCGCTATGTCGCGACCCCGCGCGGGCGCGACTTTCTGCGGCGCCTCACCGCCGCGCAAGGGGAGACCATCACGGCCTTGTGGGCGGCGCGGGCCGCCGCCCTGCCCGTCCTCGTCGCGACGGCGACGCGCGCGGCGGACCACGCCGCTGCGATCCTGCCCCGCGCCGCCTACCCCGCTTTCCACGGGCAGGACGCCGCGCCCGACCCGGCCGGCGCGACACCGGCGCATCTGCTGCTGACCCGATTGACGACGCTACGCTACCTGCGCGCCGACGCGCACGCCGCGGCCTGGCGCTCGCGCGGCCTCGACGCGGCGCAAGGGGCCGTCTTCACGGCGCTCTGGCGCGCGCGGACCCCGCTTACCACCGACGAGGCGCGGGGCCTCGTCTCGAACGGCGACGCCGCGGATCGCGTGCTGGAGACCCTGCATGAGCGCGGGCTCACCGCACAGGAGGCCGGGGGTTGGCGCATCAGCGCGGCCGGCCGCGCTCTGCGCGACGCTATCGAGAGGGACACGGATCGCGGCGCCGCCCCGCCCTTCGTCACCCTCGCGCCCCCCGAGCGGACCGCCTTTCTCACGGGCCTGGAGCGGCTCGCGTAGGCCTCGTCGCGCTGAGAGGCGTTGGGCGCCGGCGCCTGGGAGTCGGTGGACGCGGTTACAGAAAACACGACCGGTGCGGGACGTCTTTCATCCACGGGCGCAAGTCTTACATTGGCGACCTGCGTTGAGTGGCCTGGGCTGTCAGCGACACATGCCGCACCGGCTCCTCGTCGCTAGCAGGGGGATTGTATAGGTATGCAAGCCAACGGCGCACATGCCACCCGGTGAGGGCAGCGATGAGGACGGCGAACAGAAAGCGTGAGCGAACCGTCATGGCAAGTGGTAGGCGCGCATCTCTCCCTTTTGTATCATTCTCCGCGACGTGATGTTCGAGCGTTGAAGGCCAGCGTTGCTTGGTCGGATGTACTAATTGGCCAGGACACCCTGCCCGAGGTCGCGGCCATCTGTGCGGCCGGCGGTCATGTGCTGGAGTTGGGCTGCGGCGCGGCCAGCGGGCTGCTGACCTCGCTCGTGCTATACCCGCGCATGACGGCCGTCGGCGCCGACCTCAATGGTCTGGCGCTGGAGGAGGCGCGCCGCCGGGCCGCGGAGGTGGGTGTGAGCGAGCGCATCGAGTTGCGCCGGCAGGACGCCCGTGAGGTGCGCGAGGAGGTCTGCTATGACCTCATGTTCTGGAGCGACCACTTCTTCCCGTCCGCGACACGGGCAGCCACGCTCGCGGCGGCCTACCGGGCGTTGCGGCCCGGCGGCTATCTGTTCCTGTCGTCCCTCGGTGAGCCGCCGGCGTCGGCGGAGGCCTTGAGCCAACCGAGCGGGCGAGCCGACGCGCTGAGCCGGTTGCTCTTTAGCAGTTGGGGTGTCCCGATCATGGACGGAAGGGACGCGGCGGCGGAGCTGGAAGGAGCGGGCTTCACGGTCGTGCGCGTCCTGCCAAGCCCAGCCGATACCCTCGCCAGGGCGATGCTGGTCCAACGCCCACCGGTGTCATAGGGGTGATCGGGACAAGGGGCGAGGCGTGTCCGCGATGGGGCGTCGGCGCGCATTGTTACTGCACACCACCGTCCACCTGGAGTATCAGACCTTCGTGCGGCCGAAGGACGACGGCATCCCCGCCCGCCGCGCCCCCCTCCCGGTTAGGCGCCGTAGACAGCCGCACCCGCCACGGCCTGTGGCCTGGGAGGGGGAGGGTGCGCGCATCTCCGCCGAAGTTCAGGGCAATCAGCATGTGCTCGTCCGCCAGTGACCGTCGATACGCCAAGACCTCATCGGGCGCGCTAGTCAGGGGTTGGTACTCGCCCCATCGCAAGGCGGGGCTGGCGCGCCGCGTCGCGAGGAGCCGGCGATAGAATTGGAGCGTCGAGGTGGGGTCCGCGCGCTGGGCCGCGACGCTCAACCGCTCGATGCCGGGCGGTAGCGGCAACCAGGGCTCGCTGTCGGAGAAGCCCGCTCGTGGGGTCGTATCCCACACCATGGGCGCGCGGGCAGGGTCGCGCCCGGCGCCAGGCTGGATGCGCTCCCAGGGGTCCTGCATGCGGTCGGGCGGGATGGGTACATTCGGCAGCCCGAGTTCGTCGCCGTAATACAGGAACGGCGTCCCGCGCAGGGTGAGGAGCAACAGGCCGGCGAGCCGCACCTGCTCCGCTCCGAGGCGGGAAGCAAGGCGCGCCTGGTCGTGATTGCCGAGCGTATAGTTCGGCCATGCGTGCGGGAATAGGGCCAGGCCGGCGTCGTAGTCGCGGGTGACGCGCGTCACGTCGCGCGCCGCCCACGGCGTGTCCAGCAGCGCGAAGTTGAAGGGCAGATGCAGCAGATCCCCGCTCCCGTAGTAGGGGAGCACCTTGGCGATCGGCAGATGCCGGACGACTTCACCGACGAAAACCCGCTCGGGATACTCGTCGAGAACTCGCCGCAGGGTGCGGAGGAGATCTAGCGTTTCCGGTCGGTTGAGATGGTGGCGCGCGTCAGCGAAGGTGTAGCCCCGCGCGAGGTCGGTGACGGGCTCGTCGCGGAAGGCGGCGTCCTTGAGCAGGAAATCGACCATGTCGACGCGTAAACCATCCACGCTGCGGGCGAGCCAGTGGCGCATCGCGCCGATCATCGCGTCTCCCACCCCAGGGTGTCGCCAGTTCAGGTCGGGTTGGACCGGGAGGAAGCTGTGCAGGTAGTACTGGCCGGACTCCTCGTCGAGGGTCCAGGCAGGGCCGCCGGTTACGCTGCGCCAGTTGTTCGGCGGCCCGCCTCCGGGAGCGGGATCGTGCCAGAGATACCACGCGCGCTTGGGGTTGTCGCGCGAGGAGCGGGACGCGCGGAACCAGGGATGCCGGTGGGACGTGTGGTTGGGGACGAAGTCGAGGATGATGCGCAGGCCACGCGCGTGCGCCTCGGTGAGCAGGGCGTCGAAGTCGCCCAACGTGCCGAAGAGGGGGTCGACGTCGCGGTAGTTGGCAATGTCGTAGCCGAAGTCCTCCATGGGGGACGGGTAGATCGGCGAGAGCCACACGGTGTCTACGCCCAGCCAGGAGAGGTAGTCGAGGCGCCGGCGGATGCCGTTTAGGTCGCCGACGCTGTCGCCGTCGCTATCCTGGAAGCTGCGCGGATAGATCTGGTAGACGACCGCAGAGGTCCACCATGGGTGTGCCGCATTCGATGTTGTCATATATCCTCCTCGTGTCGCTCGTGGCGTGAGCGGGGCCCCGCGAATAGCGACGTCTAGCAGCACGCCGTCCGCGCCCTCTGTGTTCCCGTGGTCGCCTCCGCGCGCCCCTTCATGAGCTCGGCCTCCGCGATGGCGTCGATGGTCGGCGCGATCCGCCGGTCGCCTTGGGCCGTCACCGTCTGATAGGTCACCGTCTTCATGAACTTGCCGACCCACAGGCCGCCGGTATAGCGTGCCGCACGGCCCGTCGGCAGGACGTGATTAGTCCCGATGCCCTTGTCGCCGTAGGCGACCGTGGCGTGCGACCCCAGGAAGAGCGAGCCGTAGTTGGTCAGACGCGCTAGGAACCAGGCGGGGTCCCGCGTCTGCACCTCAAGGTGCTCGGGCGCGTACTGGTCGGCGACGCGCACCATCTCCTCGTCGCTCTCGCACAGGATAATCGCCCCGACCGCGCGCCAGGCCCGCTCGACAAAGACGGTCGAGTCGATCAGCACGCCGTCGAGGTCGAAGAGCACGGCCCGACAGGCGAATTGGTGGCTCATCGCTCGTCCCCCACCGGCCGTGCTGCGGGCACGCCACGGCGGCCCGCAGTGCGCTGGCGCGATAGCCGCCCGTTGGCCCCAAGCGCCAGCAGGCCAACGCCGCCGAGTAGAATTGGCACGACCCCGTAGGCCGCTCCGATGCCGACGTGGTCGGCCAGCGCGCCCACGGCGAGGGGCGCGCTGAGGATGGCCAGGCCGGCGCCGAGGGAGAGACGCGCGCTGGCGGCGTCGGGCTGCGCCGGCGCGAGGCTTAACCCCGTCGCGAGGGCGAGGGGGAAGAGGTTGGCGATGCCCAGGCCGGCCACACACAACCCGGCCACCGCCAGTGGGCCGCCCGGCGCGCGCCAGAAAAGGAGGACGCCGCCCAGCGCCACGCCATCGGCGACGGCCCACAGGCGGGCGCTGTCGACAGCCCGCACCAGGCGGCTGCCCACGACGCGTCCGGCGACGGTCGCCCCCAGGTAGAGGCCCATCAGGGTCGCGGCCGTGCCCGTGGCGATGCCGTCGGCCCGATGGAGGTACGCCGCGCCCCAATAGGCCACGCACCACTCGGCGGCGACGCCCAGGATCATGGCGCTCCAATAGGCCCAGAACAGCGGAGGGAGGGGGCCGGCGGGGGATCTCCCCGAGGCCCGCGTCGGCGGTCGCGCGGGCAACGCCACCTTACGGAAGCGCAGCGCAAGCAGAGCCAGCACACCCACCGCCACCAGGGGCGTGGCGCGCCAGCCCAGACCAAGCCCCGCGCTCACACCGACGCAGAGCGCGGCGAGGCTGCTGCCCACACTGGCCAGGACATTGGCCTCGCTCACGGCTTGCGCGCGCCGGGCGCCGTGCTCCTGGGCGAGCACGGCCTGAATGGTGACGAGCAGCAGGGTGCCCCCGAGCCCCATCACCCCGCTCCCGGCCACGGTCACAGCGACCTGCCGCCCCAGCGCCAACGCGCACGCGCCGAGCGCCATTCCAGCCGCCCCGCCCCAGAACGTCAGCGGCCGCCCCCACCGCTCCGACGCGCGGTTGCCCACGAGGCCGGCCGCGACCATCCCAGCGGCGAAGGCGCTGAAGTGGAGCCCGGCGATGCCGTAGGAGAGGTGCAGATCACGCTGCAGGAAGGGCATCACCGGCCCTAACACCGTCTGCAGGTAGCCGAAGTAGCCGAGCAGCAGATAGGATGCCCAGGTCATCTCCGAGCGTGCGAACCGACCACCCACCGCTGTCGCCATACTCGCCCCCGCTCATTGACATACGCATTCTCGTGCATTATCATGCACTAAGGCGATAATAGCCGTACAATCACGAATAGTCAAGCAGCGCACAGGGGACGGTATCTATGGATGATCAGCAGGCGCTCTTAACCGAGGAGCGCCGTCAACGGATCCTTGCCAGCCTGCACCGCGATGGCATGGTCCGCTCAGTCGCGCTCAGCGCGCGCTTCGGTGTCTCCGAGGACACCATCCGGCGCGACCTGCGCGATCTCGCCGCCGCGGGTCTGGTGCAGCGCGTCCACGGTGGCGCGCTGCCGCGCACGCGGACGAGCCCGCGTTTCGCCGCCCGCGTCGGGGAGGCTCCGCGGGCCAAGGAGGCGATCGCCGGCGCCGTGGCGGCCCTGATCCGCGCCGGTCAGGTTGTCATCCTCGACGCCGGCACGACGACACTGGAAGTCGCGCGCCAGCTCCCGCCCGATCTGCGCGCGACCATCATCACCAACAGCCCGCCCATTGCCGTCGTGCTCGCGGAGCATCCGTCGGTCGACCTGCATATGATCGGAGGCCGTCTCTACCGCGACGGCGTGGCCGCGGTGGGGGCGGCCGCGGTGGAGAAGCTGGATTCGATCCGCGCTGATCTCTGTGTGCTGGGTGTCGCGGGGCTGCATCCAGAGGCGGGGATTACCGTGCTGGATCTGGAAGAGTCGTACGTGAAACGGGCAATGATAGCCGGCGCCGCCAGCGTGATGGCCATGGCGACCGCCGATAAGCTGGGCACCGCCGGCCCCTACAGTCTCGGCCCCCTCACGCGGCTGACCCATCTCGTCACTGAGCGCGCGGTTCCCGCGGCCGAGCTTGCCCCGTACCGCGCGCTGGGCTTAACGATTGTGCAAGCGTAGCGTGGTATCGTGTCGCGGAACATGTGGCCTAGATGAGTCGTATCATGATGAGTTTGCGGCAGCGGCGCGCTGGCTGGACGGGCACAATAGGAGCGCCTCTAGCGGAGGTGACACCGCAAAGGTGTCGCAGAGCGATCACGGTGTCGCAGCGCCCGAGAGAGTGCCGCGCCGGATCGGAGCCTGAGCGGGGATAATCTGGAACGGGGGCCGCCAAATCGCGTCGAAACATCCCATACGGTGAGGGTGCCACGAGACAAGAATAGGAGGGCCTTACTTTTTACCCATTCGGCGCACAGCGTGCGTAACGAGGAATTTGCTCATGCTGCACAATCACGTCAGGCGACCGCCACGCGCGTAGGGGGCGTGTGACAGCTTCCGTCGCCCACGCCCCGTGTAACTGTTGGGGCGTGCTGATCTGCCGTATGTTACTCCTTGAGGATGGTTCAAAGGGAGGATGGGATGCAGTGCGATCAGTGCGGAGGCGAGCAAGTGACCACGGCGGGCAAGGACCGCGCCGGCCGTCAACAATATCGCTGCCGCGCCTGTCGCCATCGCCTGACTGAGCGTACTGCCTCGGCCTTCTGTGGCTTCCAGTTCCCCGATGATGTGATCGCGCTCGCCGTGCACTGGTACCTGTGGCTGCGGGTCCCCTATGCCGATGTCGCCGTCCTGCTCGCCGAACGCGGCGTCCATGTCGATCGATCGACCGTATTCGATTGGGTGCAACGCTTCGCTCCTCTGTACATGGAGGCGGCGCGCTGCAAACGCCATCCCGTGGGGCAGCGCTGGAGTATCGACGAGACCTACGTCAAGGTGGCCGGCGTGTGGCGCTACGTCTACCGTGCGATTGACGAGGACGGGCAGGTCGTGGACGTGCTGCTACGCGAACGCCGCGATACGGAGGCGGCCATCGCCTTCTTTGAGCAGGCCCTGGAGACGACCGACGTGCGTCCCAGCGTCGTGACGACGGACAAGGCGGCGGCCTATCCGCCCGCGCTGGCCCAGGTGCTCCCCGAGGCGGAGCACATCAGGGGGAAGATGGAACAACAACGCATCGAGCGGGATCATGGGCATTTGAAAAGCCGGGTGCGGAGCATGCGCTGGTTCAAGACGTTGGCGACAGCGGCGTTGTTCTGTCGGGCCCATGGGTTCCTGCGCAACCTGCTGCAGGGCTTCTATGACCTGGGCATCGTGCTGGGGGACCCACGCCGTCCGCAGGCGCCCCGACTGATGCGGGCGTGGGCGGAGTTGACGCAGGAGTTGCAGGCGGCCTAACTGTGCCCATCCGTCTGTGGTTCTGCGCGTTGTCGGTGCTGTGATTGACGGTACAGATCAGCACCTCCAGCACCACCTGGCCAGCGGCAACCCGGTGGCCCTCGGCATCCCCGTCTATCACACATGCAATCGGCGCATCCCTCCCACGTAGCACTGCTAATCAACGACCGGGAATCGCCACAGGCGTGATCGGCAGCCAATCGATGCTTTCTTGGACACCTGCATGGCTATGCACTTTCTTGCACAGTGATGCAAGTCTCGGAGCTTCCCAATCCACCACAGACGTCGCCCCATGCCGCAAGCAGGTGCGATTTTTGCAGTCTTTGTGGCCGTGCTCGATGGAAGACTTCGGGGCAGGGATAACCCGAGGCACGGGTCACAAAAGCTACCGACGCGGTCGCTCCCAAGGTGCTATGATGGCAGCGGAGCCCCACGCGCGGGAGGCAATGGCGGAGTGCGCGCCATAATCGTCGCCCCGCGGGACGGGCAGACGTTTCTGCTCTCTTGCGACACGATCTAGCGCGTTACCGCCGCGGAAAGGGTGTGATCCGGTCATGCGTGCGTACAATACGGCGATGCTCGTGAATGACGACGAGATCGTCGCGGGAGAGCGAATCATTCTGAGCCGGCCGGCCAACGTGGTAATCGCGCGCGCGGAATTTGGGTTGCCGCGCTTCCGCCACGATCATCTCTTGCGGCTCGTCGGTTTCGCGGATCACGAGGCTGTCGGAGGGCGCCTCTATCTCACAACCTACCGGGTCCTGTTTGCCGCGCATGTGTTCAACCGCGTGACGGGCCGCTTCAGTATCCCCTTGCCAGCCATCGTAGACCTGCGCGACGTCTCGCGCCTGCTCGTCAAGCAGGTGGTCATCATCACCCCCGAACGCCCCTTCGTCTTCGTTGTGCGGCGGGCGCCCGCGCTCATTGCGGCGATCCAGGCGGCGAGCGCGGACCTCTCATCAGAACAGGCAGCCTATCTGCGCGAGCGTGTACCAGGGGGAACGAGCGCGTGGACGGTGGGCTGACAGCGGATACCCAAGACGATCCAGGCGCCTCCAACAGCTAGCGGATACGCCCCTCCACGGCAGCTGATCGCCGTGGGACCGCCCGTGCAACCCACCGCCCATACACTTCGCTCTGTTAGCACAACGTTACCCTTCGAGGCGTGGACCTGGGCAAGGGTGAGGTGGGACGCGCGCGGGGGTCGAGGACAGACGTGTGACGCGGCGGCGCCAGTACTGGGCACGGCCCGTGACCTATCCTCATCTGCTCGCCCACGCGCACGACACGACTGTTTGCACCCCCCACGGCGCCGGCGCCGCCGCTTGTGTCAAATCCGCGATTGATGTACTTTTCCGGTGCGAGCGTGCGAGCGTGCGAGTGTGCTTGCGATCAGCGACCAGTGTGGGAGGCGCATGTATGCGAGACCAGATGCGGGCATGGGGGACGCGCCTTCTCCAACTCGGCGGCGTGCTCCTCGTGAGTGGTATCTTACCCACGAGGAGCGCGCTGCCTGCTCGGACGCGGGCGTATTCGTCCGCCCTGGGCAGCGGTCCCACGGCCATCGTCCGCGGAGGCGACGGCGCCCTCTGGTTCATCGCGCGGAGCGGCGATCTTGGCCGCATCACGCCCCGCGGCGCCATCCGTGTGGTACCGCTCTCGCGCGACGGCAGCGTCGTCGCGGACGAGAGCCTGACGCGCGGCCCCGACGGCGCCCTCTGGTTCACGGGGGCAGAGGCGACGGACAACGGCACAACGGTCTATCCCATCATCGGCCGCGTCACCGTGAGGGGTGCGGTGCGCCTGTTCCCGTTAACCGACCAAACGACCCCTTTTTTTCAGCCCGAGAGCCTCGCGTTCGGCCCGGACGGCAGTCTGTGGTTTGGGGAGCGCTATGGCCGCCGCATCGGGCGCCTCACCCCGTCTGGACGCCTCAGTGCGGTGTCCCTCCCCACACCGGACGGCGAGCCGCGGGGACTCGTCGCCGGTCCGGGCGACGCCCTCTGGTACAGCGACCCGGGGAGCAACAGCATCGGGCGCCTGAGCGCGGCAGGGCGGATCCGCACGTTCCCCTTGCCCCGCCCCGACCGTGGCCCCATCGGCATCGCCGCGGGACCCGACGGCGCCCTCTGGTTTACCGAACGGTCCGACGCCGGCGCGCACGCCTTCATTGGGCGGCTGACCCCGACCGGCCGCTTGCGCGAGTTTCCCGTGCCCACGCCCGACAGCAACCCCTACAGCATTACACGGGGACCCGACGGCGCCCTCTGGTTCACGGAGCAGGCCGCGGATCGCATTGGCCGCATCACCCCACGGGGGCGGATCCGCAAATTCGCCACGCCGAGCACGGGGAGTGGATGCTTGGATATCACGAGCGGGCCGGACGGCGCCCTCTGGTTCACCGAGTTCAACGCCAATAAGATCGGGCGCCTCACCCCGACCGGCCACGTCACGGAGTTCCCGCTGCCCTAGTCGTACCCCGACATCCGTCCGGCGGCGTGTCGGCCGCGCCGCTCTCTTCCCCTCCATCCCAGCGGGTGGTAAAAGGGATGGGCAACCGAGGGATGGAGAGGCGTACATCTCCAAATGCGAGCGACGCGAGCGACGTGCGATAGGGATGTAGCCGATGGGCGCAAAGATCTTGCCATTAGAGCCATGCGCTCAGAAAGACGAGAGAGACGCGGGCGTGTCACGACATGTGTGACGCCTGTTCCACGGAGAGTTTCTCGTAGAGCGCCTCTTCGGAGGCAAGGTCGTGCTCGATTTCCTCGCGATTGGCATGATAGTAGGTGAGCGCCGCGTGGACCTGGGCAAGGGTGAGGTGGGGGATCTTTCGTACGATCTCTTCCGGGGTACAGCCGAGTGCGTACCAACCGGCGATGCGGCGCACCGTCACGCCTGTCCCGGCGATCTTCGGACGATTGTTGTGGACGCCGGGCGAACGGTCGATGAGCGTCCCGATGTCAATGGTCTGAGTCATAATCTTTGTCCCCGTTCGAAAGGCTCTTCTCACCGCAGTATAGCGTCAGAGCATCGTGGCGCCCCAGGCAGCCATTGGGGTCGGTCATCCGACCCCAATGGCTGAAGAAACAGTGGCGCCTACCGCGAGCGGGCCACGATGTCGTCTGGCACAGGGAGGATATGCTCGATGTCTACACCGCCCCGCGTCCGGGTCTGGTGCGCCTGAAGGAAACGCGTGGGGTGCGGAGCGTGCGGGCGCGGGGCGGGCCGCGACGCGTCAGCCCTCGGCCACGACCGGACCTCCACGGGCGGCCGTTGCGCGCGCGCCGACGGGGGTAACAGGGGTAACAGCCGCGAGGATCGTTCGCAGCGCCTCGGCCAGGTCGTGGCCTGAGGGAGCATGCTCCGGGTCGGCCAGCCACTGCGCCAGCACGCCGGTCAGCAGCGCCTGGTAGAACGAGCCGACCACCCACGCCGACCGTACGTCGGCCCCGGCGTCGATGTGCTGGAACAACGACGCCAGGCCCAGCCGTCCCTGCTGGAGGGCGTCGGCGAGGAACTGGCGCACCTCCGGCGCGCGGTCGATCTGCGCGAAGACCTCGAACGTGGCGGCCCACAGTTGCCGGTGTGTGTCGAACGACGCGAGTATCCGTTCCCACGTCGCCTCGAACTGCTCCAGCGGCTCGGCGATGGGATCGGTCTCGGCGGCCAGGGCGTGTTCCAACTCAGCGCCCCACTCCCCGATCGCCTGGATGAGGGCCGCGTTGAGGAGCGCCTCCTTGGACCGATAGTGGTAGCCGATAGCTGCCAGACTGACATCCGACGCCGCCGCGATGTCGCGCGCGGTCGTGCGCGCGTAGCCCTTCGTGTACAAACAACGCACGGCGCCGGCCAGCAGGTCCTCACGATTGCCCATGTCCCCTAGTGTACCCGCCATTGAAACACCTGTCTAGCACAAATGAATTAGACAAACGTGTAAGACTATTGTACAATCGAAACGCGTCCGAGTGGTATGGCGCTACCGGGCCGCGGAGCCGCTGCCGCGGCCTGGTAGCGATCAGGCGAATAGGAGCATTCCAGGTGAAGAACAGAGACATCCTCATCTCCGGCGCGAGCGTCGCCGGACCGGCCCTGGCCTACTGGCTGCGCCGCTACGGCTTCAGGCCCACCGTGGTCGAGCGAGCGCCCGCCCCCCGCGACGGCGGCCAGGCCATCGACCTGTGGGGGGCCGCGCGGGACGCGGCCGAGCGCATGGGCCTCCTGGACGACATCCGGCGGGCGCACACCGGCGCGCGGGGCCTGGCCTTCGTCGACAGCGCCGGCACGCGGGTGGCGCGCATGAGCGCTGACCTCCTCGGCCACTCAGGCGGCGCGATCGCCGACATCGAAATCCTGCGTGGCGATCTGGTCCGCATCCTCCACGCGGCCACACGAGCCGACGTCGAATACATCTTCGACGACGCTATCGCCGCTCTCACACAGGACGACGATGGCGTCACGGTCACGTTCGAGCGGGGCGCGCCGCGGAGGTTCGACCTCGTGGTGGGCGCGGATGGGTTGCACTCCGCCGTGCGGGCGCTGGCGTTCGGTGAGGAGTCCCGGTTCATCCGCGACCTCGGCGCCTACACAGCGATCTTCACCACCGCCACCGCCCTGGACCTCGAAGGCTGGGAGCTGATGCACAACACGCCTGGCAAGAACGGCGTCCGCGGTAAGACGGCGGCCCTCTATCCCCTGCGTGCTACCACCGAGGCGAAGGCCATGTTCGTCTTCGCCTCGCCGCCCCTCCCCTATGACCGTCGCGACATCGAGCGGCAGAAGGAAATCGTGGCGCAGGCGTTCACCGGCGAGGGCTGGGAGGTCCCGCGGATGCTCGCGGCCATGTGGGAGGTGCCCGACTTCTACTTCGACCGGGTCAGCCAGGTCCACATGGACCGGTGGGCGAGCGGGCGGGCGGTGCTGGTGGGGGACGCCGGCTACAGCCCCTCGCCCATGGCGGGCGTGGGCACGAGCCTGGCGTTGGTGGGGGCCTACGTCCTGGCCGGGGAACTGGCGGCCGCGGCGGGCGATCACGCCGCCGCGTTCGCCCGCTACGAGAGCGAGATGCGCGCCTACGTCACGCAGGGCCAGAAGCTCGCGAAGGGGACCGCCATAGGGCTCATACCGCGCTCACGAGCGCAGATGTGGATGCGCAACCAGGCCATCCGGGCACTGCCCTACCTGCCCTGGAGAGGCGTCATCGCCGGCGGAGTCCAGAAGGCGTCCACTGCTATCACGCTCAAAGACTACTGCTACGAGGCGCTGGCGCAGATGGCGTAGAGGCGCACGGCGCGCGCTGCCGGGTCGTTGTCGGTCACGGCGACCTGCCAGCCCGATGTCGAGCCGCCCAGCGCGGGGTCGACCGGGTAGCTCCCCGTGATCGTCACGGAGTCCGCGTGGGCCGCGCTATAGCCGCCGCCGATGGCGCGCGTCCCGTTCGGGCAGGGCTGCGTCAGCGTCGTCTTGCAACCGGAGACGCAGGACGACCCTGTCGACTGGTCTCCGCTGGCGTACGCTAGTCCCGAGACGCCGCCCGCGGGACCCGTCGCCCCCGTGTCGCCTTTAGGGCCGACTGGCCCCGGCGCTCCGATGTCACCTTTCGGGCCAGCCGGCCCCGTCGTCCCGGTAGCGCCTTTGGGTCCGGTCGGCCCGGTGGGACCTATCGGGCCCATTGGACCGGGCGGCCCGTCCAGTCCCGGCGCCCCCGTCGGACCAGGCGCCCCCGTATCGCCTTTCGGTCCAGTGGGGCCCGTCGCCCCGGCTACGCCCGCTACTCCGGCCGCGCCGGCCACCCCTCTCGGTCCGGTGGCCCCTGTCGCGCCGGCCGGCCCCGCCTTGCCGGCGGCGCCGCGCGACCCCTGCCGGTTCCAGGTCAACAGAGTCTCGCCCCGGGCGCACGGCGTCCGCCGCGCGGGCGCCGCTGGCGCGACGACGCGCAAGACGCCCGCTCCCGTCTCCCGCGCGTGGTAGCACGCCTGGATGGGACCCCGCGTGTCCGGCGCGGCCGGCGCGGGACCGCGCGCGTCGGGGATCCGCGCGTAGGCGACGGCGCCCACGAGCAGGAGCGTCGCCCCGACGAGCGCGACGCGCGCCACCCCCAGCGAGACCACGCGCCCCAGGCCGCGCCACAAGCGCGCCCTACTCATACCCCTTTGCCGCATCCGTTCCCCCTTTCTCTAACCCCTGGTCCCTGGCCCCTGGTTCCCGCACGCTAGTGTTTCGTCGGAGGTCTCCCTTTGCAGCGGACGTACCCACTGGGACCGCCGGCATCTTGCCGGCAAGAGCGTGCCGGCAAGATGCCGGCGGTCCCAGTGGGCGCCACGACAAAGAGAGCCCCCTGGCCCACGCGCGCTAATACACCGCCACGAAACGATAGGTATCGCCGCTTGTGACGTCGTGCGCGACGAGCTGCGTGCCGCTGGCGTAGATCGGGCCGGTGTAGGTGCGCACGAGCGTGGTGTCGCTTGGGGCCGGGGCGCCTCCCACGTACAGGGTCACGAAACGCGGCCGGTTCGGGAGCCCGTGCGCGACGAGGAGCGTGTCGGAGCTCGCGGCGATCCAGCCGGAGTCGTACGCGAACGGGTTGGCCGCGTTGACGGTCGCGCCGGATTGCAGCGCCCCCTGCGTGTTCCCGGTCGCGCGCGTCTCGTGTGAGATCGCGATGTTCGTGGCGTCCGAGGTCACCTGGACGCCGCGTCCGCCGTTATTCGAATACTCCCCTCCCAGCACGCGGACGCCGTCGGACCCGTTGGCGATCCAGGCCCCGTGGGAACCGTTGTAGCGCGACGAACATCCGATAAGGTCGACGACCTTCGAGGCGCTGAAGACGAAACCGGCCCCGCGGTTGCCCAGACTCTGGTTGGCGGAGAATACGCCCTGACCCGCCGCGTCGGCGCGCCCCCCGGCCACGCACCCGTTATAGCGCACGTCCTCCGTCACTTCACTGTTGAAACCGTAGACGCCGTTGCCGTAGGAGTGGCAGTCCGTGTAGCGCACGACCGCGCAGTTGTTGTGCGTGAAGCCGCTGCTGAACTTCATGGCGCGCGCCACGCACGCCGCGTACGCCACGGATGTCGCGTTATCGGCCGAGAAGCCGCTCGCCGTGTTGCTCGCATCGGTCGTCACGGCTTCGCAGTCGTCGTAGAACGCCTCGGCGCCGAGCTGAAACTCGTAGAAGAACGTCTCGGCGATCCCGCCGCCGCTGCCGTCGCTCCCCGTGCCGTACACGTTCCGCACGCGGACGCGGTGGTGGTAGACGCCGCGACAGCCGATCCAGAGGATGCCGTACGCGGGGGCCGTCTGCGTCCCGGCGTTGCCGTCGAACGTGACGTCCTCGACGACCATCGCCTCGTCGCGCGTCGCGCCGGGGCCGGAGGGGACGCTGATGTCCGCGTTCTGCGACAGGACGATCAGGGCGCTCCCGCTCGGCAGGGCCGCGTTGTCCGTCAGGCGGATCGTCGACGCCCCGCGTCCCGCGCCGCGCAGGACGACGCCGCTCCGCATCAGCACGCACGGGGCGTACGCGCCGTTCTGTGGGTGCGGGTGCGGGGTCACGCGATAGCTCCCGGCGGGGACGTAGACGACGCCCCCGCCGGCGTTGGCCGCGTCGAGGATGGCGTTGTTGATGGCCGTCGTGTCGTCGGTCGACCCGTCGCCCGCGGCGCCGTAGTCCCGCACGTTGTAGACGGGGAGCCCGCCGGTCGCCGCCTCGACGCGGGTCGCGCCGCGTGGGCCAAGCGCGAGGGTTCCGACCGCCGTTATCCCGGCTGCCCCGACCGCGACGTTGAAGAAGCCGCGGCGCGACGGCCGCGGGGACGGGCCCTCGACACGGGGCGGCCCGGACGGGTTGGGCGCGCCGGCGCCCCGTGTCCACAACGCCCCGTGTCCACGCGGCTCCTCCAGCCGCGCCTCCCGTTCCCCCGCCCGCGCCGCGTGCGCCTCCAGCCGCTCGATCCGCGCCACCAGGTCGGCCACGACCCCTTCGTCCGCCATCACGCCCCGCGTCCTCTCCAGATGTTCGCCAGTTCGCCAGTTCGCCTATTCGTCAGAGGCCATACACCGCCGGCGGTTAGCTATCGGCCGGCGCTATGCGCGCTCGCGTGCGCCATGGTACGACGGCGCGCCACGAATAACGATAGGCATGTGTCGTCACGCGAACAGTATGGTCACGGCGGGCGTAAGCGGCCAAGTCCGACGCCAGGATCATGTCATGGGCGGCCGCGCCCCGACGAATCGGGGCGCGGCCCGTGCGCCCACCGCGGGCCCGCGCTTGCACGCGCGGAACGATGCCCATGGGGATCGCCGAGGGGGCGGCGCGCTCTTGCCGGCCCCTCGGCGGTCCCAGTGGGTACGTCCGCTGCAAAGCAGCCCCTCTAACGAAACACTAAGGCGTGCCGCGGCGCCTGGCGCGCATGAAGGGGCGGGCGATGAGCCAGCCGGCGAGGGCCAGCGCGCGCAGCGCCGGGGCGACGAGCCGCCACGACACCCCCAACATGGCCCCGGCCGCGTGTCCGAGCCCGGCGAGTGCGCGGCGCGGCAGCGGGGCGCGGCGTGTCGTGGGGGCCTGCGCGTGCGCCCTGCCGGCGGCGTAGTCCTGCGCGAAAGTGCGCGCCAGGTCGTACTGTGTGGCTTCCAGCCCCATGGACACCGCGTTGACCTGCGCCCCGATTATCAGGATGACGTCGAAGAACCACAGGTAGATGATCAGCACCAGCAATGTCGGCAGGATCGCGCTGTACTTCCCGTTGCCGTTGAGGAAGACCGTGGCGTAGAGCGGGAAGACGAGGTTGACGATCGCCACGAGCGCCGCGGCGACCAGCGCGCCGCGCCAGGCGTTCCGGAATG
>JAABUZ0100002891.1_pt1 | contig 27159 bp, 26 predicted proteins | sample 5562091 | NCBI WGS metagenome assembly JAABUZ01 (sample SAMN12813069, study PRJNA571459) | rock metagenome | isolation source: Antarctica rocks | place: Antarctica: Victoria Land, Linnaeus Terrace sud | collected 2015-12-21 | reverse complement strand
TAGATGCTTCTTTAGGCACCTTAGGCAACCTCAAAGATTCGAGCATTGAATTCTCCAACACCATTAATCCTCTGAATACTCAGGCTACGATCATCACAAGCATTGATGTACTGGTTTCCGTCTGGAAATCTGACCCGGAAAAAAGCCTGTTCCACCGCATAGATAGTTACAAAAAATTATTTAAGGTCACTCCAGTTGACCAGTCCACAACCTTGCGGGTGGAAGTCAAAGGAGATGCTCCCGATGTCGCACTTCATAGAGCCAGCAACTTGGTGTCGGCGTATCAACAACGTCTGAACGAACTACGTAGGGATGAGGCTGTTGCACGTGTCAAGTTCAGCCGCAGTGAACTTGAAACCGCCCAGAGAAATTTGCTTCAAGCTCAGATCCCGCTCTTCGCATTCAAAACGTCTTCTGGCTTAATCAACAGTGAACAACAAACTACAGGCATAGTTACAACTATCAGTACTCTGACCGCCGCCCGAGCGACTGCACTGGCTCAAGCCGAATCGAATCAGACTTTGATCAAAACCTTATCCACCCGCTTGGGCTTGACCCCTGAGCAAGCGATTGTCTCCTTGCGTTTAGGTGAAGACAAAGACTACCAGTTTTCGCGGCAATTGTCGCAACAAATTACCAGTGCTTTGGTGCAGACTCAAGCCCGATTTCGGGATAGTTCTCCGACTGTGCAATCCTTGAAAGATCTGCGCCAACTTGTTTTGGCGCAAATTTCTCGGGATCTGGCTCACGATGGTGCCGCTACCCCAGGAGTAGACACAACGGTAGATAGTACCAGCGCTGATGGACGTGCCGCCCTGATTCAGCGCCTGATTCTGGCTGAGAGTGAAGTCAAAATGCAACTTCGCCAAGCCGCCCAACTTCAAACCCAGATTGACCGACTCTCGACTACACTTCGCTCCATCCCCGCCAACCAGGCGCGAGTCCAACAACTGCAACGGCAGTACGATATTGCTGAGGGGGTCTACAAAGGTTTAATTGCCCAAGTGCAGCAGGCAAAGGTTAGCTCCTTTAACTCCTATCCGAACGTGCAACTGCTCGAACAGCCAAATGTTGACCCCAAACCCACAAGTCCCAAGCCCTTATTCATTGCCCTTGGTGCGATTGTGGCCTCGGTGTTTGGCAGCATGGCGCTGGTCTTATTCCTAGAATCACGTCACCCACTTCTCCAGATCCAGGATCTGCAACAGATCGATTATCCCGTGCTGGTGACGATTCCCCGGCTCAAACAACCGCGCATGGAATTATTAGTCACAGCCGAGACACAATTAGAGTTCCAACGTCTAGCCTCACTCATCAGCCTGATGCCACTGGAGAACCGTCGGATGATGGTTAGTAGTGCTACGTTCTCAGAGGGCAAGACCACTGTGACGTTGGGGGTGGCTTTGGCCTTAATCGACTTAGGCTTTCGCGTCCTGGTTGTGGACGGTGATGTCCGCAACCCGACGTTGAGCCGACGATTAAACTATGACCCGAGCTCGGTTTCTAACTCTGGGCAGACCCCAGTTCACATTCGTCCTGGTCTTGACCTGATGTCAATCATCCCCCAAGATGGCAAAGTGATGGAGTTTATTGCCAAGGGCGGTTTTCAGCAAGCCCTGAACGCGATTACTGCGTCTAGTGATTACGATTACGTCATTGTCGACAGTGGGCCGGTCGGTCTCACCAGTGAAACTGCCTTGATGACTGTGGCGGTGCCCAATGTACTATTTGTTGCTCGACCTGGTGTGAGTGGGCGCAACTTAGTTTACGAGAGTCTTAAACAATTGACGCGACACAATGGCCGGATCTTAGGGCTTGTTGTTAATGGCCTCAATACCGGGACTGGTAGTTATAGTTCCGGCTATAAATCTAAACAAGAGATTCTAGAGGTCTAAGCCTTTCTCGCAGTTTAAGGTCACCGAATGACAGTTGTGTTACAGAATCCCAGTTAGCTGCCCTTGCAAGAGAGGACAAGTTTTAGCTATGAAAATTGCTTTGGTTCATGATTATTTGACACAAAGAGGTGGGGCAGAGCGTGTGTTTGAACTGCTCTGTAAGCATTTTCCAAATGCTGATATCTTTACTTCTTTGTATGATCCCAAGCGAACTATTGAGCTAGGTGAGCGTCTTGTTCGCACAACGTTTCTTCAAAGCATCCCTGGGGCAACAAAATATTTCAGATTAATGGCTCCCTTTTATTATCCAGCCTTTCGAGCATTAGATCTGCAGAATTATGACCTGATTATCAGCAGTAGTACTAGCTTTGCTAAGGCAGTGCGAAAAAGAAAAGGAGCGCAGCATATTTGCTTTTGCCATAACGTGACCCGTTTCTTATGGGATACGTCAACCTACCTACGTCAATATGCTAACTACCAGCAATTTTATCCAGTGATAGAGAAGATTTTTCGAGCTATGAGAAAGGTAGATCTACTCTATGCTCAAGAACCTGACTTTTACATTGCGAACTCTACCATTGTAGCTCAACGCATCAGAAACATATATGGTAAGTCAGCAGCCGTTATTAATTATCCAATTGACAGTAAAAAATTTACTTTCTCCAGCAAAAAACAAGACTTCAATTTGGTATCAGCGCGCCTGATTAGCTATAAACGCATCGACGTTATTGTTGAAGCTTTTAATTGGCTAAGATGGCCATTAATAATATCAGGCGATGGACCTCAAAGAGAGATGCTAGAGTCAAAAGCCTTGAAGAATATTCAGTTTCTAGGGCATGTAAGTGATACTGAGCGAAGCGCTTTAATGGCAAAAGCTCGCTTTGTGATCGTTGCAGCTTTAGAAGATTATGGATTAGTTCCAGTAAAAGCTAATGCCAATGGAACGCCAGTTGTTGCCTATGGTGCAGGTGGCGTATTAGATACTCAGATACCTGGACATACAGGAGTCTTCTTCAAGCGACAGACACCTGAAGCGCTTCAAGCTGCATTACTCGATGCTAGTGAAATCGTATGGAACCACACAAAAATTCGGAAACATGCTCTGAGCAATTTCTCTGAAGAGGTGTTCTTCAGTAAAGTTGAGCAAATAATTGAGGGCGTTTGCAGTAAATAGGCTGGATCTTTATTCAATAAACCCATACCCTGATGTAACCATGACAAGTATCACGTCTCTGTTACAAGTAGATGCTTTTCCTCAGCAGTCACAAGCAAGTTCTTGCTCGACTGATTGTACACTTAAATGGCGACAGGGAAAGCTGTTAGTAAGACATTCACAGCAGGTTAAACAGTCCTATTTGCCTGCACTTGAAGATCAACGCTGGTTGATAGAGTGCTTAAAGCACTCTGACGCCCAGCTGATCAGCATAGACCCTATATTGGGGGAGCAAAGCTTGAAGTTTTGGGCAGATTCCTGTAATCAAGCCTATAAGCCTGTGTTCCTGTGGTTACCTTTCACCCATGAACTGCCACAACAGCATAGCCCAATCATGTGGTGGTTTAAGCGGTTGCTTGACTGGGTGATTGCTGCCCTATTGCTGCTGATTTTGAGTCCAATCATGCTGGTGCTGGCTGTTTTCATCCACTTTGATTCACCAGGACCAATCTTCTTCCAGCAATGGCGCGTGGGAGAGCGAGGCAAACTCTTCAAGATCTTCAAGTTTCGGACAATGGTGATAGATGCCGAAAAGCTTCACCATCATGTGATGACTACTCAGAAGGGTTTACACAAGCGCCAAGATGACCCGAGGATTACACCTTTAGGGCGCTGGATGCGGAAGTACAGCCTAGACGAGCTACCGCAGCTGTTCAACGTACTGCGCGGTGAAATGAGTTTGGTGGGACCTCGTCCTTGGGCACTGTATGATGCCGTCCGAATCAGCCCACAAGGGCAGCAACGGTTGAATGCACTGCCGGGAATCACAGGCGCTTGGCAGGTTCAGAACAGATCAACTTTGCTAGATCTAGATGCGGTCAACAACATTGATCTTGAATACCTTCGTACTTGGTCTCTGGCTGGGGATCTAAAGCTGCTACTGTTGACCATTCCCAAAGTTCTATCAGGTTTTGGTGCTTATTAACCTGCAAGGGAGAGGGGGTGACCTCTCCCCATCCCTCCCTCTTTTTTTCTTTCCTTCTTCTCTCAGGTCAACCAATGAATCAACAACTACGTCTAGCTGCACGTCTACCTCAATACACATTTGGTCTGGTAGAAGACAACGATGGTCTCCTACATGGGATTCGCCTTCGGTGGAGTGCCCTTACTCAGTCAGAACGGTTGGTTTGCCTTGGTATTGTGCTGATACCACTGTGGTGGTTACTGGGATGGGCCTATATAATGCTGACGTTAACAATCGGCATTGCTGTCTATGAATTTCTGCACACTGGAGGCTTGCGTCTACAACGTCCGAGCATAGTTGCATTTTCAGCAGTCGCCTTCGGTCTATTCAGGCTTATCTCTATGTGTCTCCACCTTGGAGAATTCACGCCACACTTGATCTTGAGTCAGCTCAATGGCTGGGTCTGCTGTGGTTTGTTGATTTGGTATGTTCAGAGTAAAGACATTCAGGTACGTCCGCAGGTAATTGCCTGGGCTTTTTCCATAGTTGTTATCGAGATGTTAGTATTCTGGCTAATTGTTCACTTCGTCTTGAATGAACCTAACTTTACACCATCTCTTTCTATTTTTGGCTTACTGACAAATAAAAGCGAGCGGTATGTAGCTGGGTCTGGTAGTGGCAACTACTTGATACCTTATTTTCCTGGAGATAAAGCTTTAGCAGGACTAAGTCGTTTCTCCTTTTTCTTTGTCGGTCCAGAGTCATTTGCTATGGTAGCAAGCTACATGGGTCTACTGGCTTTGGATGTTAAAAATCGCCTTTGGTCGTTGCTACTATTTTCAGCTTGCATTTTTCTATTACTTCTGAGTGGAACTCGCTCTACCTGGATTGTCTTTCCGGTTTTGGTAACTTTGCGTTACTTGTGGACGATTGGTAAAGTCTGGGGTCCCGCGCTGCTTTATTTCCTAATTGCAGTTGCTAGTTTTATTACACTGTCGCTCCCTCCAGCAACTAACTTCCTCTCTAATAGCCTTACACATACAGCAGCGGCTACAGGTAAATACCGCGCAGATTCAACAGAAACTCGTCACAAAATTTACGAAAGGACATTCGATGCTGTTGTAAATGAACCAGATGAGCTTATATTGGGGCATGCAGTGGCGGGAGGGTCGGTACAACCAGGGTACGCGCCTGCGAAGATTGGTACCCACAGCTTCATCCTGGGAACCCTTTTCTATCAGTCTGGTTTACTGGGTACAGCAGTCTTCTTGACATTTTGGGGCTCTTTCATTCTGTGGTTCTATAACACGCGATCCCAAAGACCACTCTCTTCTCTGCTAATGCTACTCTACTTTAGCTTAACTTTCTTTGTTATGGAAATTGAAATGACAATAATCATGTTAACCCTACTATCTTCTGTAAGGAAAAACCACATTTGTCCGAATAGGAAAAGGCGCATTTATAGTTATCAGATATAGAGCTAGAGAAGCTGAAACACGAGACGTTCATTATTTATCGCTTGAAGAATAGCTGAATTTACAAAAACTAGAGAAGAGGGCATAACTAATGACAAGTACTGAAGTCACCACAACAGCAGCAGCTCCTTTAGTCAGTATTATTATTGCAAACTACAACTATGGTCGCTTCTTAACTGAAGCAATCGAAAGCGTTTTAGCTCAAACCTATCGAAACTTTGAATTAATCGTTGTGGATGATGGCTCGAAAGACAACTCCCGCGAGGTGATTGAGTCCTATGGCGATCGCCTGATTGCCATCTTTCAGGGAAATGCTGGACAGGGAGAGGCATTCAATGTTGGAATTACACGCTCCAAAGGCGAGATTATTTGTTTTCTAGACTCCGATGATTACTTCTACAAAGATAAGCTAGCAAAAGTGGTAGCAGCCTTTCTTGACCATTCTGAGTGGGTTCAAATCTCCCATGGACGGACTTCAGTAAATCGAGAAGGTGCGATTATCGGTCGCGATCCTACGTTTTTCAGTCAAGGTAATGTGCGAAATCTGCTGCTGCGATGGGGAAGGTACGCATGGGCGGTTACTTCTGCACTAGCCTATCGCCGTTCAGCTCTCCAGCAAGTGCTGCCCATTACCACAAAACAATCCGAGGCAGCAGATACTTATTTGACTGCAACAGTTCCCTTTTATGGAGAAGTGGGCTGCATCAGGGAGCCTCTGATGTTTTATCGCAGTCACGGCGACAACATGCAATCTCGTAGTATAAATCTGCCCTACCTCATTCGGCAGCGCGAGTTAACTGCTGCTTATATCAACCAAGCCGCTTCAAAGGTAGGGCTAAATCGCCACTTTGATCTCCAAAGGGATTCAGACTATCGCAGCTTTAAAGCACTTCAACTGGGTGGCGGGTCTTGGACAGAGGGGTTGCAGATTATTTGGATGACTTTGCTTGAAAGTATGGCTATACGTCATGATCCGAAAGATACGTTAGAAAGGCTGCTTCGGCGGGGCGTCTGCACTCTATTTCCGAGTGAAGCCAAAGCGTTTCTTCGTTTTGGACCGCGTCGCTACTTACACTTCAAGCTCACCGGTGAACAACCGAAAAATTTGGAGTTATCACGCAAAGACTGAATACGTAGAACCATGAGTGTACTGCAGCAACAAAAGTAGCGCTGGTACCAACCACCACAGGTGTATATTGGAATTCAGTTCTGAGAAGATGATGAAGTTATTGACGAGTACTAAAGACGCCGTGAGTGCAACTGCTCCTCTAGTCAGCGTGATTATTGCAAATTACAACTATGGTCGCTTCTTAGCTGAGGCTATCGAAAGTGTTTTAGGTCAAACCTACCGGAACTTTGAATTAATTGTTGTGGATGATGGCTCGATAGATAACTCACGCGAGGTGATTGAATCTTATGGCGATCGCCTGATTGCCATCTTTCAAAAAAATGCTGGACACGGCGCGGCGATGAATGCTGGAATTGCCCGCTCCAAGGGCGAGATCGTTTGCCTCTTAGACTCCGATGACTACTTCCACAGAGAAAAGCTTTTCAAAGTAGTGGCAGGCTTTCTCGACCATCCTGAGTGGGTGCAGATTTCTCATTTGCGGATGTCAATAGATCGAGAAGGTTTGCACATCGGGCGCTACGATCCTAAGATTTACAGTCAAGGTGATGTGCGCTCTTTACTGCTGCGATGGGGAAGATACGGTTGGGCAATAACTTCGGCACTAGCCTATCGCCGTTCAGCTCTCCAGCAAGTCCTACCTATTGCTGCCAAGCAATATGAGGCAGAAAAGATCTTCGCAGATACCTATTTGACTGCAACAATCCCTTTTTATGGTGAAGTGGGTTGCATCAATGAAATATTGATGTTCTATCGCCTACACGGTGAAAACAACTCCCGTTCGATCAATTTGCCTTTCTCAATTCATCAGCGTGAACTCACGGCTAGTTACATCAATAGGGCAGCTGCCAAAGCAGGATTAACTCAACAGTTTGATATTCAACGGGATGGTGAGTATCGCAGCTTGAAAGCTCTGCATTTTGGTGGCGCGTCTTGGACAGAAGCATTACAGATTATTTGGCTGACCTTGCGAGAAAGTATAGCTATCCGTCATGGTGCGCTGCAAACCTTAGAAAGGCTATTACGGCGAGGCATCTGTGTTCTGTTCCCCGGTGAAGCCAGAGCGTTTCTTCGTTTTGGACCGCGGCGCTACTTGCGCTTCAAGATCACAGGTGAAGAACAGAAAAAATTTGAGTTATTAGGCAAAGACCTGAATAACTAAAAACTGGATTTGAGCTCACAAACTACGAGAGGTGTGTATGAGGACTGTGTTAAGTCGAAATCAGACCTACAAGAGCGAGGAATGTAATCCACGCCAACTAATAATTATACCAGGGTATTGCGATGGTTTAGGCGGTACACTGATTAGCCTCTCGCTGTTAATCATGGGGTTTGAGCGTTGTGGTGCATCTGGGCAATTGTGTGTCTTAGTCCGCTCCGGTTCGTTGATGCACAGGTATTTGACAGACGCAGGTCAAGATTATTTGCTCAAGGTAATCGAGTCTGAGGATCAAATCCAGTTTTTTAAGCATGCACTCCGATGGGCGCGTCAGCAACCGCGGGACTGGCCCTTGCTACTGGACAACTGTGTATGGCGAGATTACCTACCGATATTGACATTGGCTGCACCAGCGCTCCGCCTCAGCGGTCGTCCTGTATACCATTTCTGCCACGACTTAGGGCTTTCACACAATCAGCTTGGTTACCTGGCAAGAAAGGTCACTTTTACCTGTCTGGCGCCAGGAGCTATCTGTAATTCCAAATTCACCGCCGAACATATCCGTTACATGATGGGTAAAATTCGGGGCATCGTCTACCAACCAGTGGATACACAACGATTTAATCACCGCCCTTCTGTGGCTCCACCTGTGGGATTAGAACCGATTCTGCGCTCTGGAGCATTCGTTATGTTGACTCCTTCGCGGCTCAACAAACCGGGAACCGTAAACGACAAGAATCTGCGCGCCTTAATTCCAGTGTTAGTTCAGCTCAAAGCTAATGGACACCACTACCACTCAGTTGTTGTTGGAGAGGACGGTTCCCCTAAGCAAACTTACACCCGTGATTTGCTTGAAATTGCCGAACGCTCAGGAGTGGCTGACCGCTTCACCATCCTGCCTCCTACAGTTACTATCGAGGACTACTACAAATACGCGGATGTGGTTGTCACCCTTGCCCCACGGGAACCTTTTGGTCGCACGGTGGTTGAGGCGATCGCTTGTGGTCTCCCCGTAGTCGGAAGTCAAACTGGTGGCATCGGTGAAACCTTGAGCCACTTCGCCCCCGAGTGGACTGTTGCCTGTAATGACCCAGTAGCTGCGGCTGAAACAATTATTCGCGTAGCTGCTGACCCCAACACTCCAAATATCCTTGCTAGAGGCAGACACTGGGTTGAAGCCCGATGCAGCGTCGAAGGTTACGCCCAGCAGATGATCGACATTACGGGTTTGACCAGGGGGGATTAGATTCTGTAGGACTTGAGCCTTGGAGATTAATTAACCTTTTGGAGTTAGGCAAATGGATAAGGTTTACTTTCTAACTGGAGCTTTTCCTCCTCAGACGGGAGGAGAATTCTATAACTACAAACTTGCTGAATACCTTACAAAGGTAGGAGTAGCTAATAATTTTATTAATCTGCATGAAAAAAGACATTATTTGAGGCTTTCTCGCATACCCATTGTCGGAGGTGCATTAGCCTCTTTGGTACTAGCAATTTTGCTTCACAGGTGTAATGGTATTCTGGTTGAAGACCACTACTTCAGCGGTTACCTGTTTTTCACAAACCTAATTCAACGCTTGTTCAAAAAAGGTAAAATTGTAACAATTGTACATCTATTTTACGGCTACGATAGCAGCCGATTTTCGCTAAAAAGATTGATAAATAGGTGGGAAGAAAGAATAAAGCTGGATTTTGCTGATGTGATAATAACTAATAGTGAATACTCGAAAAATGAAATTATTTCACTTGAAATTAATCCGCTAAAAATTCTAGTGCTTCCGCCAGGTCTGGACAGGGAAAAATTTAAACTTATTCCAAGAACAGAACTGGAACTGAAACCAAAAATTTTATACGTCGGCAACTGCATTCCTAGAAAAGGTGCTATCTATTTAATAGAAGCTTTTTCTCAAATTGAACGAGGGGGATTTACCCTGCACATAGTAGGTAGCCCGAAAAAAAATCCGAGATACTTCAAAAAATTGAAGTCTTTAGTAGACCAGCTACAACTAAGGAAAGATGTTGTTTTCCATGATGGAGTAGACCAAGAAGAAATTAAACATCTATACTCATCCTCAGATATCTTTGTGTTGCCATCGCTAAAGGAGACTTTTGGGATTGTTTTGCTAGAAGCAATGTATTATGGGCTGCCAATAATTACGACTAACATTTCTGCCATACCTGAGTTGGTTACAGATGGTGAGAACGGCTTACTAATTCCGGTTGCTAATTCTCAGGCATTAGCGGCAGCTCTATCAAAATTGATTGAGAATCCTGATTTGAGAAGACAGATGGGGAAAAGGGGTCGTCAACTAGTACTGCAGTCATACCACTGGGACACAACTTCCTCCAAATTCTTATCTGTTATCCAGAACATAAGTGTATAGGTATTCACCCTGCTAAGCCGTAATTCAAGATGGATATCCTAATTATTTCCCGCACCTTCCCTCCGCAGGCAGGTGGTATTGAGGAGTATGTCTACAACCGCTGCCTTCAAAACCCTGAGCGCGTGATTGTTCTGACAGCTACCTGTGCAGGAGACCAGACTTTTGACCAGGCTCAACCCTTTCCGGTGTACCGCTGGTCCGCCCCTCCATTTCAGCGTGTTCGGGTGTTAGGCAGTTTATTCAAACAGGTCTTTAATATGGTCTGGTCGGTTGTGCTTGGAATCAAGCTATTTCAGCAATATCGCTATCGCTATATTGAGTGGTGCCATGGCTACGACTTTCCGGCGCTTTTGTTGCTGAGTTACCTGCTACCCGTTCGTTTTTTTCTGTACCTGCATGGAGATGATATTCTCTGCCCTCTCAAAAACCCGGTTTTGCGATCGCTATTTGAATGGACACTCAAGCGAGCTGAGGGAATCGTCTGCAACAGTTCTTTCACCAGGGATTACCTTAAAGGCAATTTTCAGTTCGATACCCCTACCCATGTAATCCACCCTATGGTCAGACCAGAGAAGTTTGGTAGTGCAGGGGTTTTAGAACGTGTTCATGCCATGGGCGCAGATTTGCGCCGGACTTACAACATTCCTCAAGAAGCAGTGGTAATTTTGTCGGTAGGACGCCTTGTCAGACGCAAGGGTTTTGACCGCGTGATCGAGAATTTACCGGCTTTGTTGGCTGAAGGGCTTGATGTCTATTACCTGATCTGTGGTCGGGGTCCAATGGAGTCTGAACTTAGATCGCTGACGAGCAAATTGGGAGTTGAGGAACGTGTGTTCTTTGGAGGGTATGTACCCGATGAGAAATTAGCTGGTTATTACGCAGCTTGTGATCTGTTTTCACTGCTGACTTTCTTCGAAGCCCGAGCCAAGAGCATTGAGGGCTTCGGGATTGTTTACCTGGAGGCTGGTTACTTCGGTAAACCTGTTATTGCCTCGCGGGTTGGTGGCGTGGAAGATGCAGTCTGTCACGGGGAGAGTGGTCTGTTGGTAGATCCGAATTCGGCTTCGGAGATATTCAGTGCCCTGCTAGCGTTGTGCAGCGATCAGCAGTTGCGTGAGCAATTGGGTCGTAGAGGCCAGGAACTGGCAAATTGCAAAATTCTTCATCGATCCCTATATCCGGCTCAGATTCCGGCTTAAAGTTCTATGACACAAACCACCACCGCAAAAATTGCTGGGGGTAGCCTGTGGATGATTGCTAGCTTTGTGCTGGTTAGATTCTTGCAGCTGATTGCTCAGGTTGTTCTTGCTCGTCTCCTGTCGCCTAAGGACTTTGGCGTCTGGGCAATGGTACTAATAGTGACGACGTTATCAGCTTTATTTAGAGACGCGGCGATCGCTGGGGTACTTGTTTATCGAGGTTTAGATGACAAAAAACTGGTGAACGCTGTCTACAGCCTCGGAATCAACATCTCTGTTGGCATGTTTGTCTTGCAAGCGCTTGCTGGTTTTCCACTCTCCCAGTTTTTTGGCGTACCTGTACTGTGGCCGTTGACTGCCTGTGTAGCCTTTGTCTTTCTAATTGGTGCAGGTGCGGGATCTCATGGTGCTGTCCTACAGCGGCAGATGAAATTCAGAGAACTAGCTATTTGCGACACTGTGGCAAGTTTTGCACGTTATGGTGGTGCCTTAATTTGTGCTGCTCTTGGTGGCGGGGTGTGGTCTTTTGCCGTTGCAGAGATAGCGATGGCGTTGGTTGATTCTCTGCTTAAACGCTGGTTGAGTAGATACCACTTTACCTACCATTTCATGCCAGATCCGTCTGCCATAGGTGAGGTGCGTGGTTATATCAGTGGTCTGATCGGAATAAATTTAGCCGTTTATGCGAATCTGAACGGTGACAATTTTGTGATTGGCAGACTTTTAGGAACTCAGGCGCTGGGCTACTATAACCTGGCTTACCAACTGGCAATGTTACCTGCAACTGCCATCTCCCAGATCAATCGAGTTAACTTTTCGGCCCTGTCGCAACAAGATAGGGAAAGCCAGCGGAGGTATCTTTGCCAGGCACTTGAACTGTACGCTTTACTCTCTGCTCCCATCTATGGAGTCGCGTTTGTGGCTGCTCCTTGGGTCATTCCCCTGGTGTACGGTTCAAAATGGGTGGCAGCAGTTAGCATTTTCCAGATCGTGCTATTTTTTGCCTATGCTCGGGGGTTCATGTCTATTTTGGGTACCGCTTTGAACGCCTTGAACCGCCCAGGTATCAATGCTATAATTAACTGGGTTCTGGTACCGCTCTCTATCCCCTCTTACTTACTGGGAGCAAGACTTGGAGGAATAACCGGGGTTGCGATCGCCGTTGCATTGGTGATGGGCGTCGTTGCCACCGCTTGGTTCTGGCTGGTCACCTGCCGTGCAGCAGGGTGGAAGATAGGAACCTTGACCAAACCAATTATATTGCCAACAGTCACGATCAGCGTAACATTAGCAACCGTAATTGCTGTTCCCTTGCCCATGTATTTGCAGATTTACTTACAACCGCTTGCCATTGTTTTCATATATGGGACAGCTCTGTGTGTATTCTCTGCTGGTCGCGTTCCGAAGATGTTGCTCGGCGTGGTCAAGCACTTCCTCAACATCGATATGAAGAGCGTTGAGAGCAAGTAGGAATTTCCCTCGACGCTTCTACTGCACACTTACTCAAAAGGGCAGTCAATGAAGAAACAACTGGCTAGAAAATTATCGTCACCAATAAATCAGTTCAACCAACCTGTAGAAAGACTGTTTCCCCTTGATCTACTCAAGGCGATGAGTATTACGGCAGTTGTTTCCTACCACTCAGTTTTTGTGCCGCGGTCTACCTACACAGCCAGCCTGTTGCCAATGGATACACTATTCGCCTCTCTGAGGTTCTGTGTTCCAGTTCTATTTACCATCTCTTTTCTGCTGTTTGAACGTGGGCTGACCAATCACTCTACTGAAACTGCTTGGCCTCTGATAAAAAAGCGTCTCGTTCGTCTGGCCATTCCCACCGTATTCTGGTTTAGCCTAACAGCTGGTCTAAAACTCCTGAAGGGAGATGATCTACCTGAAATAATCAGCGCAGTTTTGAACGGAACAATATTCTATGATGCCTATTATCTAATCGTCATATTGCAGTTTATACCTGTCTTTATTTGGCTCAGGCACTGGTTCAGTAAACTCCATAACGTTTTAGTTACTGTTGTGTTGCAATGCCTTGTTTTCCTGTTAATATACACAGCGCTATCTATGCATTTTGCCCCACAACTTATTGCAGTTTTGAGAACTATAGATCGACCCTTATTTTTATATTGGTTTGGATACATGGCCTTGGGTTGCTACTTTTGGAAAACCTGGCCCCTAGTTGTGAAAATATCCTGCCGCATACCCACGCAATTTAAAATATTTGCGTTGGGCTTAAGCTGTTTGCTCTTGGCTAGTGAGTACCACCGTTTATTCTTAGTTTCAGGTGGGCAAATACCACCTTTTGATTACGCAACTTTATCTTCAATCCTAAGCGTAGTTGTTATATTTTTATGTTTTGCTTCTGTGGAGTCAGACCAACTTCCCCTACCTTTGAAAAAGGGGGTCTTGCTTTTATCGCAATACAGCCTTGGTATCTTTTGTATTAACGGTTTCATCAGTGAGTTGTTTTTCTCCTTTGGTAGCCACCAATTTCGCGGGGCTACCTTTAACCTGGTTGAGATGCTAGTAATGAAGTTTGTAGGATGGGGTATACTACTTACTTTATCACTAGCATTGTCTGTGTTACTTGACCGGATAGGGCTTAGGGCTTGTGTTCGTTGAATGGGCTAATAGAATTTACTTCTTTTTAGCTACAACCAATATATAAGCACCTAGGTTATGGACACCGGCAGCTTTTAAAAAAACCTCATATAGAGCACTTACTAAAAAAAGTGGGAAAAAGAAGCTAAAGTATCCTGACTGATAATAGCTCACTTGGATATCAACTATCTCAAAACCATTTTTCTCAAATACTGACCTGATAGCTGAGTAATAACATTGGTCGTAATATGTTGGAAATCCACTGTTATTAAAATGTTGAAAACCTCTATTACCAAGGAAATACAATATTTTTTTGGATAACTCATTTGGTAAAACTTTATTTATAACAGCAAAAGGCGCAAATTTGGAGGCACCTAAATGAATAGAATAACCATCTTTTTTCAAAATTCGCTTAGATTCAGCAACAAAGCTATCAAGATCGCTTAAATGCTCAAGTACCCACCTAGATGAGACAATATCTGCCTCCTCATTCTGGAAAGGCAGACGACCTACAACATCTGCTACTCTCGTCTCATCCACCTCACAATTATTCTTTAGCTCTGACTCGCAAATATCAACGGCAATAATTTTCGCACGCACACCAGCATCTTTATATTTAGCGAACGAACATCCTTTACCACCTCCAAGATCAACAATAATCTGATCGTTTTTTTCATTCATATATTTAGCGACAAATTTGTCATAAACCTTGCGAATATCTATCTTTTTTTGTGGTAAATAACCTGCAATGACATTGGACAAATTGCGATTTAGTTGAATAGAACTCTTAAGCATGTTTTCTTTCCTAAATTCCAGCTACATTCAAAGACGTTAAACTATAGTTTTAAGTTTGTCAGTTAGAAAAAGTAAGTAAACGTCGGGCTTACCACGATGTGTTTGCTGTTGGTTTTAGCCTTAAAACTCAACATTTCTGACGCAATGCTTCATTTTAAAAGACTTTACAACAGCTTTATGAAATTTTGGTAATAGTAGTTTATTTATCAGTAAACATACTAAAGTATTTATCTAGCTAGAACAAATTTGTAGCTGAAAATCCTTTGGCAATAACACCCCTTTTTTCAGTAAATCTCCCGATTTCTTTAGGCAATGAAAGTAGCTATTTTTGGAACTATGAATACCTAAAGAGGGGGAGAAGAAAGTTTATGCAGCGTAATTCTTCAGCTAATATTAGCGGCCTAGTACTTACTTACGAGCTACAGCCTAAATGGGTAAAAAATTCTCTCAAAATTGCTCTATTACTTGTTTCTGCTACCGCTGTACTCATAACTGGAATGCGGCAGGTGTTGCCACAAACCTCTGATGCATTGCTACAACCCTCTGATGCATTGCCACTCAAAACTGATGATGTAGTTGCTGCCAGTGTCGATCTCGCCCATCCAGGCTTAGCAATTCCCTATTCTTTTTCAGGGTTCTCCTTCGAGTACGGAGATGTTCTGAATTTCACTGGGAGAACAACTGATACCATCAATCCAGTTTTTGTTCAACTGTTGAAAAATATTGGCAAATTTAATAATGGAGCACCCCCAGTGCGGGTCGGCGGCAACAGCACCGACAGCTCCTGGTGGAACCCTAACGGTTTGGCCAAGCCTCTAGGCGTTGGTTACAATATCACAGCCACGGATCTGGCAAGTCTGGAAGCGAGTCTGTCTCAAACCGGTTCTCAGGTGATTCTGGGGGTCAACTTAGGGCAGAATCAGCCTGACATGGCAGTTGATTACGTCAAGGCAGTCCTGTCTCGCCTCCCTTCTAATAGGATTTTATCTCTTGAAATCGGTAATGAGCCGGACATTTACACGTCCCATTCCTACTATAAAAACCCCACAACTGGAGCTACAGTATACGTTCGTCCATCAAGCTATAACTTCAATCAATATCTGTCTGAGTTTAACAGCTACTCCAGTACACTGAAAAACTCTTTCTCGAAAATGCCTCCCTTGGCCGGACCGGCTTTCGCTACTTCAATTTATGGGTGGATGAAGAACCTTCCTACCTTCCTGTCCAATCAATCTGATATGCTGAACCTAATCACCTATCACATCTATCCTCTGTCCGCCTGCAGTTGGTCTAAACCTGGTTCTTCAACTTACCCAACTATCTCTAACCTGCTTAGCGATCAAGCTTCGCTTGCTCCCGCCCAAAATGTGGCAGTTTTTGTGAATCAGGTTCAACAACACGACAGATTACTATCGCTTAGTGAGACTAATTCAGTTTCCTGCGGTGGCACCGACGGCGTCAGTAACAGCTTCGCATCTGCTCTCTGGGGTACCGATGTGATGTTTAATATGGCCAGCGTTGGTGTCCACTCCGTCCACTTTCACACCGGTTCCGGTGCCTACTTCAGCCCCTTTGTATTTTACGTTAAGAGGTCTAGTACGCAATCTACATATACAGCAACAGTTAATCCACTTTATTATGGCATGCTGCTGTTTGCACAGGCAGCGACAAACAAATCGCGGTTGTTGCCTGTAAGTTCTCAAAGTAGTGGCAATGTTAAAGTATGGGCGACGATGGATAGTCAAAACGTGGTGCGGGTGGTCGCTATTAACAAGGACCTGAGTGCTAGCGGTAATGCTGAAATCCAGCTTTCCAGCCCACGCTCAACCAGTTCCCTTGTGCGTCTAATGGCTCCAAGTGCCTCTGCCACTATCGGTGTCACCCTTGGGGGACAAACATTTGATGGTACAACTGACGGCACACCAGTAGGTAATAACGTCAGCACTAGCGTCAAACCAAAAAATGGCATCTACACCTTCTCACTACCTGCAGCCAGTGCCGCGCTTCTTACAATCAAGCCTTAAACAGTTTTTGGGCTGGTACTCAACAACAAAGGCCAAGTTGTTGGGGAGCCGCAAACTTGTAGAGATGGGGTGATACAGTTTTCAGCTCCTGGGATACAGAATCCAGCCGTGGAAGCAGTTGCCACCAATGCATCCCGCTGCTTCCACACTTTAAAGATTGTCTGTCTGCCGTCATTGAGAGTCGCTGGGTCAATTTGGTAAACCTTAATTCGGTTTTCCGAGCGATTGACTGTTTGCTTAACTCGCTTCAGCTTTAATCCCAGTAGACTTAGAACTCGGCTAAGTATTTTTATAGAAGTGACGCGCTCTTTTTCTGTTTCCTGTGGAATGCTTATACCAATAGCCCTCACAAATAATCAGGGGAATTTTCTGTTCCATCACCCACTGCCAAAACCCAAGAGCCTCCCCAATTTCAGTAATGACAATGTTCTGGGGCATCTGGACACCATAGCGCAATGAGGTCTGCTGCCAGATATGAAGCGGCACTTTGAGGCAAAAAACTCGTGTGGGTGTGCAGGGAGGGTGCTCGTACTTGATTAGCTTGTCACTATTAGGGATTGAAACCTGTTTGGGATGGTTTGGCTTATAACACCCCCACTCCATCAAACACCAATTATTGAGTGGGTCTAGCCCTGAACACCACCAGCCTCCTGTCGCTACATGAGCGTAGCGACGCAGCCACCAATTGCTTACCAGCCCAGTATTAGTCCGGGGGATGCGATCACAGAACAACAAATACTCGTAGGAGGCTGTTCCTTCCAGTGAGATGAAATTGAGGTAAGCCAGGTTACAATCAATACCACTGCTTCCGACTAATTCTTGAAAGTGTTTGGGCTGTAGACTCGGCGAATGCATAAGGAAGTGTAATTCCCAAGGGAAATCAACGGATCTAAAACCCTAGCACGCATCTGCGGGTTAAACAGTTTCGGAAGTCGAGGCAAGTCTCAGCGTCTGACCCAGTCGAGTGAACCGTGTAGATCGAGATAGTTCAAGGACTGGAGCCTGAAATGGGATCGCGGCTCGGTACGGTTTTAAACCTTTCGCATATTTCTACTGACTGGGTTAAAACTAGGAGAAAACCGAGTGTTTTCGTCGTAGCAGGCTCCACTCAGATTGGCTCCGTGCAGCTTTGTATATCTAAGATTAACTTGCCTAAGATTGGCTTCAACTAGGTTCGCCCCACTTAGGTTGGCTCTCGTCAAGTTGGCTCTGACTAGGTTGGCTCCACACAAGTTGGCTCCCCAGAGCTTGGCTTTAGCTAAATTGGCTCCGCTCAAGTTCGCCCCCCAGAGCTTGACTCCAACTAAATTGGCACCAATTAGCTTGGCTCTGGCTAAGTTGGCTCCAGTAAAGTCTCTATCTCCAGCTGCGTAGCGCTTAAGTAGTTCATCAGCATCCATTGTTACTTTTTAACCAGTATCAGCAGTGCAACAATAAGATACCTTAAGGTGTTCACTTTGTAAACAATGCTATTGAATGGCTTTCAGTATCTTCGGTAAGGCAGTTGACCCGGATTATTGCAGGGATACACGTAGGCTCTCGCACTTAATCTTATCCGATAGAATTGTAGTGATCATCATGCCTGTATGAATTTCTAGCTGAGCATCTGACAGCGCTTCAAAAAAAAGACGTTGTCCTGGAAAAACAACGCGTTCAAAGTACCAATTTGGAATATTCGCAATCCGAGCAATCTGAATCTTGCTAGTGGCATTGACATAGCCGCATAAAATCTGTTCGGAGTGTTCAGAGTCCCAGGCGGGAGTCAAATCGCAAGGCACTTGAGTTTTCAGCGCGCTTAAGGTTGACTGCACTTGGTCGTCTGTTTTGACGGTACTTTCGTTAATTGCTGCCACTTGAATCTTAACCATACCATGTATTTATCCTTGAATTATGAGAGCTTTTATCTAACTGCTTGAAAATCAAGCCGCCTAAAAGCTGTTAGAACTCAGGTTTAGTTATGCTTTCACTCTATAAAAACTAGCAGGTCAATAAAAGTAGGAGATTTACCCAATAAATGAAAAGTATCCCCGTTAATTTTGTTAAGTTTATTGAAAAATTACTTTTAGGCGTTTTTGTCGCAATGGATACTATTTTAAATTGGTTAGATATGCTGGAACCCCTACTCTTCCGTAGCTGTTTTCAGCAAACTTGCGGGTTGCATGAATTCGCCTTGACCCCGAACACTCCTTCCCCTGTTCCTCGTCGTAGACGACGACAAGTTTGCTACTTAGACGTGCCGACTTGTTTGGGTCAACGGGTGCGTCGTCTCCTCGAGTCTAAAGGGGAGATTTTCTATTTATTGGGTAGATCTCCTACTAGCAACTTCCTGCTAGTTTTTATATTGTGAGAGTATTACTCTGGAATTGACTAAATTCCTAGTGCGCTTATAGGAGGGCTAAAAGCCTCTTAATTGCTTAAATGCTCTCTCACCTGTGCCTCAAGCGTGTTCTGGGTGATGCGAAGTTTAGCTTATTGTCGACTTAATGGCCTTCCTCATTAGCCTCACGGTTATGAGACGTAATATTATTGACTTCTTTCTCAATAATCAAGCGACATCCCCGCCAACTTGACAGCCTTTTTGGAGGAGCAAAATGCCCTACGAAATTATCAATTTAACTTTGCCACTTGTAATTAAACAAATTCAAGATATCTTGGATGATTATCCTGAATATCCCTACCAAGTAGCCTTTTCTCTTCATGAATTGCGGCAAAAGCTAATTGCCCATGTCCTCAGTCAAATCCCCAATCGCTATATAGTCGAGGATGTGCAGGAATTATCCAGAGAGCCTAAGCTTCTATACCCTTCTTCTTTAGAGCAGCGGTTGCACATGGAAAATTTGATTCGCGGGAGTATTCTTCATCTCCTTCGGGAAAATGCTGACAGGATTACTTCCCACATTTCTCAAGTAGAGAACTCAGACTGTCAACCCTCTCATTAGTTCGGCTAATTTCTAAATTATTACCATTTAACACTCACTTCCACACATTTAACAGCGTGCAAGTCCAACCAAGGTCATCGCGGAAAATTACTATGAACTTGTCACAAATCGCTAGAGAGTCTTTGACATCTATCTTAGAGAAGTTGGGATTGGCTTGGTGGGTCGAAATTGTCACAGAGCAGCCAAAATGTACTTACTACTTTGGCCCTTTTTTGTCTGCCAAGTCAGCTGAACTTGCCCAACCGGGCTACATTGAAGACCTCGAACAGGAAGGAACACTCTTGATTGGCGTCGTGAGCAAACAATGCAAGCCAAGGGATCTAACTATTTTTGAGGATGAATTGGCAGAGAGTTCTGAGTATGGAAGAGTTCAGCCTGTGGGCAGCCAATAACTCTAAAAAGTTGCTCAAAGCCGGGTTCGCAAGCTAGTCTATCAACCTCTCCTAACGAACCACTGGGGTACCCAAAGGATACCTGGCAACACAAGGGAGAAAAAAGCCATGACAAGCGGGGCTAGACGGATTTCTTTGTGAATGAGATGGAATTCACGATGAAGTGACTGTCCTCACTAGCGTTTTTCCACTCACTATCTCTTAGAAAAAAGTACTAAATATAAATAATGTGATGACAGCACTCAAACTCTGCTTAGCGCTCCTCATAATGATGGACTTTTTTTGGATGTGGTTCGCCTTCAAAAGGTTGGACTCCTGTTGCTGGATAGTCATTGTCCCTAAAGCTAAAAATCCTCCCCGCTGCTTCTAAAAGATATTGCATTGTTTGCTGTAGCCGTTGAGTGACAGACATACCTGCTTCTCCTTTTATCGACGCCATTAATTAAATTATAGCTCCTCAATGCTAAATGATGATGGATTTAAAATAAAACTTCATACAGTGAAAGGTTTAAGAACAAATATGACAAAATTTTATCTATATATTGGCCGATTGGCGTTCGTACCTAGGTGATTAAACAAACTTAATTAACTGACTATTATGATTCTTGATGTTACATAATAAATCTTTAAATTTACTGAGGATAATTGAGAGTATGCTTAATCATCAAACACTTAGTTGCTACTGTAAACTAACTTAAAAATGAGGTGACACGATGATAGCAAAAATTTTGCTGGCTGTCTCTGGATTAGGACATGCAGAAGAAATGCTCAAGGCTTTGAAAGATTTGCCATCGATCCAACAGGCATCTGTCACAGTCTTGCATGTTGTTCCTGCCCAAACTACAGCCCAAGTCATGACAGCCAAGTGGGAAGAGGGCGGTAAGATTCTTGCGACGGCGATTCAGTCTTTGAATTTAGATCCAAGCCATGTTTCTGCGATTCTGAGACAAGGCGAACCCAAGGATTTAGTTGCCCAGGTAGCCGATGAAATTGATGCTGACTTGATCATTATGGGTTCACGAGGGCTAAAGCGCCTACAGTCCATTTTAGCGAACTCGGTAAGTCAGTACGTTTTTCAGTTGTCCTCTCGCCCAATGTTGTTAGTAAAGGACGATATTTACGTCAAAAAAATTAACCGCATCATGGTGGCAATGGACAATTCTGAGGCAGCAAAACAGTGCTTGCAGTTAGCACTATTTTTCCTACAAGATATTAAGGGTGGTGAGTTAATTTTAGTTCACGTCAAAAAAGATTTGAGTAGCAAATCCAGTGAAGTATCTTCGACTGCTAAAGACCCAATTCTAGAGCAGGCAGTGGCAGAGGCAAAAAAACAGGGTGTTCAGCCTCGCTGTGTCACCAGTAGTGGCAGGCCAGGTGAAGAGATTTGCCGGTTGGCAGAAGAAATGGATGTAGACCTACTAATGCTGGGTTCACCGGATCGCCGCCCCTCAATTGCTAAGAGTTTTGTCGATCTAGACCGCCTGCTGGGCGCTTCTTTGTCGGATTATGTCCGCGTCCATGCCAACTGTCCAGTGTTGTTGGCGCGTACCACCGTCGCTTGATTACGATTGCGTTGCCTCTTGCAGTACGTGCGCTGGTATCTAAGTTATCTGTTGAGTAGGGGCTAAACGGGTCAATATTGGACGATATCTGGGTGTCTTTACTGTCTTAAGGTTATGAGTCTCAAAGAACCACTTGAGCTGCTCTTTGAGCATTTTGGCTCGGTTATCATCCGCTTGGGTCTATCCGAGGTAGAGCAGCTGCGCTCGAAATTAAAGGAAAAAAGATAAAAGTGCAGATTTACTCGTAATGAGTCCACATACGCAGCACTTTTACGGTTTTTAAGTCACTTAGGACTTGATACACCAAACGATGGTGAATATTAATGCGACGCGAGTAAGCACCAGCAAGATCACCTACCAACTTTTCGTAAGGTGGAGGGTTCTGGTAAGGATTAGCCGCCAAAATCTCCAGGAGTTGTTCTGCATTAGAGCGAAGACCAGCCGCTGAGAGCTTTTTTGCGTCCTTTTGGGCCTGTTTGGTGAAGACGAGTTGCCATGTCACCAGTCAATTTCCTGATTGCACTCCTCAATTGGAGTTTTCATGCCTTCTTGAATGGATTCTCGCAGCCCAGGCACAGATAAAAGATAAAGTGTCTCTTGAATAGCATTCCAATCCTCCTCAGAGACAAGGATGGCGTTAGTGCGCTGGCCTGTAATCAGCACAGGTTGGTGTGAGGCTGCTGTTTCATCAATCAAGCGGTAGAGCTTGGAGCGTGCTTCCGTTGCGGAAAGTGTATTCATCAAACACCCCTGAAAAAAAGAGCTATTATTAGCGTACGTTATTCCGTACGTTAGAGCAATTGATTTTTCAACCGGGCGATCATTTCTGCGATCTGGCTTCAGCCAGATATCTGCCAACGGCAGATCGCCCGGTTGAGAGCGTTAATCTTGCCATCGACACTCATACTGCCACTGATGTCAGCAAGGACGCTGAGAAACTCGCACAGCGGCGTGTTTCTACTTTACCAATGCGCTCGTAGGCAACACACTCAATAGACCTCTTGCAAAAGTCGGTCAACCTAACCCCTTTTTTGGTAAATGAAGCTCATAGTTGTATAATCCAGCTATAAGATTAAACCTCAAAGTAAATCGTTTTCGACGATTTCTATAACGCTCGGACAAAATTTTAAATACTTTAATTTTTCGATGTACATGTTCACCGATAACTCTGACTCTAGCTAATTCTCGATTACTCTTTTTAGCTTCTCTTGTCAACTTACTGCCTTTGGGTTTCTTCTGTGGAGTTCTACTATTCGCATGAATTTTTTGAATTCCTTGATAACCTTTATCTCCTAAGCATTCAATATCTTCTCTCAACCGTACTGCACTTGTTTTAACTAACCGAAAATCATGCTCTTTCCCTTTGCCATGAGCAGTGCAGACAATTTCGCCAGTCTCTTTGTTTACGACTACCTGGGACTTAAATGTGTGTTTTTTCTTTTTCCCACTAAAGAACTTTTTTTGTTTTTTTTTGGACGCTCTCTCGGAGGAGCTGTCACATCAACTACCACTAACTTGATATTATTGTCGGGAGTTCGAAGAGTCTTCTTTCCCGGAAGAGTGAAGGTTCTCGAGGTGATAAGTGTATCTTCTATTCTCCGAATAATTCGATATGCTGTGGACTCATTTACCCCCCAAGATTGACCAATATGAAAGTAGGTGCGGTACTCTCTCCAGTATTGTGAACTACCCACACTGCCGCAAGCGGTCAGTGTGGGCTTCTGAAATCCTTTTCAGGATCACCAGAACTTCCATCGCGGTACTATGAGTGTACGACACTTTGATTTTCCCGCTACGGCTGTTTATCGTCAGGAACCATCCTGTGCCCGACGCGCTTGATATTGATTGCGGCGTTAATGTCGCGATCTACAAGCAATTGTTCAATTTCGTCCCAATATTCGCGGATGTTACAATCCGTGAATACTTTTTCGTCTCTATACGAGAGAAATTGAGAAGTATAATTTGGTTTTACTGCCACAACCTTAGCCCCAGCTTTTTCGGCTATGTATTCCAAGGTTTTGAAGAATGCTCCAAATGCGGCGTCATTCCAAGATTTGTTGAGTCCAGACTTGGCAGATTGACCATTCACAAGAAACTTTCCAGTTTCATCCTGTTTTGCTTTATTGCGTTTGGTCAAATTCTTCAGGTCTAGATCTTCATGAAAAAATACCTTCAAACCGGTTCTCACAATTTTGTGAGCCGTTTTGAAGGCATGATCCTTGCGTGAACGTGCAATCCGTTGGTGAATTCGTGCTTCACGCTTCGCTAGTTTGCGACGACGATTAGAGCATCGCTTTCTTGCTGATTTGCGTACTTGAACATTTGCCAGCTTGGATTGCGTCTTTCTGAATGATTTGAGAGACGGTAGCTTTTGACCGTCTGACAACGCCAGAAAATCATCCTCATGCAATACGGCATCCATCCCAGTTGAATTGTCCCAAGTCGGAACAATGTCATCAGGCGTGAACTTTGTCACGAATGGATCTTCGATACAGAGATTTACATGCCAGCCATCGCTTTTCTTGATCACTTGAACGGTTTTCAGCTTAAAACCATCGGGTAAAGGACGATGCAAGCGAATTTGCACCCCACCGATGAATGGCAGATGTAACACGGCATTATTAGTATCAATCCATTCTTGCTTCGCTTGGGGAAACTTGAAAGAACGGTAATCCGCTTCGGTCTTAAAGCGAGGTCTACCGCTTCGCTTCCCATTGCTGTCACCGAGAATGTATCTATCCATCGCTTTCTTGAGTCGCGATGTATAGACATCCTGCAAAACAGTCGAGTACACCGACTTCAAGTCTAATAATTCACGCCTTCCATTGCACTTTAACCAAGTCTTCTTTGAGTCCCGGTAACTGCGCTTTAAGGTCAGTGAAATATGGGTTGTCTGCCAATTCTGGAAGATGACAAATTAACGGGCAAGCGTTCACAGGACACCGATTAGAGTCCCACCAATCAAGACTTTGCCCTAACCATCTGTTATAGAGGTAACGACAGATCCTTAGCCACTCATTTAGCTTTTGGATCTGCTGAGTGTATGGGTATATCCTGTACTGGCAGTTGAGTCTCATCAGTATTACCCCGCTATCGAACAAGCGTAAGTGTTACTTTTTTAGTATACACTGATTTAGAAAAAAGCAATGAAGAATGACCTTGTAAGTTCTGGTAGGTCAGTCAGTGACTTGAAAGCTCCGGAATGTCCTGACGACCAAATATCGCCGTAAAGTCTTTACAGGAGAGATGTTGAAACGCCTACATGAAGTCTTTCTAGATTTACTGATTAAGTGGGACTGTAAGCTAGTTGAATTTAATGGGGAAGAGGATCATATTCACCTGTTATTTCAGTACCATCCTGATGTGGCATTGAGCAATCTGGTGAATAATTTGAAGTCGGTTTCATCGAGAAGACTGAGACAGGAATTTGAAGAGCAAGTTTTTCAGTTCTACCACAAAGATGTCTTATGGAACAGTTCTTACTTTGTTGCTAGTTGCGGTGGTGTGACTATTTCCACCGCAGCGAAAGTACATTGAAAATCAGGATACGCCAGATTGAACTGAATTGCTGCATGAGAGTTGGTTCGTTTCCTCCATGTCCTCTGACCTCGCCTACGGCATTGGTCAGAGGACCGTCGTCAACTCACGCGCATTCATCTCATCACTCCCCTTCGGGTGAGTGAGAGGCTTCTGCTGAATCAGCTAATGTCATTAACACTTGCTCTTCTAGACTCAGTTTCCCAGGTCTACCAGTTTTTTGTTTTGGTTGGCTGTGCGTTCGCACTACCTCTACCATTTGAGTGAAGGTCTCCGGCCCCACACCACACAATCGTTTGAAGTCTTCGGGCTTCAGTTTTTTTACCTGTTCGTAGCTCATAGATACTCCTCACTCTCACTTACTTCTCCCATGCTACGGGGACTTTTGCAAGAGGTCTAATACACTGGCACTCTTATTGCTGGTAGAGATTGCCTACAAAGGCGCGACCTTCTCGGTTCCGACTCCCCACATAAACTCCTACAATTTCTCTGGTACTGATATCAATTGCTAGCCAGATCGATGACATATTTAGGACTACCCTGTGACTAACACTATATACCAAAAATCACGTAGAACAGTCATTATCTTTGTAATCCTCTCATGTCTGATCCTGAGTGCCTGCACAACGCTCAAGGCAAGAGAAGTAGCCGAGTCGGGAGCTGTTTATCAGCAGCGGGTCATCCACAGCCCTGACGGCATCGGGAAGTTTTATATGGGCAGAGAAATAGCCCAAGTGATGGGACACACGGCAGCGCTTTGGCTGGAGCGACCGAATCGAGCGGCTGAGGAACAGCCGAATCAGGTGGTGAATGCCCTCGGTTTGAAGCCAACTGACGTTGTGGCCGATATCGGAGCGGGTACAGGCTACTTTAGCTTTCGTCTCGCTCCACTGGTACCGCAAGGAAAGGTGCTGGCAGTGGATATTCAGCCGGAGATGCTCAACATTATTAACTTCTTGAAAAAGGAGAAAAATATTACCAACGTTGAGCCTGTCTTAGGGAGCGTTACCGATCCCAATCTCCCAACATCGAGTGTTGACTTAGCGCTAATGGTGGATGCCTACCACGAGTTCTCTTATCCTAGAGAGATCATGGAAGCGATTGTTCGGGCACTCAAACCAGGTGGACGAGTGGTTCTCGTTGAATACCGGGGTGAAAATCCCTTTATCCCGATCAAAGTTCTGCACAAGATGACCCAGAAGCAAGTGCGTAAGGAAATGCAGGCAGTGGGTCTGCAATGGCTGGAAACCAAAAACTTTTTGCCTCAGCAGCATCTGATGGTGTTTCAGAAGCAGTAGGTATAAGTGCTATCAAACTTTTGTCGCAAATCCCTTCGCTCCGCTTAGCTGCGACGCCCAAGTCTTTACGTTACATCTGTTCAAAATTCGCTGCAACCGCTCTTGGGAGTAGAAAGGCAGTGATGTGGTGTACCAGTCAGTCAGATTCAGTGAGCCTTTGCTAGCGTTGCATTTTGCACAGGCCGGGACTAGGTTTCTCCATGAATCCATACCTCCTTTTGACTCGGCTAGCACATGGTCTAGGGTTAGTCGCTTAGACTTGGAGTCACAGTAGGCACAGCAATGATTAAACTCTGATATAATGCGCTTTTTTAAGCTAGCTTTTACGTTTTTGTGTCTTTTGTAATCGAAACCCACAGGGGTTGACATTTCTGGAATAGGCTTGCTACATTAGTAAAGCGCCAGAAGGAAAGCGAAGCTCAAGCCTCGCGCCCACCGCGCACCGAACCATGAAAAGATTATAGTTTGAAAGTCAAAAAAGCACTTAAATCTTCGTCAAAAAGATAGAAGTAAGAAGCGCTACAGCGCAAAAATGAGCAACAAACTCAACAAAACGGAGAGTTTGATCCTGGCTCAGGATGAACGCTGGCGGTATGCTTAACACATGCAAGTCGAACGGAACTCTTCGGAGTTCAGTGGCGGACGGG
>JAABUZ0100002889.1_pt1 | contig 27186 bp, 33 predicted proteins | sample 5562091 | NCBI WGS metagenome assembly JAABUZ01 (sample SAMN12813069, study PRJNA571459) | rock metagenome | isolation source: Antarctica rocks | place: Antarctica: Victoria Land, Linnaeus Terrace sud | collected 2015-12-21 | reverse complement strand
CCAGCGGACCGTTGTCAATCGTCAGGCGAGCCAGCCATCCCCCGTGTGCGTGGATGAATGCACGCGCCTCCGCCGGGCTCTCATAGAGCGGCAACCCAATCACGACGAGGCTGCGGACCCGTTGCGGATACCGTGCGGCATACGCGACGGCGAGGATCGCGCCGAGCGAGTGACCGATCAGGGCCAAGGGCTGATCAGCGAGATTGCACTGTGCGAGGGTGTTCTCCAGCGCGGCCAGATGATCGTTCACGGTGTACGCGCTATCGTCCGGCTTCGGGGAGCGTCCGAAACCGAGGAGGTCCGGCATGATGCAGCGATAGCTGGCGGGCAGCGTGTCGAGTCGGCCACCGAAGTAGCGTCCCGATGCGCCGAGTGCATGGAGAAAGATGAGGGGTGGGCCTTCCCCTTCCTCCTCAACGGCAAGCGTCACCGCCTCTTCATCCCTCACGTATCGTATCTCGACTTTGCGACAGCCCTGGTGCGGCGATGTGGCGCGGTATCGTTGATCTTTGCGCCGAAAGATAGCCATGGGTAGGTCTCCGTCGCTCCGTTTCGCGCGACAATGCCGCGTGGAGCGGCCTTTATGCCATCGCATGGCGCGGCGACAGGAGCGGCGAGGCGATCCCCCAGCCGCTGTACACTGGCGGAGCGAGATACCCCAGCACATCAGCTGGCGTCGCCACGGCTGCTTGCCAGCTGAGAGACGGATCGTCCAGCGCGATCGTCGGGTCTGTTTTCCAGTTAAGAGAAAGATTGTCGGGGTCAGCCGCGCTGTAGACATGCACGGTGACGGGCGTCTCATCAGGGGCGGTTGAGCCATAGGGATGCCAGCCGAGATAGGAGACCCAGTCGGTGTAGGTCGTGCGCACGATCCCCCCACCAAGCGCCGAGAGCATCGTGCCGTCGCCCATCGCGACCCCAACATGCCCATACGGATTGGCCCGCTGGTCGAAGAAGACAAGACTGCCTGCCGGGGCCTGGCCGCGATAGAGGGGGCCGCTGATCGCATCGAGGAGCGCACTCGCGAAGCGCGGATGCGCGATCCCCGCCTCGTCCATCACGTTGCCGATGTACATCTCACACCAGCCCGTCCACGGCACGCCATCCGGCCGGTAATACTCGTCGTAGTGGCGTAGCGCCGCGTGGGCAATCGCCGCATTGCCGCCGATGCCGGGATTATCGAGTATTTGCAGGCCGGACAGCTCGAGGATCGGTACCGGCGGTGGAGGCGGCGTTGTGGGGATGTTCGTTGGCACGAGGAGCTGGGTGATCACCGATGGCGATGTCGTTGTAGCGGTCGGCGTCGTGGATGCCGTTGATGTGGGAGAGGCAGTCGGTGTCGCCGAAACCGGTGTTTGTGTCGTCGAGGGGGCAGTCAGTGGTGTGATTGCCGGTGCTGCGGTCATTGTTGACGCCGCGGCAGATGGCGATGGAGACGGCGATGGGCTGCCGTTGGTTTCGGTGTGGTTGGTGTAGCAGTGTACGCGGTCACCGACGGTTGTGCCGACGCACTTTTCGGTGTCTCCGTCGCGGATGATGCGGCTGCCGTGTGGGAGGTGATACCGACACCGAACGCGACACTGGCGATCAGGAGGGATGCGACCGCACGGCGCAAACCGGCAGGGGAGCGGTGTCGCGTATGGCTCACGTACGTTTTCTCCTGCAAAACTGCCACATCTGTCCCAATCGTCAGCGCAGAAAACGCCCTAACGCCAATATTGACGTGGATCACAGGCATACGTTACGGCACGACTACCGATCTGTCCAGAGAATGTTTAAGAAGTGTTCGTACATAAGCGTGGGCAGCGCATGTGGTAGCCGTTACTCCGTGTATCCGCTCGCGCTGCGGATAACTGCCCTGCTTTGCCGGTGACGTAACCGACGGCAAGGAGACGAATCGAAGTTACTTCTTGTCACTGGGTCATCCAAACCCGACTTTGCAACAGTCCTGTCTCCTGATACATGTTCAGGGCATCGCTTTCCGCGCGACGATGCGCTCGATCAGTCCCCACTTTGTCCGCACAATCTGTTCGACGACAAACCCCGGCGCTTGGAGATGGGCGAGGGGATCGCGCAACAGATGATCGCCCTCCAGCCGCACGAAGAGTGGATCCAGTAGCCGCTGTATTGCGCGGACGGGCAGCACCGGGCTGCGGACGTGTTCGAGGAGGAGAAGTCGCCCGCCGGGGCGTAACACCCGCTGCATCTCCGCCAGCGCGGCCTGATCATCGGGGATCGTGCAGAGCGCGAGCGTACAGACAACCGTATCGAACGTGTCGCCGGGAAAATCGAGGGCTTGCGCGTCCCCCAACCGTACATCGACATCCCGGCCGAGGGCTCGCGCATGCTGCCGGGCGTGCGCGAGCATGAGCGGGCTGACATCAATGCCGGTCAAACGGATGTCTGCGGGATAATAGGGGAGATTGCGACCCGTACCGACGGCAATTTCCAGGACATCACCGCGCGCCTTGGTGCATGCCCAGTCGCGGCCATCGTCCAGCAGTAACCTCTCCATGACGCGGATCGCGCGGTCATACCGGCTGGCGTTGCGGTCATAGATCCGCCGGACGCGCCGCGTTTCATCTACCCCGTGCTCGCGCGTTTGGCCGTCTCCCTGTTCCGACACCGGCAGCCGACCTTTCTCGGGCCGCGCAACGATGCGTTGCACCAGACCCTTCCAGAATGTCTCCACGTCCTCGATGGTCAGGCCCGCTCGCCGCGCGTTCGCCACCGTGCGACGATTGATGTTGGCGCCGTACACCAGGAAGACGAGTGGGTTCAGCAGGTCAGCGACGGTGCCGAGGAGTCCGGGCGGTCGCGCATATTCGAGGAGCAGAATCTGTCCATCCCGCTTCGTGACGCGTGCTGCTTCGCGCAGCGCGAGGACCGGGTCCGGCACGGAGCCGAGGACGAACGTGGCGATGACGGTATCGAAGGTGTTATCGGGGAACGCCAGTCGCTGCGCATCCATCTGGCGGAGGTCCACTGCGGTCTCCATACCCGCCGCCCGCGAGCGGGCGCGCTCCAGCATCTGCGAAGAAACATCGATCGCCGTGACATGGACGTTCGCAGGATAGTACGGCAGGTTTTTGCCTGTCCCGACACCAATCTCGAGCACTCGGGGCCCATGTACTTTCGTCCACACGCGCTTCCGCCATTGAGCATAGGTGCTGGTTTCGAGGCGTACCTCAAGCCGGTCGTAGAGTCGAGCGATGCGGTCGTAATGCGCGCGGACAGTCGCAGTTTGCGCTTCGTCCACCCGCTCTTTTTGCCTTCGCGCGTTCACGAGACACCGGGGAGGTTGATGACCGGCGCATAGCGCGCAAGCCGACTGAACGTATCCGTGAAGAGCAGGATGCCGATGAAGATCAGGAAGAGCCCACCGATAAGCGAGACTGCGTTGTAGTAGCGGTTGAGGCGCCAGAGGCCTCCTTGCAACTTGCCAAAGAGCAGCGCGATCAGGATGAACGGTACGCCCAGTCCTAGCGAATAAATGAAGAAGAGGATGCCCCCATTTGCTGGCTGCATCCCCACGACGCCGTAGATGCCGGTGAGGATGGGGCCGACACAGGGCGACCAACCGGCAGCGAAAAAGACGCCGACGACGAAGGAGCGACCCAGGGCGGGGAATGCCCACAGCGATTGCCGCAGCCCGCTCGCCATATCTCCTGTCGGCAGCGTCGGGAGGCTGGGGTGCATCTGGAACGTCCGATGGAGGAGCGGTATCTTGATAAGTCCCGTCGTGTGCAGACCCATCAGGATGATGATGACTCCCCCGACCCACCGGACATACCCTTGTGCCGCCTGAACGCTCGTCAGGATCTGACCAATCGCGATGCCGGCGACGGTAAAGACGGTCGAGAAGCCCAGCACAAAGGCGACGCCGTGGACAAGCACCGCGCGTCGGGGATGCTGATGCTCCGTTGTTACCGTCGTCCCCGCCAGATGACCGAGGTAGCCAGGGATGAGGGGCAAACAGCACGGTGAGCCGAAGGAGAGGATCCCACCGACGAAGGCGAGCACCATCCCGAGGACGAGGGGAGTTTCCTGGACGCGGATAGAAAGAATCATCATCTTCCGTCCACGTCGCTCTTCTCGCGCCAGAATTGGAGCGCACTCCCGTAGACGTTACCGATTATTCCGCTCGTCCCGACAACGCTCATCGCGTCCCTCCTCAGTCCGCTTGCTGTGGCAGTCCTGCCTCTTCCCATGCCGCCATGCCGCCCGTAATATTGATGAGTTTGCTGTATCCCTGATCGTGCAGCAGGCTGGCGACAACGCTGCTGCGATAGCCGCTGCCACAGATCACCGCAACGGGTTGCCCCTTTTCGACGGGTGGCGTGATCCCCCGCACGATGTCTCCGGCAAAGCGATGCACGGCTCCTGTAATGTGGCCGGCTGCCCATTCGTCATCGCTACGCACATCCAGCACGGTCAGGTCATTCGCCTCGTTCGCCATCTGCGTCGCGAGATCGCATGGGGACACTTGCGACAATCTCTCCAGTTCCAAGCCCTCCGCTCGCCACGTTTCGATTCCGCCCGCCAGATAGCCGACGACGTTATCCAGTCCGATCCGGCGGAGTTCCGTCTGTGCGTCCGCGAACTGTCCATCGTCAGTCAGCATGAGGATGAGGTCGCGGTCGTATGGCGCGAGCCAGCCCATCCACGCGCTGAAGTTTGGCCCCACTCCCGCGAACAGGGTGCCGGGGAGGTGGCCTGCGCCGAACTCGTCCGGTGTGCGTGCGTCGATCACCAGTCCATTTCCAGTGACCGAACCCGCAACGTGTGTGGACGTGAGCGGCACACCATCCGGGAGATCGCGCAACAGGGGAACACCCTCCTTATTCATCTGCTTGAGGACTGGGTAATAGGTCGGCGGTGTCGACAATCCCGTGAGCACCATCGCCACGAACTCGTCCTCCGACTGGGCTTTGAAGGCGTAATTCGTCATCCGCTCTTGCCCGATGGTCGTGGAGGGCGCGTCACCGATCTTCCCGCCGCAGGCGGAACCGGCGGTGTGGCCGGGATAGACAACGAGTGTGTCGTCGAGCGTTGCGAGCCGAACCATCACGGTATGATGAAGTTGCCGCGCGAGGTGTTGCGTCTCCGCCTTACCCAGCAAGTCCGGTCGGCCAACTTCACCAACAAAGAGCGCATCCCCCGAATAGAGAGCGACGGGCTGCGATCCGGCGGCGGGATCGAAGAGCAGAAATGCGAGATGCTCCGGCGTGTGCCCCGGGGTGGCCAGGGCGCGGAGCCGGAGTGATCCCACGGCGACCTCGTCACCGTCATCCAGCGGCACATCCGTGTATGCGACAGAGCCGACCCTGCTGGTATAAACGGTTGCGCCGGTAGCGGCGAGTTCGCGGGCGCCGGAAACGAAGTCGGCGTGGATGTGGGTTTCCAATGCCGCGACGATGCGGACCCGGTGCGCTGCCGCCCAATCGAGGTAGGTGTCCACATCGCGGCGCGGGTCGATGATCGCCGCGACACCCGCCGCCTCGTCGGCGATCAGATAGGCGACCTGGGCGAGCCCGGGCGTGAAGATGCGTTCCTGGATCATACGGCGGTATCCCTTTCCGTGACTGCGCTCAATTCGGTGAAATACCGCTCCGCATCCCAGCAACCAGTTCCGGCTCGCGTGGCGGCGTCCGTTCGTTTTCCATCTGTGCGATCGCGCGCGCGATTGCCTCATGCCGCGCCTTGAGTGCGGCGAGTTGCTCTTCGCGCGTACCACCCACTAGGGTTGGCTGACTCGCCTGCGCGGGTTGAGCAGCGCTCTGGTTGCCGCCCATCGTCCCCATGCCGCGCATCATGAAGATCATGGAGAGGGGACACGCCGCGAGCAGGAGCAGAGGCGCCGCCGCTCCGATGAGGTTCGGCGCGATCGCCCAGACGCCGAGTCCGATGACCGCGAGCCCGCCCACGACCTTCCAGTTCATGCACATTCCGAAATACTTCATCTGTGTACCCTCCGATTAATCCGACACTGCGCGGCTGTCCGAAAACCCCGATGAAACCGGTCTTCTCCTTGCCTCACCCCCGCGGGTCGTAACCCTCCGGGTACGTCACGAAACCTGTGTTCGGCCTGGTGTCCGGCTCCCTTCGCACAGGGCGGTGATGGACCGGGAACGCTATCTCCCGGTGGGCGGGAATGATGCGTTCGGGGTGCAGGATTGCCATCACCAGAGAAAGCGCTTCGGTTCCCTTCCTGAGGGCATCGTCGTCCGTCCACTTCACCATGCCACTCAGCATGTTTGTTCGTCCGTTGATGAACCACCGATGCGCGGCGACGCCAGGGAGCCGGTCGCAGGTGGCGGTGCATTCCTCGCACAGCGCAGTGCATAGGTCGCTTGGTAACTCCTCGACTGAAAGAGTCAGGATCTGGATGTACATCGGTTGCTCCCTGTTTCATCGCTCTCTCCGCGACGATGAGGTGCATCCGGGAAGCCGCAAGCGGTGCTGTCATCGGTACCTTTGCGCCAGTCTAGCCGATGGCTTGTCCATGGGCCGTTCGGCCTGTCGCCAATGATCCGGCGACGATATTCCGTTCCGCAGGCGCGTGATCCTCCGCCGCAAGCCGGTTCATCTGTCCCTCCACGTCGTCGAGTTCTGTACGGAGGGTGGCCAACCGCTCATCCGGGTTCAGCGCGGGCAATGGCTGAGTCGTGGTCAGATTGCCCGCTTGACCCTGCATCTCTTGCATCGGCGCCTCCTTCTTGCCGCGCATCATCATCCACATCATCAATCCCATGCCGACTGGACAGGCGAGGAAGGGGAGGAAACCCAGGAGATTCTGCATGGTCATCGGTCCTTTCGTGAATACTGTATGGCACGATTGTTCGTCGTTCCGACGGTGTCATGAACTCGCCATCAGATTGATCCGTCAGTCAGGAGGCGCCTGCGCCGTTCCTCATACTCCGTGTGATCAATCTCGCCGCGCGCATACCGATCACGTAGCGCCATCAACGCTCGATCCTCGGATGGCCCACCCGGCGTATTGGGTTGCGATCCTCGCATGCCACCTCGGATCGCATACGCGATCACCGCGACAATGCCTGCAAAGAAAAGGAACATGAAGGCCATCATGACCACGACGGCGAGCCAATTCCACCCGTTCTGGTAATACCCCATCATCGTCAGTTCCAATTCCGCACGGCTCCGCCATGCCGACGATCACCGCGCTCGCTCAACGACGCTTCAAATCCGGTTAATTCGTGATGCCATACCACGCCGTGAGATAGCCCTGCATCTCGGTGATCTCCGCTGACTGCACAGCGATGATGTCCTTCGCCAGCCCCTTCAACTCGGGATGCTGGGCGTTGGCGAGCGCGTCGTTCGACATGTCAATCGCCCGTTGATGGTGGGGGATCATCCCTTCCAGGAACATCCGGTCCGCGAAGTCGCCCTGCATCATCGGCTTGCCGCTTCCCATCATCCCGGTTGTGCCCTGTCCCATCATGCCGCCGCCCATCATGCCCGATTGCGCGGGAGCATTCGGGTACCACTGTTGCCGCCAGGCGCGCATCTGATCAATCTGCTGCTGCTGGCCGGTGATGATCCGCTGGCCGAGGTCGCGCAACTCGGGATGGTCGGATTGGCTGATCATCATCTGCACCATCCCGATCGCCATTTCATGATGGGCGATCATCTCGTCGAGAAAGCGGAGATCATAGGGGTCGCTCAGATTGCCGCTGCCCATCATCCCGCCGCCCATCATCCCGTTGCCCATCATCCCGCCCGGATGCTGTGGGCCCGGCGTATTGGTCGGTGCGGGATTGAGGGATGTGATCGTCGTGTCACGCGCTTGGACGATCGCGACGGTTCCCGCGAGCAGCAACCCGACGAGGATGAGCGCCGCGACAACGGTGCGTATCAAGCGTGTTTGGAAACCCATGTGTTGCCCCTTCTTTCATTTGTCCCGATTGCCTCTGCACCCTCCCGCCAACGGTCTCCTACGACCCGTAGTAGAATATCATCGTGTGCCCATGTTGTCAACTACACGATGTAGTAGGCCTCTCGTCTATGGCACATCCTCCGGTCCGTGATCGACGGAGGCGTTGTAGAACCGCAGCAACTGATCGCGATCGAACTGGTCGAGCGGCAGTTGCCGCTCCCACGCCACCGCCGTGATTTGGCTGCCCATGTGGTCATAGTGTGTGATGACAATCTTCACGCTCCCGTGCTTCTCCTTAGTGCTTGCTCAGAAGAGGTCATCGACCATCTTACTTGGGTGGCAGCGCGATCCGCAACGTGGGCGAATCGGCACGGCTGATGCTGAGAGAAAAATACCCCCAGCGATTTTCGATGCATGTCCGACGCCATTCCGACAATGATCAAAGAGGTCTTTTGATTGAGCATTAGGGAATGTTGCCATGATGTCCCGCAGTTGCGCTTCCGATGGCGCCCCGCTCGCCGACGGTTTGTAGAGAATGACGACATAGCCGTGTTCCAGGCTGTGTACCCAGTTCCCCTCTGGTATTGCTGTGGTAGAGAATCCCGGTGGTGCAGGCGAGGCATAGTGGTGGCCGCTCGCGGGCGGGTAATGCTTGTATGTGAGCACGGAGCCGTCGGGCACATGCGATGCAGATCCCTCGCTGGGAATACTCATCCCGATCGAGACCGCGTTGGCTCCTTGGTGGGACACGATGAGCACGATACCGACAACGAGGATCGCGACGCCGAGCACGGCACCACCGAGGCGGATGAAGAGGCGTTTCCGCGCCTGGGCGCGTGCCGCCGTGTCGCGCGCCACCCGTTGCCGGGCGCGCCGCACCTGTTTCACCTGCGTCTGCTCTGTCTCGTCCGCGCGTGCATCGGTAATGTCCGGCCGTGCGTTTCGCGGTGGCGCTGCAAGGCCGTCGCGGTGTGAAGGTGTCCGGGGAGTAACCTTTGCCATAGCATGATCTCCCGTGGTCTGCGTCGCTATCGTGCAGGACGCAGCATCGCGTGCCCGCCGCCGAGTCGCGGACGGGCTATCTCAGCGATGAACGGGAGATCAGATCAGGAAAACCTGGAGAAGCGCGCGGCGGCGTTGGGGTGGCCAGAGCGAGGCAGGTCGCCAGATAGACCGTACCAGCATTCGCAGGGCCACCGCCGTGAACAGCAGGAGCACCGCGATCAGCAGCGGCAGGGCCGGTGAGCGGTTGAAAGCCGCCTGCACCGTCGCGCAGATGCGATCCGGCACACACAGACGGGTCAGTGTCGAGGGGCATGATGCATCGCACGGAATGTTGCCAGTGATCTGCTCGTCGCCCAGTGACGTCATCGGCAGGCTCATGCGCATCGGCGCGGCAAGGAGGAGTTGATGCGCGAGCAAGACGAGGCCGAGCACGATCGCGACGTGCTGGAATGCACCGCGCCATCGCTGTTCTGCTCGTTGTTGCCTCTGCATACGCGCCTCATTCATGGGAATCAGTGTAGAGTAGGAACCGCCACGATGCAACGAACCTTTGCCTTCGCTCGTGGACACGCAGAAAAGCGTCTCTCCCCCCCTTGCATGTATTGTGCCGCCTCTTGTCTCGTCGCCCGCGCCTGTCGTGACTCTGCTATGCATGTACCCATGTCTGGCCACCGTCGTCGCTCCGATAGAAATCCCCTTGCTCATCTACGACGGCGATGCGTTCCGGTTGGCCGGGGCCGGCGGCGAGCGCCACGACCGCCTTGCCCGACGGCAACGCCGTTACTTGCCACGCGCCGTCCGTGCCGCGCTTCGCCAGTCCGCGGTCCGTCCCGGCATAGAGTGTGCCCGACGGCCCGGTCGCGAGTTGCATGATCGCGCCCGCTGGGCCGGACTGCTCCTGCCAGGTCTTCCCACCGTCCCGGCTCTCCACGACGCGGTTGCCGCCGCCCGCGTAGAGGTGAAGCGGGTCATCGAAAGCGACGGTGAGGCCAATCATACCCATCCCGCCTCCGCTGACGGGCGGCATCGTGACGGATTGCCACTGCGCCCCGCCGTCGTTGCTGGTGAAGAGCCCTTTTCCCGCCGGCGCGGCGTAGAGATGCAGCGCGTTCGTTGGGCTGGCGGCGAACGCGTGCAGGTCCAGTCCAGGCAGGTTCGTGGGCTGATCGTGCCAGGTCTTGCCGCCATCCGTGCTCACGCGAAAGACATCGTGACCGGCGACGTAGCGCCGGGCCCCGTCGCTGGATGACATGGCGAGTTGCATCGCGTCGACCTTCTGGAGCGGGGTATCCTGCCAACTTTTGCCACCGTCGTGACTGATCTTCAATCCCTCGTGATGCCCAAAATAGACCGTGTTGGCGTCGCGCGGATCGAAGGCAAGGGAATGGATGTCGGCCGTGTGAAATTGGTAGAGCGCTTGGGCCCTTCCCCCCGATCCTCCCCGGGTCGTCACGACCCAGGTGACGGAGGCGAGGCCGATGACCGCGAGGGTTATCAAGCCGCCCAAGAACAAGCGGCGCTGCCGTCGTCGCCCCTGCACTTCCCGCTGCATCCGCTCTCGCTGACCCTGTCGTTTCGTTGGCTTTTCAACAACCTTTGCCATCGTCTGATCTCCCATTGTGCGGGTACCAACCGCGCATCGAAACACCGCGCCCGCCCGCGTAACTGCGGTTGGGCAACCAAGGCGGGAAGGGGAGATCAGATCAGGAAGACTTGGAGGAGTGCACGCCTGCGATCCGGCGGCCAGAGCCAGCGCGGATGCCGGAGGGCGACGACTGATGGTCGAAGGACCAGCATCGTGAGGATGAGGAGTACCAGGAGCAGCAACGGCGTGAACGGCAGGCGAGTCAATGTTGCTTCAACGCCGGCGCAGATGCGGCCGGGGACACAGAGGCTGATAATGCCGCTCGGACACGCCCCGCCGCAGGGCATCGTGACGTTCGATATCTGATCCGTCGCGGCCATGGCGGGCGCGACGGTATGGAAGGGAGTGACCATGGCGAACTGGTGGACGAGCAGCACGAGCATGAGCGCTAAGGCGACGTGCCGTCACGCGACGCGCCAGGAGGATTGCTGTCCGGCTTTGCTGTCCGTATCTCGCTGCTCCATGTCGGCAAGTGTAATCCTGATATCATCGTCAAGCAACTGAGCAACGCCGGTGCCAGGGCTTATTCAAAGTCGAGGGAGAGGCCGATGGCGGCAAGGGCGAGCGCGGGTTGGGCGGCGTAGCGACTGCTCGCGCCACAGCATCAGCAGCTGCGCGGGCGTGGCGACCGCAGGGGCGAGCGATGTGACGGCATACGCCACTTCGCTGTGCGTCTCGCCGGTCGCCTTATGCGTGACCCATCGTTCCATGTACAACGCCTGCGCCAACCCCGGCCAGTCGGTATAGCCCGTCAACTCGATCGACGCCTGCAGCGCGCGCCGCTCAATCCGCCCGCCATGCATCCGCGCCCTTGAACAGGCGTTGGACGGTGGACTGGCTGGGACCGTCCGGGCGGGTGAAGCCGAGGGGCGTGCGCCACGTCGCGCCGTCGTTCTCGGCCCATTCCGCGATGGCCGATTCGCCGCGCGCCCCACAGAGCATCGCCACGCACGAGAGCAGAAGCAACGCGCTCAGGGGATGACACACGCCGCGCGGGTCACGGAAATCGGGGAAGTCTGCCAGCACAGCGGCGAGCGGTGGTACGATCTGGGGCATGGATTCCTCCTTCGGGTAGCGGGCCAGGACAACCCTATCCTACCGGAGGAATCCTCCCTTCTTCGACTTTGAATAAGCCCTGCGCCGGTGCATTCACTACGATCTCTCAAACCGCACCGACGACCGCACGGGCGCACGGATGCGCTTCGTTGCCACATTCAAGCTGCAAGGTCGCGTGCTCAATGCCGAACTTGTCGTGGAGTTCTTCGCAGCAGCGGGCGAGCAGGCCGTCATGGTCAGCAATCTCTGGGATGACCAAGTGCGCCGTCAGCGCGGTTTCCGTTGTGCTCATCGCCCAGATGTGCAGATCATGCACTTCGGTCACGTCAGGCAGGGTTTCAAGGTAAGAGTGCACCGCATCGAGCGCAATTCCTTCCGGCACGGCATCGAGCGCGAGATTCACCGAATCCCGCAGGAGTCCCCAGGTGCTGTGCAGGATCACCACGACGATGACGAGGCTCACCACTGGGTCGATCCAGCGCAGGCCGGTCAGGAGGATCGCGATACCGGCCAGCACCACCCCGGCGGCAATCCCCGTGTCCCCCGCCATGTGGACAAACGCGCCACGGATATTGAGGTCACCCTTCCGTCCAGAGAGGAAGAGGAGTGCCGTGATGCCATTCACCAGAATCCCTACCGCAGCGATCCAGATGATGATGCCACCATCAACGTTTGCTGGGTGTTGCAGTCGCCGGATTGCTTCCCACGCGATGCCGCCGATGGTGACAAGCAGTACAACGGCATTGACGAGCGCCGCGAGGATTGAGGAGGCGCGGAATCCGTAGGTATGCTTCCCCGACGGCGGCTGGGTGACGAGAATGCTGGCTCCCCAGGCAAAGAGCAGCCCGAGCACGTCTCCCAGGTTGTGGCCTGCGTCGGCAACCAGCGCGACGGAATGCGACAGACGGCCATAGACGACCTCCGCGACCACATAACCGGCATTGAGGACGATGCCAATGGCGAAGGCTTTGCCGAAGCTCGCCGGAGCGTGGCTGTGCCCACCGACGCCATGACTGTGGCCGTGCTCGTGATCGTGTGCCACCGGATTATCTCTCCCTCGCTAGTCGTCGCAGTGATCGTCGCCGCACGAACATGCGCCGTGTCCCGCCCGTGCACCTTGAATGGCCTCGCGCGCTTCTCCACCGAGCCAGTACAAGAGCACGAGTGCCGCAATCGGATCAGCCCACCACCAGCCGAAGGCGGCATTGAGCCCCAGGCCGACGAGCAAGGCACCGGCCATATATGCGCAGGTGATCGAGCAGGCCGCATCGCCCCGCAGCGAACTGCTCTCAATGCCGGCGGCGATGCTCCGCTTTCGCCATGCCAGGATCGGCATGAGGATGATGGCAACAACGGAGAGTGCGAGACCGGGAATCGAACTATCCGGCTTACTGCGCAGCGCGAGCACCGCAATGGCACTGATGAGCACGTAGGCACAGAGCACGACAAGCCCGACACCGACGACCCATGCCGCCCGATTCTCCGCCCGTTCGATCCGTTCCAATGCGCCACCACGCGCTTCAGTCGCCAGTCGCCAGAGGAGAATGCCGCCGGTAAGTAGTTCGATCACGCTGTCGAAACCGAAGGCGGTCAGGAGCACGGATCGCACGATAATACCGGCACCAATCGCAACGGCGGCCTCGATGACCATATAGACAATGGTGAGGATTTCGATCCGCACGCCCGCTCGCACCAGCGCGTCCCGTGGAGAGAATGTTCGCCCCGGTTGGGCACCCGTCAGGCTACTCATGCAGTTTCCTCCTCTCCCTGTACCGCCGCCGCCGGACGGTGACCGATATGGGCAAAGCCGATCGCCAGCAAGTCCCGGACATGGTCGTCATCGAGGGAGTACCAAACCATTTTCCCCTCGCGGCGCGAGCGCACGAGGGTGAGGGAACGCAGGAGCCGCAGTTGATGGGAGACTGCGGACTGGCTGATACCCAACGCGGCGGTGAGATCGCAGACGCAGAGCGCACCAGTCATCAGCACAGTGAGGAGCCGAACCCGCGTGGGATCGCTCAACGCATCGAAAAGGGACGCCGCGTCCGATGCCGTCTGCCGGTCGGGCAGGGCTGCCCGCGCACGACGGACATTCTGGATATGCACATGGTCAATCGCACACTGCTCGTCGTTTCGCGTGGCGTTCGGCATCGCGTCCTCCAGTATCAACACATGAAGAAGTGCGCATATATTGCCACAAGCGGTGCGCCCTGTCAAATGTTCGCACATTTCTCGTGTTTACCTGTTTCTTCGCCTGACCTAAAAGTACTCTTCATCAGATGACCGATGGCGAGTCAGCGGGGCAGCAATAAGAGCGACCGGGTAGGCCAGCGGATAGCCCTACGGCGGCGGTTCTTGACCTTGAAAGTGCGGCTGTTCCGGAGTGGGCGGCACTACTTGGTTCCAACAGCGATCAAGCACTCCCCGGGAGCCACGAAACCGTCGGGGCCCTCGAACTGCCGCAGTTGCTCCTCCATTTCGCTGTGCATCCGTGCGCGGTCCGTCTCGCTTAACGTCTCCATGATCGCCTGTAATGGACCCGCTGATTCCCCGCGTCGGCTTTGCATGAACGCCGCAACAGAGTCGAACCGGTAGGTGAGCGCCGCTGCCACGACCGATACATCCCGGAAACCGGCCCTCCGGTATGCCTCCGCGAGCGTGGCCGGATCGTTGAGCGCAAATGGGCCTGTTTGTCCGGGGACCATCTGTGGCAATGCACCATAGCGCGACATGATACGGATCGGCAGTGCGAAGACCGGATTCCGCTCCGGCGTCGACCAGACGATCGCGGCCAGCCTGCCCCCGGGCTTGAGGACGCGACGGATGCCGACGAGCGCTTCGTGGAGGTCGGGAATGAACATCAGTCCGTTGCGGGAGATCACCGCGTCGAACGTGTCGGGAGCGAGATCGATCTGCTGGGCATCGAGTACGGCCGTCGTGATATTGCTGAGCCCGGCATCTCGCGCAGCCTCGGCGGCAACGGCGACCATGCTTTCGGCGATGTCCGTCGCCAGGACCGTGCCGGTCGGCCCGACGCGTGTTGCCGCCATAATCGCTTGATCCCCGGTGCCGGTCGCAATATCGAGCACTCGACTCCCGGGCCCGATAGTGGCGAGGTCGAGCATCTTGTCGGTCGCCTGTCCGAAGAGTGTCGCACGGGCCGCCGCGCCCTGCTGCCACGCTTTGGCCGCCTCCGGCGACGCCCACAGGCCGGTTATTTGACTTTGGTCAGGGTGCTTCGCAGCCATGAGTCCTGCTCCTTGTCCCGCACCGGCACGCCACCGCGACATTGTACGATGTCCTGCGGAAAACTTCCTCAGCATGCGGAGTGGCGGATACGCCGTCACATGACGCGGAACGTGATCCGTCGGGGCGAGGGTCGGCACATCGATAAATCGTGTCCACCGTCGACGAATCTCCTCGCGGACCTTTCCCGCGAGTGGTGGCGCAGCGACTCCGACTAGTGCATCCTACGTGTAGGGTGGCATAGTGGGCCCAGTATCGAGCACCGGCCACGTCGGCAAAACCGCCGCCGGTGTGGCCGAACCCCCATCGGGAGGTGGCGAGGCCGGCGCGTTCAGGAGCGGCGCAATAACCAACGGTTCCTCGGCAGGGGCGGTCGTTCCATAGGGACGCCAGCCGAGATAGGAGACCCAGTCGGCGTAGACCGTGCGCACGATCCCCCCACCGAGGGCGGAGAGCATCGTTCCGTCGCCCAACGCGATGCCGACATGGCCGTAGGGGTTGGCGCGCTGGTCGAAGAAGACGAGACTGCCTGCCGGAGCCTGGCCGCGATAGAGCGGGCCGTTGATCGCGTCGACGATGGCGCTCGTGAAGCGCGGATGGACAACGCCCGCCTCGTCCATCACGTTGCCGATGTACATCTCACACCAGCCCGTCCACGGCACACCATCAGGCCGGTAATACTCACCGTAGTGACGCAGCGCGGCGCGGGCAATCGCCGCGTTACCGCCGATACCGGGATTATCGAGGAGTTGCAGGCCGGAAAGGTCGAGGGTCGGTACCGGGACTGGAGGCGGCGTCGCGGACGCACTCGTCGGTGCCTGGGTCGGCGTCGGCGGTACAGTCGGGGAGGTGAGTGCGGTCGCAGTGGGGGATGCAGCGGCCGTTGGCGTGACCACCGTCCGCGTTGTTGCCGTCGCGGATAGCATCGTCGGGGACGTGACGACTGTCGTCGATGGGACGGACGAGGGAGTGTCGGTCGCGGTCCCTGACGGTGATTGCAGTGGGCTGGCAACAGGAGTCAGGAGCGATGCCGGCGAGACCGTCGCGCCAGGCGTGGCTGTTTCGGCCTTTGCCGTCGGTGTCGGTGACGGCGGTCCGAGGAGGCCGGTGACGTTGGCCGGTGGTGGTGTCGTCGGCTGCACAACCGGTGCTGTGGTCGCTGATTCTCGTGGTGCGATCGTTGGCGATGTGGCTACCTGTTTAGTCGGCGTCGCGGTTGGTGTAATCGTCGAGGATGGTGCAGCCGTCCCGGTACCTGCGGCCTCCACTGTCTGCGACCCGAGGATGCCGAACCATAGGAGACTGCCCATGATCGTCACGATGCCGAGGTGCCGGAATTGTTGAAAAAGGTACGTGCTGCACGCGGCGGTGCATGCGCTGCATATTCCTCGATAGCCCATTCTTTCTCCTGTGTCCCGATACCTGTATCCCGCGATCGGGCGGATGTCCTAGACGTTCGCGCAAGCCACGCTGAAAAATAGCAAAGATGGTTGCCATGCACAAACAGGGTTCGGAACTAGGGATTGGATCGCCAAGACGCCAAGAATGCCGAGATTGTAATGGAAGGCATGCCGGGTCGGATCGAGGGTGCGCCGACTCCAAGGCAATCGCGTCTCAATCCGTCCCCCTGATGAACGACAATTAGAACTGTCGGCGGATTGCCTCACCAAAGAATCTTACCCGGCCGCGACCGTTGCCTTATTTCCCCTCTTACCATCCCATGCGCTCTCTGCACTCCCCACAATCACTGGCTGCGGGCGCGGTAACGGCGGCCTCACGAGGACTTCTTCTCCAAGCCAGCGGTCGTCGAACGCCAGGATAGCTCGAACACACCACCCTTCATCCGCCGTTGCAAGGTCCGCAGCTGATTCGCCGGAAACTGTCCGGGATGATGGTGCTGCAGGTCCGCGAACAACGCCTTTGCCATCCAATCGGGCCGGGCCGTCAATTCCTGCTCGATTTCCTGCCAGACCGTCGCGAACGGATCCTCGCGTGTGCGATACAACCGGGGACCATGCCGATGCTTCGTCCGACGATACCTCCTCCCTGCTCGTGTGTCGATCTGCGGTGTCGTGCCGATCGGCGGCCTGTTGATCGCAATGAGGAGACTAGCCGAGACGGCGGGCGGTGTAGTACTTCGACCCATAGTAGCCGCCGCTGATGTTGCTGACGACGACGCCCGTGCCCTCGTTTTCCGCGTGGATAAACCGCCCGGCACCGATGTAGATACCATCGTGCGAGATGCCCGCCATATAGGTGTTCGCGAAGAAGACGAGATCACCGGGCTGGAGGTTTTCTTTCGCGACGTATTGCCCGGACGATGCCTGCGCTCCGGTCGAATGGGACAGGCTCAGCCCTGCTGCCTTCTGGGCGACGTACATGATGAAGCCGGAGCAATCGAAGCCGCTCGGCGATGACCCCGCCCACACATACGGGGAGCCAACGTATTTCATCGCTTCCGCAACGATCTTCGCGCCAACGGAACTCGGCGTGGCGGGAGCGGAATGGGAAGCGGAGGATGCGGATTGATCCGTCGTGGAAGCCGACGGCGGTAGCGGTTTGCTCTTGGTGGCGGGTGCATCGGTCTTCGTCAGATACGGCCCGACAACAAAACCCTTGATACCGTCGAAGGAGATGGGCACCCAACTGTTACCCTTCGTATCGGTCGTTACTTTGCCCGTGACCGTCACAACCGTGCCCTCTTCGAGAATTGTCAGGACATCGGCACTGTACCCGGCGGCGTCGCGCAGCCGGACACCCGCATTATCGGTGTTCGTGATCTTCACGCGGTCGCCTGGATTGACATCGGGCGCTTTCATCACGCTGACATCGGTCGTCTTCGTCGTGGTATCACTCGGCGGCGCGGCCGGGGCTGGTCCATTGGTCGGGACGAGGAACGTACCCATCAGATAGCCATGCTTGCCGGCGTGATTGACGTGGTACCAGGGCGTTCCGTCCTGATTGAGTTTCGGGCCGTCCACGATCAAGACAATCGCGCCTTCCGGCACCATGCCGATGACATTCGCATTTGTATCGGTGTTATCGCGCAGGCGCACGCCACCACCATCGGTGAAGGTGACGGTCGCGTAACTCGTCAGTTTGCGCGCGCTGATGAAGTCGGCGTCAACCCAGCCGCTCTGCCCGGCATATTGCACCTGATACCAGGTGACACCGTCCGCATCTTTTGGGCCATTGGTGATGAGTACGACAGCGCCCTCGGAGAGCATCGTGATGACGGACGCGCTCTTGGAGGCGTCCGACCGGAGGCGAATGCTATCGCCACCGGTATTGGCAATCGTGGCGGTTTGTCCACCAGGGAAAATCACCGCACCGGCAGGTGAGGCGAAGAGATACGAAGTGAGCATGCTGGCGGAAACGATGGTGGCGCGACGGAGCACGTCGCGGCGCGTGAGCCGATTCGTCAAACCGGAACCCCTCCCCAAACAGGCGGCGCGTGGCGATGCCCCGTCCCATTTCTCCTCTGGCCATACAGGCCACACGAACGGATACGTCCAATCGTTGGCTTCCGGCTCTCCCCAGGGCCGATGAAGCAACCCCATCATAACGAAACAGTGACCGTGCGCGTAGCCCGGGAACGGCTGGAAAGAGAGATGTCCCCGGTTCTGGACGCCACCCTACATCCCGGTTTTGGATGTGTCAATGCGTTGATCCAATATGCGGACAGAACGTCGCTTTTGCCAGTGGTAGCGGCTTTCCGTCCTGCTGGTGGAGGAGAAGTGACGAACGGTCGCGGCACGATGCAGTGCCGCGACCGTCGTGCAAGAACGTGAATGTTTCTCAGGCAGCCATGAGTTGATTGCACGTCTGCTCGCACTGGCGGCAGGCTTCCATGTAGATCTGGCCGTGCTGCGCGTGCGTCGCGCATTCATCGCCGCAGAGCTTGCATGCCTGCGTGCATGCCTGCAGGACGGTACGCGCCATCACCATGTCGAACGCGGTTTGGCGAGATAGGACGCGACCCGTCGCTGCGCAGACATCGGCGCAGTCGAGGTCGAGGGTGATGCAGCGTGCGAGCATCTTCGTGTCCTGTTCGCCCAGGCAGGCATCCGCGCACGCGGTGCAGGCCTGCTCGCAATCGAGGCATGCCTTAATGCATTCCACGAGTGCTTGTGCATCCATAGATGGTTTGCTTGACGTGTTCTGGAGCATCCGTTCGGCGTAATATCCGTAGGGGCGTGAGCGTGCCGGTGAGGAAGAGCACACCCATACTACCGGGGACGAGCGCGAGCGCTGCTTTGGTGCAGAGTAGCACGGTACGCCACGCGAATCGATCGGCGAGGCTGCCCCCGATCAGCGGTACCCCGAGGAACGGCGTAGCCTGAACGAGTGCCAGCCGCCCCAGCCAGCTCGTGCTGTGCGTCTGCTCCCAGATGACCCACGCCTGGGCGGCGAACTGGAGGAAGGTGCCGGTATTGGAGAGAAAGAGCGCGACGAGCGTCCCGTAAAGCCAGCGATTTGACGGTTGCGGCAGGTATCGTGTCGTCGCCTCTGCCATATCAGTCGAGCTCAAGGTTCACAAACGCCTCCGCGAGCGCGAGACCAACCGGCTTCCCGATCGCGGCAGCCCGGGCATACCAATCATCCCGCAGCCCATCCGGGTCTTTCGTCTGGCTCACATGGGCAAGCCGCGCGGCGATCTTGCGATCAAGGGTGGCTGTGATATCTACGTAGGCGGTCGGATATTCGCTTGAAAACAGCCAGACCGAACGAACGGCGTGGGGTGCGAGCCCTTCGTCCACTTGCTCGGGGAAGACCAACCAATCCCGCCCTAACGGGTAGACGGCATCGAGGGTAACCCTTCCCACGATCCGATGATCCCGATGGGTGAGATAGGGTGGGTAGGGATGCTCGGGGTCATGGGTGAAGAGCACCTCCGGTCGCCAGCGTCGTATCCACGCGACGAGATCGGCACGCAGTTCTCTTGTATCTTCCACGTCGCCATCCGGGTAGCGGAGAAAGGCGACTGCCGCGATGCCGAGCCGGGTTGCCGCCTCCTGTGCCTCTGCTTCGCGGATTGCCGCGACGCGCTCACTCGTTATCGTCGGGTCAGAGGAGCCTTTGTCTCCCGAGGTGACGAGGAGGAGGCGGACGGTCGCGCCGTGGTCGATGGCGAGTGCCAGTGTGCCGCCGCACCAACTCTCGATATCGTCGGGGTGCGCGGCGATGGCCATGACCGACACCTCCCCTGGCGGCTCAATCACCGTTGGGCTCCGTACCGGTCTGCGCTTGGTGGCGGGAGTGTTTCGCATATTCATCCATAATAGCAGCGTCGTTGCCGCGCCGTGTGAGGATTACGGCGCTGCTGTCGGAGAGGCGATCCTCTCGGTCACATCGAACGTTATCCGCGTCCTCCCGATCGGCGGATCATAGATCAAGGCGGCGAGTTTCGCGTCCATCGGCACCGCGAACGATAGCCAGCCGCGCACCGATTCTCGCGGCTCAAGGCTGCCGGAGAAGAGCGGCGGCGGCACAACACTCGTGAACATGGGCGCGTATGCGTGTGCCTCCGTGTCCCGCAGCGTCACATACGTCACGCTGTAAATCATCGCCTGGTAGTCGGTGCTCGCAAGGGTCAGATCGAAGGCGACGAGGCGGTCGCCCAACTTCGGTATCGCTGTTGCAGTCGTCACCACGGGATCGCGCTCTGCATTGAGCGTCACGATGAGTGTCAGGGTGCTGCCCTGCTCGCCCACACGCGGGAGTGGGGCGCTCGTCGCTGTTGGGCGCGGCGTCGGTGATGATGGGGGGTGCGTTGGCGTCGGCAGCGGTGCGGTCGATATGGCCGTTGCCGTCGTGGGTGTGCTGGTCTGGGTGTCCTCGCCGCACGCAATGAGCATGAATACCAGCCAACCGGTAGCGATGAGACCCCATATGCGGCGAGGCATTGCGTTTCCTTGTTGAATACGCTGCTTGCAACGGGGCGCGCAACCTGCTACGCTATCCCCCTCGGGGGGATGTTCCTATCATGGCATAGGTGCCCTCTCAAGACAAGAGAGGCAACGCATGAAGCAGCACGCACACACCGAGGAGCACCCGCACGAGGCGACGGGCCACGGCCACAGCCACGGCGGCGACGGGCACGACCATGACCATGGCGGCGGGCTCGTCGGGTGGTTTCGCGGCGCGCTCCCCCATTCCCACCGCATCGAGGACAAGACCGACGACGAATTGGAAGGCAGCGAACGGGGCGTCTGGGCGCTCAAGCTCTCGCTCATCGGCCTGGGGATCACCGCTATCTTGCAACTGAGCGTCGTCCTCGTCTCCGGGTCGGTGGCGCTCCTGGCCGACACGATCCACAACTTCGGGGACGCGGCGACGAGCATCCCCCTCTGGATCGCCTTTGCGCTCGCGCGGCGCGGGGCGAGCAAGCGCTTGACGTACGGCTACGGCAAGGCCGAGGACGTTGCCGGCGGCGTGATTGTTCTGATCATCTTCCTCTCCGCCTGTGTCGCCGCGTACGAGTCGGTCCAGAAGCTCATCCACCCCAACACGATCACGCACATCGGCTGGGTCGCGGTCGCGGCGGTGATCGGCTTTCTCGGCAACGAGATCGTCGGCGTCTTCCGCATCCGCGTCGGCAAGGAGATCGGCTCGGCGGCGCTGGTCGCGGACGGCTATCACTCGCGGGTGGACGGCTTCACGAGCCTCGCGGTGCTCGTCGGCGTGGCCGGTGTCTGGGCGGGTGCCCCGATCCTCGACCCGCTGATCGGCATCGGCATCACGATCGCCATCCTTTTCATCGTCAAGGACGCCTCCCTCGCGGTGTTACGTCGCATGATTGACGGGATCGAGCCGGAGACGGTGGACGCGATCACCGACACCGCAAGCCACGCCCATGGCGTCGAGGGTGTGTCCCGTGTGCGGGCGCGCTGGATCGGCCACAAGATCGCCAGCGAGGTGCAGATCGTCGTCGCACCGGACACGTCGGTCGCGCAAGCGCACGCGATTGGCCGCGAGGTTGAGCATCAGATCGGTCACGCGGTGCCGCGCGTGCGGGACGTCGTCGTCGTCGCCGTGCCTGGCGGCGTTCCACCAACGGAGGGGCACGGCCATGCCCATTAAGGCCGTTGTATTCGGCCACACGGCGGAGGAAGCAACGATGCAAACGGATGCAAGCACGCACAATCCGCACAAGCAGACGAAGAAGGTCTCGGATCAACTCGCACGGACTGCCGGGCACGTCACCTCGATCAAACGGATGGTCAAGGAGGGCCGGGACTGCTCCGAGGTGCTCATCCAGCTCGCCGCCGTGCGATCCGCGATCGACCGGGTCTCCAAGCTTGTCTTGGCAGACCACCTCGAATCGTGTCTGCACGGCGCGGCGGAAGGGATGGCGGCTGAGGAATGGGCGCAGCTGAAGAAGGCGCTCGACAGCTTTATCCGCTAGTTCGGGCAGGGTCACGGAGGACACCGACGATGAGGCAACAGGCAGCACGCACCGCACACGGACACTCGCATGGCTGGCTCAGCGCCATTTTCCATTTCCATGGACACGGCGAGGAGCAGGACAATCGCGGCAGCGATCCCACGCTCGCCACCGACGAGGGCATCCGCACGGTCTGGCTCGCGCTCGCCGCACTCGGTTTTACCACCATCATCCAGATCGCCATCGTCGCGTTCAGCGGCAGCGTCGCGCTTTTGGCCGACACGGTGCACAATATCGGGGATACACTCAACTCGATCCCCCTTTTAATCGCGTTCTATCTCGCGCGCCGCAGTGCCACGCGCCGGTACACCTACGGGTATGGCCGGGCGGAGGACATCGCGGGCGTGGGCATTGTCCTCTCGATTGCCGTCAGCGCGGGGTATGCCCTCTGGGCTTCATTCGACAAGCTCATCCATCCGCAGCCGATGACGCATATCCCCTGGGTCGCCGCCGCAGCGGTGGTGGGTTTCCTCGGCAACGAGGCGGTGGCGCTCCTGCAAATCCGCAAGGGGCGGCAGATGGGGTCTGAGGCGATGGTCGCGGACGGCCTGCACGCGCGCATCGATGGCATCACCTCGCTCGCGGTGCTCGTTGCGGCGGGCGGGACGGCGCTCGGCTACCCGATTGTCGATCCGATCATCGGCCTCCTGATCGGCGTTTCCATCGTCTTCATCACCAAAGACGCGGCCACCCGCATCTGGCAGCGGCTGATGGATGGGGTTGATCCGCTGATCGTTGATCGCATCGAGCAGTATGCCGGCGATGTGCAGGGCGTTGAAAATGTCGAAAGCATCCACGTCCGCTGGCTCGGCCATCGGCTCCATGCCGAGGTGAGCATCGCGACTTCCGGCGACCTCTCCGTGTGGGAAGCGATCGGCGTCACGGACGCGGTGCGGCGGACGCTCCTGACGAACGTGCGGCATCTGTCGTCGGTGGCTGTCGAGATCGAGCCGGAGCGGAGCGCCGATACGAGTGATGGCACCTGTCGTCCGGCGTCGGCAGATGCCACGCTAAGTTTCCTCCCCGCACGTTACCAGGACCCGAATGTCAAGGTGAGCGCGGCCCCGATGGGCGCGGCGGCACTGGAGTATGACACGGAAGGCAACGTGGCGTGGGATGAGATGTGGACGGGCTACTGTGAGCTCGCGCTCGCCGGTGGCGCCCCGCATCGCGGGACACTCCTTGAGCCGGTTAGCCCGGACGACATCGCCGCCAAGCCGGAGCAGTACGAGGCCGTGCTGCGTGAGTTGGAGCGCGGCTTGGCGATGGTCACGGGCTTGCCGGTCCGTCGGAGCGACGCGTCCGGATGGATTGGCCTCGAATGCGACAGCGAGGAGATGGCGCTGTGGTTACTCCGCGCCATCATCGTTGAAAACGTCATGGTGCGACGCGAAGACACAGTGCTCTGGTTCCCCGCCGGCCCTAATTTTCGATTGGAGCGGGAAATCAAGAACGTCGTCACCGTGGTTGCAAAGACGAATCACTACTGGCAGGAGCACGCGCAGGCGCTCTTTGGCTGATCCTCGGAGTAGGTATCGGCGCTCTCGTGCGCCTTCCAACTGCGAGAACGTCAATTCCGGTGGCGAAGTCGAATCTACGTCATAGCTGGTGATCCTCGCCGCTTCGGCTCAAACACCTCGACACGCGGCGGCGGGGGCGCAACCGCAATCTCTTGCTCAATGATCTGGCAGACACAACCTCGCTGAGACGGCGTGGTCTTCAGCCGTTCACTTTCCTCGATCCACCCGCCCCTGAGCGTGCCAAGGTCGGAACGTAACGCGCGGAGATCGGCGATGCGCCGATCGATGGCGTCAATCTTGGCGTCGATCAGACCGAGCACATGGCCGCAGGGGCAGAGGTCGCGCGCCTTAAGGGAAAGGATTTCCCCGATTTCCTCGAGCGAGAGACCGAGCACCCGGGCGCGTCGGATGAAGCCGAGACGTTCAATGGTCTCGTCGCCGTAGCGGCGGTATCCGGACGGATCACGCTCCGGCGTGGGCAAGATGCCGATCTCCTCGTAGTACCGAATGGTCTTTGGGTTCAGGTCGAATCGTTGTGCCAGTTCGCCGATTTGGATGCCGTATGCCATACCCCCCCTCCCGCAATGCATCGATGTCCACGTTTGATGAGGCCATGATAGCACCGGTGCCGACCACCGGATTGCCGTGACTCCGCTTGACCTTCCATTCGACTGGAAGGTGTAGTGTGCCGCCTTGGGCGATTCCCCTTCGGAGGACGGGCGATGGCGGGAGAGGACACCGAAGCAGTACTGCGAATCCCGCTCACGCGCGGAAAATACGCGTTGGTGGACGCCGAGGATTTCCCGCGCCTCGCGGTCCACAGCTGGCATGCATTCCACGACCGAAAGGACGGGCGGTGGCTGGCGGTGCGCGGCGAACGGATACGCATCGCGGGGCGCTCGGTGAATCGTAACATCTGGATGCACCGGGAGATTCTCGATGCTCCGGCGGCGGTGCTGGTCGGGCATGTGAACGGCAAGGGGTTGGACAATCGCCGGGCGAACCTGCAGCAGTCTACGCGCGCCGAACGGTACGCGAAGCGCGGCAAGCTCGGCACGAACACGTCCGGGTATTGCGGCGTGACGTTCTATGCGCGGACCGGCAAGTGGCGCGCCCAGATCCGGTGCGACGGTACGACGCTGCACCTGGGCTACTTCACCACAGCCGAAGAAGCGGCGACCGCCTACGACCGGAAAGCTCGCGCGGTGTTCGGAGAGTTTGCGTATCAGAACTTCCCCGAGGTCGAACCTCTACCGGCGAAGGGTGAAACGAATGGTGACCAATGCTGACGACGTTTGCCGGCGTGCTCCATCCCTATGCCCGGATTCTACGGAGCCGCAGGTACCGACCGTTGTGGCTCGGTCAGGTCGTCTCGAATCTGGGCGACACGTTCCACTACATCGCCCTCGTCGTCCTGCTGTTCCGGCTGACCGGCTCCGGCGGCGCGCTCGCCGGGCTTGCCCTCGCCCAGATCGCCGTGACGCTCGCGATCGGGCCAGTCGCGGGGGTGATCGTCGATCGGTTCGACCGGCGTCTCGTGATGATCGTTGCCGACCTCATTCGTGCCGCATTGGCGACGGCGCTGGCATTCACCGCCCATGCACCGCTCGCCATCGGCCTCGCGGCGTTGATGGCGGCGGCAGGGGTGCCGTTCAGCCCCGCGGCGCGCGCACTCCTCCCCTCCCTGGTTGAGGAAGACGCGCTGCTCGCCGCCAATACCGTGGGGCACTCCACCGAGCAGGCGACGCAGGTCATCGCCGCAGCCGGGGCCGGTGGGTTGTTGCTCGCCTTCGGCACCACACCGGCGTTCCTCTTCAACGCTGCCACTTTCGTCTTTTCTGTTCTGATGCTGCTTCGTTTACCGAAACGGCTGCGGGGTCAGGAGCCGGAAGCGCGTGGATCCGATGGTGGATTCTGGGCCGAGGCGCGAGCGGGACTGCGGTATGCGCGCAACGACTCCTTCGTTGGCCCACTGCTTCTCGTGCAGGGACTGGCGTCCTTCGCGACGGGTGGCACGTCCGCGCTCCTCGTCGTGCTATCCAGTCGGCACCTGCACTTGCAGCCGAGTGACTTCTCCTGGCTCCTGCTCGCGATCGGCGTCGGGGCACTCCTCGGGCCGTATGTGCTGCCGAGGCTCCTCGGGCCGGATGCGCGCCTGCTTTTCTGGCCGTACGTGTGGCGCGGGATCGGCGATGTCCTGATCGCACTCGTCACCCCCCTCCCCGTCGCCTTGGCGATCCTGTTCGCCTACGGCGTCGGCACATCGACGGGGGCGGTCACCTACAGCACGGTGTTGCAGCGGCGGATACCGGATGCGGTGCGGGGACGGGTCTTCGCGACGCTCGATGTGGTCTGGGCGACGGGCGAGATCGCGAGCATCGGCGTCGCGGGGTATCTCGCGGATCGCATCGGGATCGCCGCTGTGTACGTCGGCGGCGGTGTCATCCTCGCCCTGGCGGGTGTCATCGGGCTGGTGCGCGTCGTTCCCGCAACCACAAACTCTGCCGAGGCATCCATCTAAATCGAAACGGATCGGCTGTGGCCGAAGGCTGGGACATGGTGCGGTACGTGCATGTCATCGCTCCATGCGCTCTCCCGCATCGTTCCCGGTTCTTCCACGAGAATCTACGTTTCCTTCGCTTGTGCCCACATCTCCCGATCGCTGTTCCGCTCGCTTTGCCGTGCATCTGTCCCCCGTGACGGAGCTTTGTGCAAGGCAGACAAAGCAGACCTCCCCTGCGATAGCCATGGCACCAAGACCATGAGGGTTTGGATCGGCGGTATCTCCCGCTGCCCGTATGGCATATTCGCCCCTCGATTCGGGCAGCGTTCGCACCATTTTTCGCCTCGTCACAACGCTGCACCACGGCCGGAGTTGGGCACTCGCGGCCTACACTGCGAGGATGCGGCGGGGATTGAGCGAAGGGACGGCGGAAACGTGGCGGAGACGGTGTGCATCCCCCTCAACCATGGCAAGCGCGCGTTGATCGATGCCGACGACCTTCCCCGTATCGTCCCGTATCACTGGTTCGCCTACCACGACCGCCAGGTTGATCGCTGGCTCGCCGCCCGCACCGAACGGTCGGGAGACGGGAAACACGCACCGGTTCGCACCATCTGGATGCATCGGGTCATCCTGGATGCACCAACCGGAGTCGACGTGACCCACCTCAACGGCGACGGGTTGGACAACCGCAAGAGGAACCTGCGGACCGTGACGGTCGTGGAGAAGGGGGCGCGGGGTCGGCTCCGGCGCACCAATACCTCGGGGTATCGCGGGGTGAGTCGGCATGCGCAAAGCGGCAAGTGGCGGGCGATGCTCCAACATCGGGGGGCGAAGCTGCATCTGGGCGTCTTCGCGACACGGGAG
>JAABUZ0100002888.1_pt1 | contig 27187 bp, 22 predicted proteins | sample 5562091 | NCBI WGS metagenome assembly JAABUZ01 (sample SAMN12813069, study PRJNA571459) | rock metagenome | isolation source: Antarctica rocks | place: Antarctica: Victoria Land, Linnaeus Terrace sud | collected 2015-12-21 | reverse complement strand
CCGATCATGCGGACCGCCCAGCTTCCCGACCTACCGATCCCCTGGTGGGGAGACCGGCCCCTACGCTTCCAGTTCGCCTGAACACCCAAACAGGTGCCGATTCGCTGTTTGGGAATCCGAGTTAGTGTCCGGCTCGAGGCCTCCGCGCGTGGTCGCTCCTTCGGCGCTGCGCCACCTGATGTCGTCTTCGAACGCGTGAAGTAACCGCTTGACAAGCGTCCGAGTTCCGGGCGGACCGATCAGGAGCGGCGGTGACTGCCACCAGCCGCCGACCCAGCCGGCCCAGAGAATGTCGGCCAGACCGGTGACATGGTCGGCGTGAAGGTGCGTAAGCGCGATCAACCGGATCGAGGCTCCGTCGAACTGCCTCTAGAAAACGATGCAGCGCGCCGGGTCCGCAGTCGACGAGAACCAGGTCGCCGCCCAGCTCGACGACCTGGCTCGGGCCGTGGCGGTCGCGATCGGGTTGCGGCATGCCCGTGCCGAGCAAGGTGACAGCGAATGCGTCCTTGCCTGGATCGGACGGCTTCACGCGAGGTGATCCTTGAACCAGGCAACCGTGCGCCTCAGGAAGTCAGCCCGATGTTCGGGAAGGCCCTCGGCGAAAAACATGTGTGATCCGTCTGGATAGCGAACGAACTCGGTCTCGCATCCGGCTTTACGTAGCGCGACGAACATCTGCTCGCTCTGCCCGATTGGACAGCGCGCGTCGGCTTCGCCGTGGACGATCAGTGTGGGCGTACGGGTCCGATGCGCCCACGTCGAGGGTGAATGTGCCGCATACCATTCCGACTCCTCGTGCGGAGCTCCTCCCCCGTATCGCTCCAGCCCGTTGAAGGCAACGTCGCTGGTGCCGTAGTCGGATTCGAGGTCGAAGATCGGCTCGCCGCATACGGCTGCCTTGAACCGATTCGTATGGCCGATCGCCCACGACGTGAGGTAACCGCCGTAGCTGAATCCGAATATGCCCGTCCGATCGGCGTCAGCGTACGGCAGGCGGAGCACCTCGTCGAGCGCCGCCATCACATCGTCGCAATCCCCGCCACCCCAATCGCGCACGACCTGCTGGGCGAAGTGCCGCCCGTACGACGTCGAGCCACGCGGGTTGGCGAAGACGACGAGAAAGCCATTTGCGGCCAAGCACTGCTCGTGCGCGAGGAAGCCGTACCCATAGTTGGCGTTCGGCCCCCCGTGTACATCGAGGATCACTGGGTAGCAGCGCCCCGGATCGAAGTCCGGCGGCTTGAGCAACCAAGCGTCGATCGTGAATTCACCGCGTCGCACGGCGAACGTATCGCAGGCGGCGGGAGGGCGCTCCTCCAGCAGCGAGACGTTGTGCTGCGTGATCGTCCGGGCCTGGCCGCTGCCACGGTCAAAAACCCGGATCTCGCCGACGGAGGTCAGCGACGACTCGCTCTGGACGACGTAGCGTGCGCCTCGGTCGACGCTCAGCCCTGCGTTGCGAGCCCGCGGCCGCTCGATGGTCTCGATCTCGCCTGACCGCGTGTCGAGCACCTCGAGGACGCTCGCGCCGGCAAGCAACGCGTGGTATAGAGCCCGATGGCTATCAAGCCACACGGGCGGGGCCGCCTCTGGAGCCGACCGCAGATCGGTCGTCAGACGCTCGGTCGTACCGCTCTCTAAGCGGTGGAGATAGAAGTCCGGTTGCAGCGATTGGTCGGGGTCGGCGGCGGCGAGGATTTGCGAGCCGTCCGGTGACCAGACCCAATGCGCGATCAGGCCCGTTCCGGGCCCCACCGGCTTGGTCTCGCCTGAGTCGACGTCGATGACGACGAGCTGGTCGCCGGCTCGATCGGAAAGATGTACGCGCATGCCAATCGTCCGCCCGTCCGGCGACCACTGGGCTGCATCGTGATCGACCGGCTCGGACGTCAGACGGCGGCACACGGCTGTCGAGACGTCGGTAACGAAGACCTGGTTGCGCCGGTCTCCCAGATAGCCGCGCCCATCCTGCTTGTAGTCGAGGCGGCGGGTGGCGCGCACGCTAGGGGAAGCTCCCGGTTCCGCCGGTCGTTCATTGGGGTTGTCCGGGTCGAAGAGGGTCGTGTAGGCGATTTGCCGACCGCTCCGCGACCAGGTGAGTTCGTCGACCGCTTGGGTGTGGCGAGCGACCTCGCGCGAGTCGCAGGGCGCGCCGGGAGCGAGGACAGCAATCGCGCATCCATTCTCATCAGTGACCGCAAACGCGATACTTGCCCCGTCTGGCGACCACCGCGCTCCACTCGCGCTTCGCGATCCGGGTGTCAGCGAGCGCGGTTGGGTTCCGTCGATTCCACACATCCACACCTCCCGACGGACGCGATGATCATCCGTGCCCACGGCGGCAAGCGTGTATGTGATCTGCGTCCCGTCGGGAGAGACTTGTGGATCGCTCGCGGTTACCAGCTCGAACGCGAGTGTCTCCGGGGTCAGGATTCGGCTCATTTCGCCCATCTCCGCTAGCCGCGTAGCGACCGACTCGAATTCACGCGCGGCTCACCAGCACCTTGCCGTTGACCCCGACGGAGTTCCGATGCGGGGCAGCTCGTCCTTTGTCCTCGCGCTTGCCGGATCCTCAAGCTCGAGGCTGGCTCCCAAGAGACCGTGCCTCCGTCCTCGGCCATCAGGCCATCGTCGAGACGGGCGCCCGCGTTGATGACGTGCGCCAAGGTCCTCATCGCTGCACGAGGGTCGAGTCGACCGTCATCCCCGCGGGCGCCTCGAACTCCACTTCGTCGCCCTCGACGGTGACGGAGAGCCATCCCAGCGGTGTCGGCACCCGGCCTCGCACTCTCGTCAGCGGTCCCAGAAACGGGTCAACGACGGCTCGTGTCCAGCCTGGTTCGCCGGGCCGTACCCCGAGCACGTAGGAGACGAGGTCGTAGGTTGGGCTGGCCGACCACCCGTGGCAACGACTCGAGGCTCCAGCCGGAGCGTCCCAAAACTCCTGCAGTGTGCCGTGTTGCGGATGCCAGCGAAGCAGGCTGCGCAGGATCAGGTCACGGCGGTCATGCCGGAAGAACGCCTCGTGTAGGAAGCGACAGAACCATGGTTGGGCAGCGACAACGTCCACCTCGGCGTTGAAGCCGTCCGGGGTATCGAACTGGAAGACTGGGATCCGGTCGTGCGCGTCTGGCCGGGCGCGACTGTCGGCGGTCGTTTCGGTGATGACGAGTCGGCCGCCGAGTTCGGTAGCCGGGTCGGTGATCCGCGTGACGATCCCGAGGACGCGCTGCTTCGGAACGATCCCTGCGAGTAGCGCTGCTGCGTTTGTGTGTTGGCTGATCCGCCGGCTGCGTCCGCTCGACCCGATCGCGTCAACGTAGACTTGACGTTCCTCGTCCCAGAGCGCCTCGAACGCGTACCGTGTCTGGTCGATTAGATTGCGAACGTCTGTCGCGCCCGGCAGTCCCGCGTAGTCCTCGAGCGCCGCGGCATACAGAGCGTCGTGGGTGCCGGTAATCGAGTCGCGGTCGACCTGGGCCCAATCGATGAACACCCAGCCAGGGAAGTCCTCGAGCAGACCGCTGCCGCCGCGCTGCTGCTCATAGCGTTCGATGATCCCCTCCGCGATCGGAAGCAGACGGCGAACGAATGCCTGATCACCGCTGTACTGCCAATGCGACGCTAACGAACGGATCCAGTGCAGCGAGTACTCGGGCATGGTGAAGCCGATCCGCGCGAAGTCGCAGGCGGCAGCGCCCGACAGCAGGCCGCTTGCCAGGCGGCTCTGCGCGGTCAGCTCGAGATGGTGGCGGACGAGGCGCGGGTCGGGGTTGACGACCTGGGCAACGAGGATCTGGACGTACGCATCGGCAATCCACGCGCGCTGCTCGCGTCCGGGACAGTCCAGGAATGCGTCCGTCGAGCAGACGTCGACAGTCCTCGTCCCCGCCTCCCAGAGCTCGACGTAGCGCGGGTCATCGCAGTCGAAGGAGGCACCGTCGTTGCGTGGGTACATCGTTTGCTCGACCCGGACCGAGACGTCAATTCCCGGCGGATGATGGGCGGCCAGATACCGGAAGCCAACGGGGTCGAAGAACCCGACATGCTCAGCGTCATCCTCGCGCCCGGCGACTAGGTAGCGTCCAACCCAGTTTCGCGGCTCGGTTTCGGGCAGCCCATCCGTGCGAAGATCCTCGCCGACAGCGAGGTCGACGATCGAGCCGGCGATGTCCGGGGGCGCATTGACCAGCAGCTCCACGTGCCCAAGGCATACCTCTCCGACATCCCAGACGGAGACGCGCCGATCGCCGGCAGAGTCAAGGCGTAGGCTCGTCCAGGTAGCGAGTGGATCATCACTGATCTCGACGCGGACCGGTCGTGCGGCTGGTTTGCTGAGTATCGGCTCGAGCAGCTTCGACTCGAGTTGCGGTATCGGTCGCCGCTGCGGCGACATGTAGGGCGCGGCCGGAGGCCGGTCCAGCACCGTGCCGTGACCGCGCCCGGAGAGGATCGTCACCTGGGGCCACACTTCATCGGCAACGTCGCGGGCGTGCAGACCGGCTGGCGCCAGGCGTCCATCGACGACCTCCGGAGGAAATGCGTGCATGTTGCCGACCTCGCTCGTCAGCCACGGCGTCGGGATCGCGCGCCAGCTCGTATCGGTGACAACGTCGGCTGCGGAGCCCAGGGCGGTCTCGAAGCAGAACGAGCCGCGACCGAGTGTTCCCAGCGGCGCGGCGGGCAGCCACCATGGGCCTGCGTGACCGTAATAGCGACAGAAGGCGACGAGCACGTTTCGGCCAACCATCAGGTGTGGCGCAAGGTCGTACTCGTCCCAGCCGAGGAACTCGGGCTCGCTTCGGACGGGACCTCTTCCTAGGGGGCTCCCGTTCAGGAAGAGACGGTAGCGAGAGTCGCAGCTTGCCCGCGCCGGCAGAGACGTCGGCCGCGATGTGAGCTCAAATGAGCGCCTCAGGTACAGGTACTGGCTGCGGCCCTCGACCATCCGCCACCAGTACGCCTCCGGAGGCGCGCTGTCCCAGATCCAGCGGGCTCGCCAGGGTCCATCCCAGGACATATTCGGCCCGTCCCTGTTCACTCGATGGCAGCCGGGTCAAAGTACGCCCGGACGGATTCAAACTTGCCGTCGCGCACGCGGACGACGTTGACCCCGCGGAACGGGTGCCGAGCACCGGAGTGGTCGACCAGGGTGGCCTCCCACTCGAGTGAAGCTTCCTGCCCGTTGCGCACTTCTTTGACGATCTGCACCTCGAGGCCGGGGTAATCGCGCATCTCGTCGACGTAGAAGCTCGCTATCTCATCGTGGCCGTGTAGGGCCGGACCCGACGGAGGCGTGAAGACGGCATCGCCATGATAATGAGCCAGCACGGCGTCGAGATCTCGCCTGCACTCGGCGGCCCAATACGACTCGGCGACCTCCCTCGGCGAACTCATGTCCCTGCATACTACATTAGCTCGGAGCATCGTCCAGACTCGTAGTCTGCCGTGCAGAATAGGGCGGTGACGCGGAAGCGCTCCCTGCTGGTTGAGCCTTGCTCTAGAAGATTGCGACCGGATTCACTGGTGAGCCGGTGCCTCCGGGCAATGCCAGCGGCGCAGCCACAAACAGAAACTCGTACCGACCGAGTTCACGGCAGACTGCCGCCAGCTCCTCGACTCGGCAATGATCGAGCAACACGAGCCCCATTGCGGGGATCCCGATCTGATGCAGCGCCAGGGGAAAGCGCGTTGACGCACGCGACTCTGAGCCTTCACTCGGTGGGAGTAGCCCGAGGATCCGCGCTCCTGTCGGCGTCAGCCGCTCCGGGGCGTCGCCGGCGTAGACCGCGACCTCGCGCGCGTGGAGCCAGAGGATCAGATCGGGAGCTGGGCCGGGGCTAAGCGGCTGGGAGCCCAGGACGGCGGCGCGTGCTTCCACGCCAGCACGGATGACAACGACGTCGCCGCTTCGCACTCTGACGCCCAGGCGCTCGGCCGCCTCGACGTCAGCGACCGAGATCGGATGGGACGGTTCGAGCCATTCGACCCCGAGCGCCGCCGCCACATCCAACAGCACACCTCGCGATACGATTCCGTCCCGCTGCGCGTACACCGAGCCGTGGCTAAGTCCGTCGGGCAATGTCACGGCCTCGAACGCTCGCCCGTTGTAAACGCGGCCATCGTAACTGCCGATGTGGCTTACGCAGTCGAGGTGTGTCAGGCCCGGCTGGTGGACGTCGAGGCCCAGGTACTCGCCCGCGCTCGGCGGCGTCTGCAACGAGTTGCCGGGGAGGTTGTCGTAGTACGGCCGGTGCTCGAGCTGCGTCCCGCGTGAGAGCGGCCGTGCCAGCGACAACGAACGGCCGGCCCGCACTAGCGTTGCGGCCTGATGTCTCTTTGCGCAAGTGATGTAGTTGAGCGTGCCCAACTCATCGTCCGGTCCCCACCGGCCGGCGTTGTTGACGCGGTCAAAAAGGGCGATCAGCTCGTCGTCGCTCCATGTCCGCTTCATGGCGCGATCTTAGTCGTCTTTGCAGAATGACGTTCTGTTGACGGGAGGCACGCGAGCGTTACACCTCCGGCTTGACGAAGCTAGCGGTATGCTGCATATTGGAATCTTCTTCTGTCAAGCAGAATGTCAGGGGGGAGTTTATGGCAACGACCCGAGGTCCGCGGCTCGACGCCGAGACCTTTTACGCCGGTCTCGGTGACTTTCAGGTAGAGCCACTCTGGAAGCATCCGGGTCTTCTGCCGAAACAGCCGGAGAGCAAGGCGGTGCCACATCTCTGGCGCTATTCGCAGCTCCGCGAGCTGCTGACCCAGGCCGGAGACCTCGTCGACCCCGAGGAGGCGGAACGGCGCGTGCTCATGCTCATGAATCCGGGGCTCGAAGGACGCGCCGCCGCGACTACCAACCTCTATGCGGGCCTGCAGTTGGTGCTGCCCGGCGAGGTTGCTCCAGCCCATCGCCATGCGGCCTCGGCGCTTCGTTTCGTGGTTGAGGGTTCGGGCGCGTATACGACGGTCGACGGAGAGCGGCAGGTGATGCGCCCCGGCGATCTCGTGCTCACCCCAAACTGGGCGTCGCACGAGCACGGTAACGAGACCGACGAGCCCATGATATGGCTCGACGGGCTCGATCTGCCGATCATCAACGGCCTCGAGGCTAACTTCTTCGACCGTTCGGGGGAGAGACCGAAGGAGCCGACCAAACACGACAACGCCTCGGCCCGCATGTATTCGACAGCGCGCCTCAATCCAGCCTGGCTGACCTGGCAACACGACTATTCTCCGGTCTACAACTACCCGTGGGGGCAGACCGAGCGGCTATTAGAAGATATAGCGGAGGATACCTCCGGTTCTTCGACAGACGGAATCATCCTCGAGTACACCAATCCATACACCGGCGGACCGGTGCTCCCGAGCCTTGGCTGCTACATCCAGTCGCTGGCCGGCGGGCTGCAAACGAGCGCGCACCGCCATACCACCAGCGCGGTGTACCACGTCGTGCGCGGTAGGGGCACGACGATCGTCGACGGCCAGCGACTGGAGTGGCAGGAGCACGACACCTTCGCGGTGCCGGGCTGGGCCATCCACGAGCATGCCAACGGGTCGGCGCAGGATCCGGCCGTGCTCTTCTCCTTTACCGACGATCCGGTTCTACGAGCACTCGGGTATTACCGCGCCGAGCTCTGCGAACGTCAAGGGTAAGTCCGACCACACCGGAAACCCGTGCGTCTGTCGACTATCAGTGTGGACCAGGGAACGGCCGCCGCCGTCGTCCTAGGAGACTCGGCGGCCGTGATCGCCGATGAACACGGGCAGCCGGTCTTCGCCGACGTTGGCTCATTGCTGCAGGCCGACACCGATGGCTGGGCGCAGGCCGTGAAAACCGCCGCGGCGGGGCATTTTAGACCTCTCGATCCTGCGCGGGTGCTGCGGCCAATACTCCATCCGAGCGCGATCGTCTGCGTTGGCCTGAACTACCGAACTCATATTCTCGAGATGGGCCGGGAGTTACCGAAACACCCGACCTACTTCGCCAAACTCGCCCGGGCACTAACGGATCCGAACTGCGACATCGCGCTGCCCCGTGCCTCACAACGGGTGGACTACGAGGGGGAGCTCGTCGCGGTCATAGGTGGCGGCGGCCGCGACATCCCGGCCGCTCATGCATGGGAAGCCGTTGCGGGACTCACCTTGATGAACGATGTCTCGATGCGCGACTTTCAATCCCGCACATTGCAATGGTTTGCCGGTAAGAACTGGGAGCGATCGACCCCCGTCGGACCGGCAATCGTCACCCGTGACGAGCTCGCGGCGTTTGAACAGAGTGAGTTGCGTGTTGCCGTGAACGGCGAGGCACGCCAGCAGTCGAAGATCAGCGACCTCGTCTTCGACATTCCCGCCCTGGTCGCCGATCTGTCGCGGATCGTCGAACTGCGACCGGGTGACTTGATTGCCACCGGGACGCCCGCAGGAGTCGGAGACGCCATGGAGCCACAGCGCTACCTTGCCGACGGTGACGTCGTTGAGGTGACTGTCGACGGCCTCGGGACGCTTCAAAACACATTCCGGCAAGAGCCGTGCTGATCAACCCAAGCAGCGTGACTCGTGAGCAGCTGAATGGTCTGATCACTGGCATCGTGTCCCCTCGGCCGATCGCCTGGGTGTCGACGATCGCGGCGGACGGATCGCGAAACCTCGCCCCCTTCTCGTTCTTCAACGCCTTCTCGTTCGATCCGCCGGTAATTGGAATCGGACCCGGCGTGCGAGCCGGAATCGAGAAGGATTCTCTCTGCAACATCCGCGCCACCGGCGAGTTCACAATCTCAATCGTCACCGAGCAGCTGGCTGATTCGGCGAACCTCTCGAGCGGCGACTTCTCACCCGAGGTCGACGAATGGGCCATCGCCGGTGTCCGCCCGGCGCCGACGGATGACGTAAGGCCAGCTCGAGTCGCCGAGTCGCCCGCCGCGCTTGAGTGCCGCGTCAAGCAGATTGTGGATCTGGGTAGTCCGCTTGACCCGTCGAACGCGCTCGTGATCGGCCTTGTGACCCGCGTGCACGTCGCCGACGATGTCCTGGAAGGGCTTGTCCCGCAGCCCGATCGCCTGGGACTTGTGGGACGGATGGGCGAGGCGCACTGGTGTACAACCCGAGATCGGTTTGAACTCGAACGGCCACGACGGGCCGAACTCAAGTCGATCGTGACTCGACGCCAAGAGCAGTCCTAGCCGCACGTTAGGATGCTGTGATGCAAGAACGCAGAGGCTCGGAGTAATGGCCGGGCGGGGCCAGATCAAGGCGCCGGTGGATGACGGGGAGGCACCCACCGGGGACGAACCACGTTATCCGATCACGTCGGTTGACAACGCTCTGCGGCTGCTCCTGATGTTCCGCGACGGGCGCCTGATCCGGGTGGCGGAGGCGAGCGAGTCGCTGGGGGTGGTGCGGTCCACGGCGCACCGACTTTTGGCGATGCTCCAGTACCGAGGCCTCGTGCGGCAGGACCCCGAGACAAAGGCCTACGCGGCTGGTCCGGCACTGCTGGATATCGGCTTGTCCGCGGTTCGACAGTTTGACATCCGGCGCTACCTGCATCCCTACCTCGAGCAACTCAGTCACGAGGTAAGTGAGACGGTTCATCTGATGATTCTGAATGGCGCGGACGCGCTTTTTATCGACAGCGTAGAAGGGCCTCGGGCGGTACGTTCAGCCGCGCGAGTCGGCCGGAGCCTGCCCGCACACACGACGGCATGTGGCAAGGTGCTGCTGGCTGAGCTCTCCCCCGCCCAGCTCGCCACTCTTTACCCCAGCGAGACGCTCTTAGGAGGCACGTCCGAGTCGCTGCAAACGCGCAAGCAGCTGCTGCGAGAGCTTGACCTGGTGCGCGAGAAAGGCTACGGAACAAACCGCGGCGAGAGCGAGCCAGACATTGCCGGGGTTGCGGTGCTCGTACGCAACGCGTTCGGTGAGTCGCGGGGGGCGATGGGGGTCTCTGGCCCGCGCGAGCGGCTAGGCGAGGCGGTGGTGCCGGGCGTCGTCGCCAAAGTTAAACGCGTCGTCGCCGAAGCCGCCGCGCATATCGCCTAGCCGTGCAGCGGGCCGAGGTCTGCCTCGACGCTCGTGCACTGCGTGGCGAAGGGCCGCTCTGGGATGCCAGAGACCAGCGGCTGATCTGGGTCGACATCGACACCAGCACCGTGCACCGCTACGACCCCCTGACCGGGTGCGATCAGCGGCAGGACGTGGGGCAACCGGTGGGTGCGGTCGGACTGCGGGCAGGCGGGGGACTTGTCGCGGCCGTCCGCGATGGCTTCGCCTTCATTGATCCCGATCGTGTGATGTTGGTCGCACCGGTCGAGATCGAGCAGATGGGTAATCGGATGAATGACGGCAAGGTTGACCCCGCCGGCTGCTTCTGGGCGGGAACGATGGCACTCGATCTCAAGCCGGGCGCCGGGGTGCTCTATCGGCTGAATCGCGATCTCAGCGTGCATGCGATGCTTCGGGGGCTCTCGATCTCGAACGGACTCGACTGGAGCCTCGACGGTCGCACGATGTACTTCGTCGATAGTGCGACGGGAGGCCTCGATGCGTTCGACTACGACCCGGAGAATGGGGCGATCGGCAGACGCCGCCGGATCGTCGAGATTCAGGAACGCGAGGGACTACCTGATGGCATGGTGCTCGATGCCGAGGGGTTCATCTGGGTCGCGCTCTGGGGTGGTGGGTGCGTGCGACGCTACACGCCGTGCGGATCACTGGCTGCCGTCCTCGAGCTTCCGGTGAGTCAGGTGACAAGTTGTGCGTTCGGCGGCCCGCAGCTGACCGACCTCTACGTCACGTCGGCACGCGCCGGGCTCTCAGCCGAGCAGCTCGCCCGCGAGCCGGCAGCCGGCGGTCTGTTCGTGCACCAAGGACAAGTGCCTGGCCGCGCCCCGAACACATTTGGCGGTTGAACGGTGAGGCGCTACGCGTAACTCACGCCGGTTCTACTGTCGGCCGCGGCGCCGGTGCGATGACCCCTAGGCACGCACCCTCGCTCGCGGAGCCGACCAACGCAGCGTAGCGGGCAAAGACACCGCTTCGGTAGAGCGGCTCCGGGGGACGCCAACGACCAAGTCGCTCGTCGAGGTCGACGCCTTCGACGGATACGGTCCGAGCGTCCACGTCGATGGAGACGATGTCCCCATCCTCCAGCCCCGCGAGGGGACCACCGGCTGCGGCCTCTGGCGTCACGTGCCCGACCATCAGACCGTTCGTGGCGCCGCTGAAGCGGCCATCGGTGACCAGAGCAACCGAGTCGCCCAACCCTTCTCCGACAATCGCCGCCGTGACCGTCAGCATCTCGCGCATCCCTGGGCCGCCGCGCGGTCCCTCATAGCGGATCACGACCACATCTCCAGCCACAATCCGCCGGGAGATCACGGCTTCGTACGCGTCCTCCTCACGATCGAACACGCGGGCCGGTCCGCGCTGTGACCTGAGTGTGTGGGCGGTGATCTTCACCACCGCTCCCTCGGGAGCGAGGTTGCCCGTTAGAACCACCAGACCCCCGTCAGGCGCCAGCGGACGCTCGAGCGGGACGACGACATCTTGGCCTGGCGTCTCTAAGACCTCCGCCGCCTCCTCACCAAGCGTCCTTCCCGTTACCGTGAGCGCCGAGCCGTCAGCGAATCCGCCCTCGATCAACCGCTGGATCACGAGCCCGATGCCTCCGGCTCGGTGGAGATCGACCGAGGCGTACCGGCCACCCGGTAAGAGGTCACAAAGCAGCGGCGTTCTCCGACTCACCCGGTCAATGTCCTCAAGGGCGAGATCGACGCCGACCTCACGGGCCAGCGCGAGAAGATGCAGGGCCGCGTTTGTGGAGCCGCCACTCGTCGCAACGGCAGCTATCGCGTTCTCGAAGGCGACCCGGGTCAGGATCTGACTGGGCCGGAGATCGCTCTCAAGCGCAGCGAAGGCCAGCTCACCCGCGCGTGCCGCAGCCGCTGGCCGCTCGTCATCGAGGGCCGGCAGCGAATTGGAGCCAAGCGGCGAGAGCCCGATCGCCTCCATCACCATCGACATCGTGTTCGCCGTGAACTGGCCTCCACAGCAGCCGGCTCCCGGGCAGGCGACACGCTCGAGCTCGCTGAGATCCGACTCGGGTATCGTGCCTGCCGCAACCGCCCCGATCGCCTCGAAAACCTCGCCCATTGCCACGTCGCGTCCTCTGAAGCGGCCGGGCATAATGGAGCCGCTGTAAAGGACGAGCCCCGGTCGATCCAGCCGGGCAAGCGCCATCGCCGCCGCTGGCACCGTCTTGTCGCACCCAACGATGCAGACCAGCGCGTCAAACATGTGTCCGCGAGCGACGAGCTCGATCGAGTCGGCGATCACCTCCCGACTGACGAGGGAGGCCCTCATCCCGGCGCTCCCCATGGTGACGCCGTCGGAGATCGCGATGGTGTTGAGCTCCATGGGCGTGCCCCCAGCTGCCCGAACGCCCTGCTTGACGTGCCGCGCGACGTCACGGTGGGTGAGGTTGCACGGCATCGTCTCGATCCACGAGTGGGACACTCCGACGATCGGCTTGCGGAGATCCTCGGGCGAGAACCCGGTCCCGTGCAGGTAGGCACGTGCCGCGGCGCGGCTGCGTCCGTCGTAGAGCATCCTGCTGTGTGCTCGGAGATCAGTAGATGCGGGCAAGCAAGCCTCCGTCGACGATGATGTCTGTTCCGGTGAGATAGCTCGCCTCGTCGGAGGCGAGAAAGGCGGCTACATTCGCCACGTCGCGCGGCGACGCGAAGCGGCGCAGCGGATAGCGATCGGTAAGCTCTCGACGCGACGCTTCTGGGTCGGGCTGGTGGTCGAAGAACTCGACGTTCATCGCCGTATCCACATCTCCGGGGCAGATCGTGTTGCAGCGGATGTTCTCCGGTCCGTGCGCCGTGGCGATCGCCCGGCAAAGCGCACGGAGGCCCCCTTTCATCGCGCCGTAGGCTGGGAGATCCTGATCGCCGACGATCCCGAGTACCGACGCGGTAATGATGATCGACCCTCCACCTCGCTCCCGAAGCTGCGGCAGCGCGTGTTGGATGCCGAGGAAGACACCTCGGAGATTCGTCTCGTGCATTCGGTCCCACTCTGCCGCCGGCGTCTGTTCGAGCAGGCCAAGGAATTGAACGGCGGCGTTGGCGTGAAACGTGTCGAGCCCACCGAACCTATCCACCGTCGCCTCGACCGTCCGGCGATTGCCATCTGGCGTCGAAACGTCCGCGGCGATAGGGATTGCGGATCCTCCGGCCGTCTCGATCGCCGCCGCCGTCGCGGTTGCCGTTCGCGCATCGATGTCCACGCACGTGACCGCCGCTCCTTCCTGCGCAAAGCGAAGTGCGGTCGCCTCGCCGATGCCTCGCCCGGAACCGGTCACGATTGCGACTTTGCCCTTGAGCCTCATGCGACACCGGTCGTCTCGGCCGCGGTGGCGCACGCGCGGCGAACCGCCTGGCGAGTCAACTCAAGCTCGGGTTCGCCGTGGACGGCGGAAACGTAGAGCAGGCCGCGTGGGATGACATGCACGCCCTCGTCGAGGAGCGCCTCGGCGAAGCGGCGGTACGCGTTGCCATCGGCCGTCAACGCGTCCATGTGGCTGCCGACTGGCTCGTTGCTCCAAAACGCGTACGCGGCCCCGCCAAGCTGGTTGACGACGAGGGGCAGGCCGGCGTGCGCCGCCTCGGTGACAAGGATTTCGGCCAGAGCGCCGCCCACCGCATCGAGCTGCGGGTAGAGGCGCGGTGCGAGCTTCTCCAGCTCAGCCACTGAGGCAACCACGGCACTCGCGCAGAGCGGATTGAGGTTGAAGGTTCCGATGTGTTCAACCCGGCCGGAAGCGACCTCCTCGAGCACGTCTCCGCGACCGCAGACCGCGCTGATCGGAAAGCCGGAGCCGAGCGCCTTGCCAAGGACCGCCAGGTCGGGAAGGACGCCGTAGCGCTCCTGGGCGCCGCCCAGCGCCAGCCGGAATCCCGTGATGACCTCATCGAAGATAAGCAGCGATCCGGCGGCTTCAGTGAGCGCCTTCACTGCTTCGAGGTAACCGGGCTCCGGCGCGAAGCAGCCGCCGTTGACCGCGACGGGCTCCATGATCACCGCGGCGACGTCATCGTCGAGAACCGCCTCCAGCGCATCGAGGTCGTTCCAGCGGCACACGGACACCGAGGCCGACGCGAGTGGGTCCTGGCCCTTGGTGGCCAGCTCCGTTTCGCCATGACCCGGCGTTCCCACCGCAAGCGGATCCAGCCAGCCGTGGAAGTGGCCGAGGAACTTCACGACCCGCGTTCGTCCGGTGGCTGCTCGTGCAATACGAATCGCGGTATGGACAGCCTCGCTTCCGCTGTTGGAGAAAACGCACAGCTCTGCGCACGGAACTGTCCGGCAGAGCGCTTCAGCTGCCTCGGCCTCGAGTACGTGGCTCGCTCCGTAGGCGAGCCCTTCAGAGAGCTGACGCCGGACGGCCGCGAGCACGGGCTCCGGGGAGTGCCCGAGAAGCATCGGGCCATACGCAAGGGCGTAATCGACGTAGCCGTGGCCGTCGATGTCAGTCAGGTAGGCGCCGTTGCCGCCGACGAAAGAGATCGGTACCGGTCTTTGACCCGCGCGAATGCCAGTGGCAACACCGCGTGCAAGGCTCTGACGTGAACGCTCGTGTTGAGCCCGGGAGCCTGGGTACCGATCGCCCATGTGGTGATGCTACGGCGCTGGCAGGTGTGCTGTCAAGAATAAAAGTCGCCTTGACAGAACACTCTTAGCCCTCGTCGTGCGGCAGGTCGCAGCGCCCTCACTCGGTGCGCGACCCTCCGTGGACCCCTGGCGTGGGCAGGGTTCGGAAAGCAGCGCGCGGTTTTCCGGCCGAGGGACTCGACCCCAGCCACAGAATCGCGATCTGTGCACCAGACTCACGCTCGGCGCGGACTTCGAGACCCTTCGGCGTCCTAGCCAGGCATCCGACCGCGCAACTGCCGATCTGTCGGACTCGCCGCGGGGATCACGTCCCGGCGGGTGAGCGGATGGTGGCAGGCGGCGAGGTGACCGGGCTCGTGGGGGATCAACGGTGGCTCCTCGCGGCCGCAGATCTCGGTGGCGTAGGCACAGCGTGGGTGAAATCGGCAACCTTTGGGAGGCGTGATCGGACTCGGTACGTCACCCTCCAGCACGATCTGTCGGCGCCGGTCTGACTGGTCCGGGTCGGGGATCGGAACCGCTGAGAACAGAGCCTCCGTGTAGGGATGGATCGGACGCTGGTGAAGTTCCTCGGCGGGGGACAGCTCGACGATCTTGCCTAGATACATGACGGCGATTCGATCGGCGACTTGCCGGACGATGCCTAGATCGTGGGCGATGAAGACATATGTGAGCTGCAGCTGATCCTGCAGGTCGTCCAGGAGGTTGACTACCTGGGCTTGGACGGACGTGTCAAGTGACGATACGGGCTCGTCGGCAATGACCAGCTTGGGCTTGAGCGCCAGTGCACGTGCCACACCGATCCGCTGGCGCTGCCCCCCCGAGAATTCGTGTGGGTATCGGTCGAAGTGCTCGGGGGCGAGGCCGACGATGGACAGCAACTCGTGCACCTCGCGCTTGATCTGTTTCTCGTCGCCGAGCTTGTGGATGCGCAGCGGGTCCCCGACGATCGCTCCCACGCGCTTGCGCGGGTTCAGCGAGGCGTAGGGGTCCTGGAAGATCATCTGCATTTCCCGTCGCACTGGGCGTAGCTGCGCCCGCGAGAGACTTGAGATGTCCTGTCCCTCGAAGATGATCTTTCCGCCCGTCAGGTTGTGGAGACGCACGATGCAAGAAGCCAGCGTCGACTTGCCGCAGCCAGACTCGCCCACCAGTCCCAGCGTTTCGCCTCGGCGAACTTCGAAGCTCACGTCATCGACCGCATGTAGGTGCGCCGTTACGCGACGCCCGAACCCGCCCTCGCGGATCGGAAAGTGCTTGGTGACGCGCTCGACGGAGAGCAGGACGCGACTGTCTGAGCTCATGGCTTCTCGACGAGCTCGGACTGCGGCCCGTTCGGTTGCCGGCGCTGGTGCTTTTCTTCGACGTCGAGGTGACAGGCGTCGAGATGCCCGTTGCCAAGCTTGTCGGCGAGCTGAGGATCGATGCGGCATTCGGCGAAGCGATGCGGGCAGCGGGCGGCGAAGCGGCATCCCTCCGGAGGGTTCAGGAGGGACGGGGGGACTCCAGGGATGGAGCCCAATCGGCGAGGCTTGGGACGGTCAAGCCTAGGTATCGAGGCCAGTAGGCCCCATGTGTAGGGGTGCTGTGGGTTGTAGAACATCTCGCGTTTGGGCCCCTGTTCGACGATCCGCCCGGCGTACATGACCGCCATGCGGTCGGCAACATCGGCTAGCACCCCGATGTCGTGGGTGATCAGGACTACCGCTGAGTCGAAGTCAGTCTGGAGACGCCCGATCAACTTGAGAATCTGTGCCTGAATCGTGACATCCAGTGCCGTCGTTGGCTCGTCGGCGATCAGGATGTCAGGATTGCAGGAAAGCGCCATAGCGATCATCACGCGTTGCCGCATCCCCCCTGAGAAGCGGTGTGGGTAATCATCGACACGGGCGCGTGGGTTGGGGATACCTACCGCGCCCAGCAACTCGATCGCGCGATCGCGCGCCACGCCGGCGGATACCCGCTCGTGCGCGCGGATCTGCTCGGCGATTTGCCACCCCACGCGATACACGGGGTTGAGCGACGTCATGGGATCCTGAAAAATCATGGCGAGCTCTGACCCGCGCACCTTCTGCCGGTCGCCCCGCGGAAGCTTCATCAGGTCGCGACCCTTGTAGATGACCTCGCCGGCGATCGTCGCGTTGGGATCGGTGATCAGCCCCATCACCGACAGCATCACCACGCTCTTACCCGAGCCCGACTCACCGGCGATTCCCAGCACCTCGCCCCGGTCCAGCGCGAACGAGACCCCATCGACTGCTTGCACGACCCCGGCCTCGGTGCGAAAGGAAACCCGCAGGTCGTTGACTTGAAGCAGAGGCTCTGACATCGCCGCTCGGCGTCAGGCGCGCCGAATGCGCGGATCGAGGGCGGCGTAGCCAATATCCACCAGCGTGTTGGCGAGCACGATGAAGAACGCTCCGTACATCACCGTGGCCATGATCACCGGCAGGTCGAGACCCGATGCCGACTGAAACGTCAACAGCCCAATGCCGGGCAGGCCGAACACCACCTCAACGAGCACCACACCACCCCCTACCAGGGCGCCGAAGTCCAAGCCGAACAGGCTCACGAAGGTGATCATCGACGTGCGCAACACGTGACGGACAAGCACCCGGCGCTCCGACAGACCCTTGGCTCGGGCGGTACGTACGTAATCCTCGCTCTGGACCTCGATCAGGCTCGACCGCAGGACCCGGGCGTAGAGGCCGACGAACCCAACGGATAGAACCAACCAGGGAATGACCAAGTGCTCGAACCACAGCAGCGGGTCCTGGGCAAAAGGCGTATACCCGAGGGGCGGGACCCAACTGAACAGAAAGAAGTTGTGGGCGCGACTCTGCGTGACGAGGTTCACCACCTCGCCCAGCCAGAAGACCGGCATCGAGATCCCGACGAGGCCGAAGCCCATCAACAGCGGATCGATCATCGTCCCGCGAAACACAGCAGCCACGAGGCCCATCACAATGCTTCCGAACACCCAGATCACCGCGGCTCCGATCACCAACGAAAAGGTGACAGGCGCCGCTTGGATGATCTCGGGGATCACTCTTACGCCCCGGTTGGTGTACGAGACCAGATCGTGGCTGATGAACAGATGCTTCATCATCAAGACATACTGCACTGGGAGGGGGCGGTCGAGTCCAAACTCGTGACGGATCGCCGCGAGGGTCGCGGGGTCGGGGTTGCGGCCGGCGAGCGCTCGCGCCGGGTCGATGCCCGGGATGCCGAAGAAGATCAGAAAGACGAGGATGCTGATCGCGATCAGCACGACAATTGCCCACGTTGCGCGGCGCGCGATGAACGCTCCCACCGGTCAGCCCTCCACCCTGAGCTTGGCGCGCGGATCGAGCGCATCCCGAACGCCGTCGCCCAGGACGTTGAGCGACAGCACCACCAGCAGGATCATGATCCCGGGCGCGATCGCCACCCACGGCCTGGTGTAGAGCAGCCCCTGGCCGTCGCCGATGATTGTTCCCCAACTGGCCTGCGGCGGCTGGACGCCGATGCCCAGGAAGGAAAGCCCGGACTCGGTGAGAATGTCGAGGGCGATCAGCAACGGCAGCAGGACCAGCACAGTGGTGATCACGTTGGGCAGGATCTCCCGGAAGATCAACCAGCGGTTCGAGGCGCCCTGGACGATCGACGCGTTGACGAAGTCTTTTTCACGCACTGCGAGCGCCTGACCGCGGATCGGCCGGAACGCATAGGGCACGAAGATGACCGCGATGATCACGATCGGCAGCAGCAAGCTGCCTGAGTTGATCGTCAACGGACCTATCCGCAGGCCCTGGGTGAGGGAAACGGTCGCGATCAGGATCGCCAGCAGGAACACCGGGAAGGCCCACACGATGTCCATGAAACGTGAAATGACACCGTCGACCACGCCGCCGAAGAATCCAGCGACCAGGGCAAGAACAGTGGCTATGAAAGACGAGGCGATTGCGGCGCCCACGCTGATGACCAGCGAGGCCCGGCCGCCGTAGAGCACCCGCGCGGCGACGTCGCGGCCGTCACTGTCAGCGCCGAGAAAGTAGTGGTGGATGTCCCACGTCGGGCCGATGGGCGTTTCCCCCAGCCCCAGCCCTGGGCTCTGCTGGATCACGCTGGCCTTCTTGCCGTTGACGATCGTCGTCCCGCCGATATTTGCGCTGAACGGGTCGACGTGCGCAACGTGGTGCGCGTACAGCGGGGCGGCGAGGCTGCCAGCCACGATCACGACGAAGGTCACCAGCGCGGCCATGGCTGGGCGGTTGCGGCGTAGCCGTCTGGCGGCCAGCCTCCACGGGCCTCTGGCCACCACCGCGGAGCGGTCCGGCAGGAAGCCATCGGCTTCGGGGATTTGAGTGGCTGCCTGGGCCATACATGGTCACCGCAGGCGACGCGCGGTCCTGCCGGGTACCTTCGAGGCCATCATCTCCTCCGGCCCCTCCGGTCGCCGGCCCGGACCGCGGTCACCTCACCCACGACTGATCGACGAGCCAGAACCACTGCGAGCTGTACTGGAAGTTACCGATCCGTTTGGACACGAACGTGGCGGTCTTTGGGTTGAGCATCGCGACTTCGGGCGCCTGGTCGGTGACCTGTCGGTCAACCTGCGCCCACAATCCGTTCGCGGCCGAGGGATCGGTCACCTGCATAGCCAGGGCGCGGTCCATGGCAGCCTGGATCTTGGCGTTGCAGAACTCCGCGACATTCGCGTTGGCGTCGGAGTTGAGGTGGAACGAGCCACAGCTGTCCAGCACGTTGAGGAAGTCCGACGCGGCCGGGTAGTCTTGGTAATCCGGCTGCCAGGTCATCTGCACCTTGTTGCGCGAATTCCTGACGAACGCATCGGAGATCGCCGGGTCAAGCAGCTTCTGCGAGGCCTGGTAGCCGAGCTTGTTCAGCAAGCCCACGAAGTACAGCCCGAAGGACACGGCTTGCGGGGCGTTGGCATCCACGATCGTGACCTTGGTCCCCTGGGTGTGAGATAGGGCGACCAGCTGGCGCGCCTTGGCCATGTCCGGGGCGGTCCACGGGCCCTGTCCGCCCGAGGCGGGACTGGCCGTGTACGGGCAGTACGGCTGGTAGCCCGGGATGCCCGGCGGGAGGATCTGGCAGGTGGGCACGGCGAGCTCGGGACCGCCCGCGACCTTGACCAGCGCGTTGCGGTCAGTTGCGTAGTTGATCGCCTGGCGCGCCTTGACGTTGTTAAACGGCGCCACGTGCGTGTTGAGCGCCATGTAGAAGATCGCCGTCGCCTGGTTGACGTGCGTCTGCGAGCCGTACCTCGTGCTGATCTCGTTCAGCCGGTCAGGTGGCAGCTCGTTGACGTTGATGATTCCGTCCGCCTGACCGTTCTCGACCTGAGTAACCTCCGCCTCCAACGGTAAGTCCAGCTTGAGCACCAGGGAGTCCGGATAGCCGGGTGGCTGGGCGACTGCTGACCACGGCTTGAAGTATGGATTGCGCGCCAGCCTGATCTCGCGGTTCGGGGTGTCCTCCACGAACTTGTAAGGGCCGGTGCCCGGCAGCGGATGGGTGCCGACATCCTTGTTGGGCGCCGAGGGCGGCACGGCGAAGGCGAATGGCAGTGCAAGCTTGTCGAGGAACTCCGGGTCGGGCTTGGAGAGATGGAAGGTCACCGTTCCTGCTGAGTCATTCGCCACGATGCCCTTCGACAGGTCGCAGGTACTCGCATGCTTGAGGCACTGGGCGGCTCCGACGATACTCAAGTAGAAATTGGTCGTGGGTCCGTTGACCTTGAACATCCGCTCGAGCACATTGATGAAGTCGCTCGGCTTGAGCGCGGTCCCGTCGGAATACTTGATCCCGCGGCGCACATGGAACAAGTAGGTCCTGCCGCCGTTGGCCGGGGCCGGGATCGCCGTGGCGAGGTCCGGCACTATCTCCGTAGCCCCGGCACCGCCGACTTTCTTGAACGTTACGAGGCCGTCGTTGGTGTCGATCAGGTACGTCCACAGGGTTCCATAGTTGATCGCGGGGTCGGCCGAGCCTGGATCCGACGGCGCCAGCAGGATCTGTGTCCCGCCGCGATGGCCAGTCGGCGCGGCCGGGCCGCGGCTGCCGCCGCCGCACGCGCTCAGCGCCATCGCGGCGGCGACGGCCGTAGCGCCGGTTGCAGCGCGTCTCCACGAGCCTGGTGGGCAGCGATGGTTACGTGAGCCGACGGACATTGACCAGCCTCCTCGTCATCGCTGCACCCACGACTGGTCGATCAGCCACTGCCACTGTGGGTTGGCCACGAAATTTTTGACGCGCTTCGAGACGAAGTTCACGACCTTAGGATTGAACATCACGATCTCAGGGGCTTGGTTTGTTACCTCCTGATCGACCCGAGCCCACAGCTGGTTTGCCGCGTTGGGGTTGGTCAGCTGGACCGACAGGGCACGGCTCATGTCAGACTGGATTTTGGAGTTGCAAAACTCCGCAACGTTTTGGTTGGCGTCGGAGTTTGGGTGAAACGAGCCGCAGCCGGTCAACACGTTGAGGAAGTCCGATGCCGCCGGATAGTCCAGATACCAGACTTGGAAACTCATCTGAACCTTGTTCGCCGAATTCTTGACGAGCGGATCCTGGACCGCCGGGGCCAGTTGCTTGAGCGACGCTCTGTAGCCGAGCTGGTTGAGCAGGCTCACGAAGTACAGGCCCGTTGACTGCCCCAGCGGAACGTTGGGATTTACGATCGTGACCTTCATACCCTTCGTATGCGACGCCGAGATAAGCTGCTTGGCCTTCGCCATGTCAGGTCCCGTCCACGCCCCCCGTCCGCCCGCAGCCGGATTCGTTGCGAAAGGACAGTATTCCTGATAGCCGGGGAAGTTCGGCGGCAGAATCTGGCAGCTCGGTACCGCTAGCCGCGGACCACCCACGATCTTGACTGCGGCGTTGCGATCGGTCGCGTAGTTGAGCGCCTGTCGGACCCGGACGTCGTCAAACGGAGCCACGCGTGTATTGAGCGCCATGTAGAAGATCGCCGGGACGGGATCGACGTGTGTCTGCGAGGCGAACCTCGTGCTGATCTCGTTTAGACGGTCGGTGGGAAGCCCAGTCGTGCTGAGGATCCCGTCGGCCTGGTTGTTCTCCACCTGGGTGACGTCCGCCTCGAGCGAGAGACCGAACTTGATCAGCATCCGGTTAGGGTAGCCAGGCGGCTGTGCAGCAACTGACCACGGCTTGAAGTACGGGTTACGCGCTAGCTGCATCTGTTGGTTGGGCGTGTATTGCACGAACTTGTAGGGGCCCGTACCCGGGAGCGGATTGGTGCCGACGTCCTTGTTGGGCGCCGATGGCGGGACGGCGAAGGCGTATGGGAGCGCCAGCTTGTCGAGGAACTCGGGATCGGGCTGGGAGAGGTGGAAGGTCACCGTCCCCGTTGAGTCATTTGCCACGACACCTTTCGATAGGTCGCAGGTACTTGCGTGCTTGAGGCACCGGGCGGCTCCGACGATTCCCGAGTAGAACGTGCCGGTGGTCGGACCATTGACCTTGAACATCCGGTCGAACACATTCTTGAAGTCACTAGCCTTCAGCATCGTTCCGTTGGAGTACCTGATCCCTCGGCGAATTTGGAAAGCGTAGGTTCGGCCACCGTCGCTCGGGGTCGGAAGCGACGTGGCCAGGTCGGCGACGATCTTCGTGCCTTGCACGCCGCCGACCTTGTTGAATGCCACCAGCCCGTCGTTGGTGTCGATGAGCTGCGACCACAGGGTGCCCGTGTTGAGCGCGGGGTCGGCCGTGCCCGGGTTGGCTGGCGCGAGCACGATGGTGGTACCACCCTGATGGCCGCCCGCGTTTCCGCTTGGCTTGTGCGAGCTTGCCCCACCGCATGCCGCGAGGCCGATGGCGAACGCGACGGCAAGTGGGTACGCCGCCCAGCCCAATGTATGCCGCATAAGCCTTCCTCCTCTGCTGCGGTTTCAGGACCGGGGCCCTGTTCTGCGTGACAGATCGAGATTCTTACACTGCGCTGGGGCGGCTGTCAAGCACCCTGGATGGCGACGGGGGAGATGAGGACCGGATGTCGTACGGACGTGGAAAGGGAGAAGGCTCGAAGGCAAAGAACGCCGGCCGGCTGGCGGGATCGGGATCGTTGCGACCGTGGAGATCGACGGCTCGCTGGTTCAGGCGCTCGGGGTCCAGATCGGGCCACGAACCAGTCTCGATACGTTCCTCGAGCACCGTGAGTGCTGTCAGCACCTCTGCCGATGTGAACGTGCAGTGTCCGGCGCGGTGGATGTAGACCTGTCGCAGCAGGTCTTCGTCCCCTGCCCACCTCACGACGTCGGCATAGGCGTGCTCGTGGTCCGCGGTGACGAGCCCGTCGGCGTCGGTATGGGCGGTGAGTACCGGAGTGCCCTTGAGCTGGCCTGAGAACACCACGTGGCGTTCGAGGTACGCGATGGCGGCCGGATCCGCGCTGATCCGCGGCGCGTGTGCGAGGACAGCGAGGTCGCGGGTGAGATCCAGCCCCACGTCCTTGTAGAGGCCATCCACCACGTCGCGATCGATCGAGCGCTCCAGCAGCTCCTGGTAGTCGACCCCGGTGTTCCACGACGGGTTGCCACCCGCCTGTTGCTCGACCTGCGCCCGCGCCCAGAAGAAAACCAGGAAGCCGATGTCCCGGAACAGCTGATACTGGTTAAGCTGACGCGCGGTGAAGTCGTCTGGGTCTGGCTGCCGATCAGCAGGCTCTTGCCAGCCGGGGGTATTGCCAACCGCCGCGGCAAGCGCCAGGCGGGCGCGGCCCGGCCCGGTCGCCTGTGCCTCCTCCAGCAGTCCGGCCGCGAGGCGGAGGTTCGGGCCGGGATCGGCGATGTTCACCAGCTCCAAAGGCGCGTGGGCGGCGAGGAGCGTGCGAACGACAAACGCGATGTCGAGCTCGCGATTGTGCGTCGCCACCGCGCCAGCGAGGTTGCCGCAGAGCGGGAGCGCGCCCGATAGGCGCTCCGGCATCAGCTGCACGAGCCCTGCGCTGATGATGCCGCCGATCGAGTTTCCCCAAGCGATTGTCCGCCGGGGAGGTCGCACGAGGCGGTCAAAGGTGTCCAGGAGGTCGCCCTGGTCCGCGAAGGCTCGCTCCAGCGGCCAGAAGATCGTGTTGGCCGAGCCGGCCAGCGCATATCCGTGTGCGAGTACGCGCTCAATAACTGGACCACGCTCCTGCCACGGCGGCTCGCCGACGGCGACCGGCACCGGACGTGCGCACAGCAGCAGGACCCCGTTCCAGGGTGACGGCGTCTCGATCAGGAATCGCGAGCCACTCGCCAGGGCACCGGTCTGCGTCGTCACCTGCATGTTCCCAACCTCCTCCAGTCGCGTTCGGGAAATGGCATGATATATGCTGGTTCGCCTGTGAAGAAATCAGTTCTGCTAAGTAGATCAGCCGCAGTCTCGAAGAAGCATCGTGCGGATGTCGGTCAGGGCACGGTTCTGCGATGACCGAGGCGCTGGTTGAGGTGGTCCGGGGCGAGTTACGCGAGGCGTGCCACCGCGGAAGGGTCGCCGTCGTCGACGCGACGGGTCGGGTACGGACGGCAGTCGGCGACCCCGCTGGCAGGGTTGTCTACTGGCGCTCATCGGCGAAGCCGTTCCAGGCGATGCCGCTGGTCTCAAGCGGTGCGGCGGCGCGATGGAGGCTCAGCTCTGAGGACCTCGCGCTGATCTGTGCGTCACACAGCGGCGAACCCTCTCATGTCGCGCGCCTGACAACGCTGCTCGAACGCTTGTCGCTCTGCGCATCAGACCTCACCTGCGGCGCGCACCCTCCGTTGAACCCGGACGCCGCCGAAGCGCTGCTTCGCGACGGCCGCGAGCCGAGCGTCCTCCACAACAACTGCTCGGGCAACCACATCGGCATGCTCGCTCTAGCTCGTCACCTCGGCGTCGACCCTTCCGGGTATGCCTCGCCCGGCCACCCTGTCCAGCGCGAGCTCCTTCAGAGCGTGCTGCGGTTCAGCGGGCTGACCGCTGACGAAGTCGTGATCGGCGTCGACGGGTGTGGGGTGCCGACCTACGGCACCACAGTGACGCAAATGGCGCTGGCTTTCGCTCGTCTAATGGAGCCGATGGGCGTCGAGAAGCCCCACGCTGACGCGGCACGGACGGTGCGCGACGCGATGATGGCCCACCCGGAGATCGTCGGAGGGGCCGGACGCTTCGACACCGACCTGATGCGCATCGGGCGGGGACAGCTCCTTTCCAAAGGCGGAGCCGGTGGCGTTGAGTGCATTGGCATCATCGGGGGCACAGGACTCAGCATCGCAGTCGAGGACGGTGCCGGCCCGGGCTCCCCGGGTCGACCGACCGCAGTCGCAGCCATCGAAGCACTACGCCAAATCGGCGCGCTCGATCAAGTCGATCTGAAATCGCTGTCATCGCACGCGCGCCCGAGTATCCGGACCGTCGCCGGCAAACCGGTGGGCGAGGCGCGACCGGTCTTCACGCTCGTGCGTACACGGGCGGACCTTCGGTCGCAATGACAACCACGCATCATCCTCAGCCGCAGGCCCAGCTGGTGCCGGCGAGAAACAGCACCCACGTCGATGCCGACGAAGAGAACGAAACCGCCGACAACGCGCTGGTGCGCCCTGGCGAGGAATGGAACTCGGAGTTGCACAGGATCGGCGCCACCCAGTTCGACCGGGCCGCTGACGTACTCAGTCTCGATCAAGAATCGCGCGGACGCCTACGCAACCCAAGGCGCGCGCTCACGGTCAACTTTCCGGTGCGGATGGACGACGGAACAGTCCGTTCGTTCACCGGCTACCGGGTACAGCACACCCTCACCATGGGCCCGACGAAAGGAGGAATACGCTACTCGCCCACGGTCTCGCAGGGCGAATGCGCAGCACTCGCCGCGTGGATGACCTGGAAGTGCGCGCTGCTCAACCTCCCCTACGGCGGCGCCAAAGGCGGGGTCCGTTGCGATCCCAACTCGCTGTGGGACGGCGAGATCGAGCGCGTCACACGCCGCTTCACGGTGGAGCTGATCCCGCTAATCGGCGCCGACAAAGACATCCCGGCGCCCGACATGGGGACGGGCGAACGCGAAATGGCGTGGCTGTACGACACCTACTCCCAAGCCGTTGGACACTCGGTTCCCGAGATTGTGACCGGTAAACCACCCGCACTCGGCGGAACCGAGAGCCGCCGCCCAGCGACTGGACTGGGCGTCGTGTACGTCACCGAGGCCGTAGCCAAACGAATGGGTCGACGCCTGCCCGGCCAGCGTGTAGTCATCCAAGGCTTTGGCAACGTCGGCGCGACCGCCGCGGCAGAACTGGACGCCATCGGCGCGCGGATCCTCGCAGTATCCGACCACACAGGCGGGATCCTCGACGACGCCGGACTCGACGTTGCCGCCGTGGCGGAATGGATGCGCGAGCACGGAGCCCTCGCCGGGTGCCCTCTCGGCACCCCTCTCTCGCCAACCGAGGTCCTAGAGGTCCCATGCGACATACTCATCCCGGCTGCGCTCGCGCGCCAGATAACCGGGGTGAACGCCTCCCGGCTCGACACGACGCTGATCGTCGAAGCGGCCAACGGGCCGACCACCCCAAGAGGCTGAAGCGATCCTGGCAAAGCGTGGAATCCCGATCGTGCCTGACGTGCTAGCCAACGCCGGTGGCGTTACCGTGAGCTACTTCGAATGGGCTCAGGATCGGCAGAAGTACCGGTGGGATCCACTCAAGATCCAAGCCCGACTAAGGCAACTATTGTGCGAAGCCACCGCCCGCGTCGCCGACACCGCGGTCGCGCTCGACGTCGATTGGCGCACCGCCGCGCTCTCGATGGCCGTAGCGCGCGTGGCCGAGGCCGGACATCAGCGCGGCGTCTATCCGTAGCCACGCGGAAGAGCGCCTCAAATGAATTCGTCATACCGACATGGTCAAACCGGCCACAGTCAGCCGATGGCAGAAGCGCGAGGCCGTCGACTGACCAGTTCGGGTGACCCAAGAACGCCCGTTGCAGCGAGCGCGGAGAATTGGCTAAAGCCGCCACGGCGAGCGGCCCCACGGCCCGGGCCGTCGCTCTGCGACATGGCGTTAGCGGGTGAACTCAGCGCGTTGCTCAATACCGCACTCCTGCTGCCCGGGGACACATGCGGCTACCTCACCGACGCCACCGAGGCACGCGGTCTGTGGGGACACGCTGACGCGATCGTGCTCCCGCAATAGGCCGACGAAGTTGCCCGGGTGGTGAGCTGGTGCCACGCCCACGACGTCGAGATCGTGCCCCGTGGAGGCGGCTCCGGCTTCGCTGGCGGGGCTGTTCCGATCGACGGTGGCGTGGTCCTCAGCTTGGAGCGGCTGATCGTTGTGCGGGCGTTCAACCCGGAGCTTTGGCGCATGCACGTCGAGGCCGGTGTGCGCACGAGCTAGTGGCTTGCCAGCGGCGATCGACAAGATGTTGTCTATGCGGTGGCTGGCTTGAGTGGGATGCCGAGGTCGTTGAACAGGGTCTGCATGTCGAGGCGGAGGGTTTCGTAGTCGCGGTCGATCTG
>JAABUZ0100002887.1_pt1 | contig 27201 bp, 28 predicted proteins | sample 5562091 | NCBI WGS metagenome assembly JAABUZ01 (sample SAMN12813069, study PRJNA571459) | rock metagenome | isolation source: Antarctica rocks | place: Antarctica: Victoria Land, Linnaeus Terrace sud | collected 2015-12-21 | reverse complement strand
GTCTCGATCATCGCGCGCACCGGCGGATCGTCAATCCGCGTCTTCGCCCACGGGTAGGCGTCGAGGATTTCGACGGCGATGTCCGCGAAGCCGTGCCGGTCGAGGTGGGCGCGGATGCGCTCATAGGTCGTGTGTGGGTCCATGTTGCGGACCATGCGGACATCCACTTTCGCTTTCGCCTCATGCGGGATGATCGTTTTCGTCCCTTCCTGCCAGTGCCCGCCAACGATGCCGTCAATATTGAGCGTCGGCTGGTAGAGATACTTCCGCAGCAGCGGCACGCCGTCGAGGTCGTACTTGAAGCGACGCACTTCGTCGCCGCGCAGTCGTTCGTCGGGATCGAGCGTCGGCGCGAGGGCGGCGAGCAACGCCTCATCGTGGGCGTCCGCCGGTTCGACCTCATCGTAGAAGCCTTCCACGAGGATGTGCTTCTGGTCGGTGGTAATCATCGAGGAAAGGGCATGCGCGAGCCGCCACGCCGGATTGCCATACCAGACGGCGTTCGAGCCATGCACCGCGCGCACCGTCGGGCCGCCCCAATCGCCACCACGCGCCGTGAACTCCATGAAGAGGATGCCCTTGACGCCGAGATACGAGAGTACCTTACCGTTCAAATCCTGCGAGAGAAAGGCGAAAAAGGCGGCATCCGCCCGGAGACGGTCGCGGTTTTCGCGGACGAAGTCGGGCAAGTGCTTTGATCCCATTTCCTCCTCGCCCTCGACCATGAAGATGACATTGATCGGCAGTGTGCCATTGACATTTTTCAGCGCTTCGAGGGCAAGTAGCGTGTTGACGAGCGGGCCTTTCTGGTTCATCACACCGCGATTGATGAGGCAGGGGCCGAGTTCGGGCGCGAAGGGCGGCGTCATGATCTCGCCGCCGAACGGATCGCTGACCACCCATGTCTCGCCAACAACGGGCTGCACGTCGTACATGCCGTAGAGGAGAATCGTGTGCGGCGCGCCGACATCAATCCGCCCATACACGACCGGCCATCCCTCCGTCGGTACGATCTCGCCCGTACCGCCGAGCCGTTCGATCCAGCGGACGAGCATCTGGGCGCACTCCGCCATCCCCGTCCCGTCCGCCGAGATCGAGGGTTGGCGCACGAAGGCGCGCACCTCCTCCAGATGCCGGTCCCAATGCTCGTCAATATAGGCCTGCACGCGGCTCGATTCCGCCATCACGTCGGGCCTCCCTTCCTACTGAGAAACGGTCGTGTTCGGTAGGGGAGTGTAGCATACGGGTGGGGAACGGGAACCTCATCCCCAGCCCCCTCTCCTTTGCTGCCAAGCAAAGGAGAGGGGGGAGAGAGACGTTGGAAGATCGGATGTTGACAGAACGCTACGGCATTTCATCCAAGTCCCCTCCCCTCTCCATCGCCGTACAAACCTGATCCATTCCGTGATCTCGGAGCGATGGAGAGGGGCCGGGGGTGAGGAATGCCCTCACTCCCGCCCGATCAGCGTTTCGCCGACGGAGCCAACGTATCGCTCCAGCGCCTGCGGATCGGGATCAGCTGGGAGGCGGAGAATGAGGCGATGAACACCGAGAGCGGCATACTGCTTCGCTTCGTCCAGCGTGATCGGATCACGGGGTGTAACGCTGATTTCCAGTTCGCCAAGCGAGGCGGGACGCGAATACTGAGAAGCAGCCTCACGGAGATCAGTGAGTGCGCGGGCGGTCGCGTTCACGCTCATGCTGAAGCCATACCAGCCATTGCCCTGCTCGACCGCACGGCGATACGCGCCCGGTGATCGGCCACCGACCACGATGGGCGGTCCAGGCTGTTGTACCGGCTGCGGGTGCGCCTGCACGTTCGCGAATTGCACGAATCGTCCGTGATGCGCGGGCTGCTCTGCACTCCAGATCGCGCGCATCGCGGCCAGATAGTCGTCCGTGCGCGCCCCGCGCTCCGCGAACGGAATGCCGAGGGCGCGGAACTCCGGTTCGAGATAGCCGACACCGATGCCGAAGATGAACCGGCCCGCAGAGAGTACATCGAGACTGGCAATCTCCTTCGCAAGGACGAGTGGATTCCGTTGGGGCAGGATGATGATGCCCGTCCCGAGCCGTACGCGGTGCGTTTGTGCGGCGAGGAAGGTAAGCGCGACGACCGGATCGAGGATACGATCACGCGGTTCCATAGGAGAAGGCGGCTCACGCGGGTCGGGCAGGACGACATGCTCGCCCGCCCAGAGTGACTCGAACCCGACCCTTTCCGCCAATCGCGCGATGCGGCTCGCGGTCTCCGGCTCACTGCATGCGCCGATATTGAGGTCGAATAGGCCGAATGCGAGGGTATCAGGCATGCTGTTTCTCCTTTGTCATGGTGTGCGCGATCCAGCGGTATCGCGTTTGCGGTGCGATTCACAATGATCTCACACCGACGGATATTCCGTCATTTTGTTACGGTGAACGTACATCTTGTGTTGGCTTGCTATACTGCGAAGGAGTGTATGACGAGGTCACGGGGATGGGTGATCAATGAGAGTTCCGCATGTGTGATCGAAAGGGCGTGCCAGCGCTCGCCGCGCTGTTGCTTGGGCTCTTTGTCTCCCTTGCGCCGGTATGGGCGGCGGAGCAGTTTGCCAACCCGGCGTTTCATGCCCTCTGGGAGCGGACGGACGGCCCCGTCACGGCATTGACAGTGCAGCGGACCTTTCTCTGGGGTCCCGTGCCGATCAGTGGAGCGGTGCAGGAAAAGTACGCGCAAGGTCCCGGCGGCATGCGGCTCGTCCAATACTTCGACAAAAGCCGCATGGAAATCACGCAGCCGGGAAGCGCGCAGACATCGGCGTTTTACGTCACCAACGGCCTGCTCGTCATCGAACTAATGACGGGGCATATCCAGACCGGCGCTGACCCGTCGCAGGTCGAAGTGCGCGATCCCGCGAATATCAATGCCGTCGGCGATAGCGACGATGCGAATGCGCCAACCTACCAGACGCTCGCGAAACTCCGTGATCTTCCGGCCCGAGCGCTAAACGCGGCGATCAACGAGCAGGTGGACCGGGCCGGGAGCGTCAGCGCGGGCGGTGCGGATGGCGTCACGACGGCAGTCCTTGTGCCGGAAACGCGGCACGCGGTTGCGTCCGTCTTCTGGACATTCATGAATAGCACGGGGCCGGTCAGCGACGGCGCGGGCGGGACGGTCACGGGGCCACTCTTTGCCAACCCATTCTACGCGACTGGCTTTCCCGTCACGGAGGCATACTGGACGACGGTGCGCATCGCGGGGACAGCCCAACAGGTGCTGACGCAGGCGTTCGAGCGGCGTGTCCTCACGTATACACCCGGCAACCCTGTCGGGTTCGCGGTCGAGGCGGGCAACGTTGGCGCGCATTACTACCAGTGGCGTTATCAGTCGAAGCCATCTACGGTCGTTGATCCCACTGCTGCTGTTGGCCCGATCCAGGTCGCGAACGTCTTTGCGGGGAAATACAACCTCACGCCTGGCGATGTCCCCGAGCGCTTCCAGTTCCAACTGGATGGCGAGGCAACGAATGGCCTGATCGCGAAGAATGATGCGGACCCGAACTACGGCGTGTATCTCAAGCAATGGCAGCGTCTGACCGGCTACCGGCGCGTCTTCATCCGCAACGAAGGCGGCAACCAGGCATCGGCGATCCAATCGCTCATCTCCGTCTTTCGCACACCGGATGGCGCGCTGGCAGCGCTCAACTTCAATCATGATCGTACACGCAATCCCCCGAACGTCGCGGTTGCCGACGCCGTGTTCGGTGCGAATTCGTATTTGGTGACCGATCGGTCCATGGAAGGAATAACCGTGTATTCGCTTGTCTGGCAGCAGGGGAATGTTTTTGCCAGCGTGGACATCAACACGCCAACACATGGGGGCCTGACACCAGTAGACGCACAGGAACTTGCTGGCAAAGTCGCGCGCCGCCTCGCGGCCGACCTTACCGCCTGACCGATGCACGTTCGCGGTGATCGGCGATATCGGTTGTCTGTGTGCGTCGCGATTGCATGCGCGGCGCTAGTAACCATTGGCTCATTCGTCCCCGCGCGACGGGCCGCGCCGGTGGTCTTTGCGTCGCCTGCCTTCGGTGCGGCATGGTCGCCGGTGGACGAACCGGTTGCATCGGGTGCGGTGCAGCGGCCCTATCTGTGGGGCGCGGGCCCGAGCAGTACGGGACTCTCGGAACCATACCACGATGCGCCGGGCGGCATGCGGCTTGTCCAGTACTTCGACAAAGCGCGCATGGAACTGACCGATCCCACGCGTGGCACGGTGACGACCGGACTTTTGACGCGCGAACTCGTCACGGGGCGGATTCAGATTGGCGACAGCCCCGCAAGTATCGAGGTGCGCGGGCGCGGTAGCACGACGGCCATCGTCGGCGACGCGATCAATACCTTCCCGACCTATAGCCAACTCCGCGACCGGATTGACCGCCCCCAACCGGACGCCACCGGCCAGTTTGTGACTGATGCGCTCGCTCTGTCACCTGGCGCGATAGCCGATACCACGCTCACCGTCCAATCAGGCGTCATGGCGCGGGCGGCGGACGACCCGAACGCGCAACTGATGCACTTCGTGCCGGAGACCGGGCAGACTATTCCGCAGGCATTCTGGTCCTTTATGACGGCGGGTGGCATGGCGCTCGACAACGGTGTACTCGTGGATCATACGCCGCTCTTCAATTGGATTCCGGTCGTCGGTCTGCCAATTTCGCCCGCCTGGTGGGTAACGGCCCGCGTTGGCGGCACGCCAACGGCGGTAATGCTCCAACTCGACGAGCGCCGTGTGCTCACGTATACACCGGCGAACCCGCCCGATTTTCGGGTCGAGATGGGCAATATCGGCCAGCATTATTACCAGTATCGCTATCTCGGTGCCGATGTGCCGCTCATCCCAGTCGTCGGGACGAGTGCGACGGTGACCGGGAAAACGTCGAAGGCGACGACTCACCGTCCCACAACCGCCCCTGCCATCACGGGTGCTGGGCCGGTGCGTATTGTGGATCTGATCGCTCGCCCGCCGGACGGCGCGGCCGATGTCAATGGCGAAACGGTGACGATCCGCAACGACGGCCTCGCGACGATTGACATCACACACTGGACACTCACGGACGCGAGCGGCGTCAATGTGTTCGTGTTCCCTTCACGCCTCTTGTCACCCGGCGGCATGGTTGTCGTCCACTCGGGCCAGGGCAGCCCGACCGCGACCGACCTCTACTTTGGGAAGAAAAAGGGCATCTGGAAGGATACCGGCGACACCGCGATGTTGCGCGACGCGACCGGGGCGGCGGTCAGCACCTACGCCTACGGTCTCGGCTCGTGACCTGATATGCCACCGACACGACCAACGTTCAGCGCGATGATGACCCTCGATGATATGACCGCACGCTTCTCCGCACACACGACGGTGGAAGGCGTCGTACTCGTCGGTTCCGGTGGCAGAGGCGAGTTGACCGCCGGGAGCGATTACGACGTGCTCGTCGTGCTTTCCAACAATCCGGTTCCCATCTCTCTCATCCTCACAACGATAGATGGGCGGGTCGCGGAAGTTGTGTTTCAGACGACGGATGAAATCGAACGCCTGGCGGTAGGCATTGCAACGATACGTGATGCCAGCGCGGACGGAGGGACCGCGCATCGCTTTGCGAATGGTCGCATCCTCTTTGATCGCGTGGGGCGGCTCGCGTGTGCCCGGGCTGCCATCCGGGCCGCGATGCCGCTGATAATGGCAACGGAGGCGGAGCAGTACGCCGCCTGGTTCAACGTGAACTATGATCTGCGCATGCTGAAGTACATCTTGCGCGCGGACGATCCCGTCCATAGGTTGGCGGTTGACTATCGGCTCCTCGCGATGCTCTCCGATCTGTGGCCATGCTACTTCACGGTTCGGCGTCTCGCATGGCGTGGGGGAAAGAGCGCAATTCGCCATTTTAGCGACCACGATCCGAATTTCCTCACCCTGTTTCGCGCCTGCCTCGCCGAAACCGACCGCACGCGGAAGGTCGAGATGTATGAGGAACTGGCGCGTCGGGCGGTGATGCCTGTGGGCGAACTATGGGCCGAGGATGCGACTGTGGCGGATGGCACGCCGGAGATCGTTGAGGACGCCCTTGATTTCTGGGCGCAACTGCTTAGGTGAGTCATTCCGAACTGTGTACGGTTCGTGGAGGCGATGTGAACAGGGTGCGTAGTTTGCCCGGTGTGTTTGTCGTGATCCCGGCGATGCCGCGCCCCGCGAGGATACCGGCGCGACGCAGATCGTCGAGTGTCCAGACAGAGACCGTGAAGCCCGCGCGCCCGGCATGGGCAATGAAGCGCGGCGTCGCGGTCTGGTGCCAGACATTGATGCCGACGCAGCCAAGTCGCTGCGCGTCGGCAATTGCGACGTTCGTACCGTGCCGCGTGAGGAGCCAGAATGGCAAGTGCGGCAGCGCGGCACGGGTCGCCTGAATGATTGCGGTGTCGAAGGAACTGAGGATAATGTCGTCCGTCCGTGCACCGATGGTTGCGGCGAGCGTATCCGGCGGAATCGGCTCTTTCAGTTCAAGGTTGATGAGCGGCAATTTGCCCCGGACGGTTGCCAGCGTCTCCGCGAGCGTCGGGACGTGAGAGGCGGCGAGCGCGGCGGCAGTCAGCTCCGCGATGCGCATAGGGTGCTCGTGCGTCCGCCGAAGGGAGTCATCGTGGCTAATAACGATCTCGCCGTCCGCGCTCATGCGTAAATCGCACTCAAGCCCATCCGCACCCTGTGTAATGGCGAGGCGGAAAGCGGCGAGCGTATTCTCCGGGGCATCCGCCGATGCGCCACGGTGGGCAATGATCAGGGGTGCCGAAGAGCGACTGCGTTGGATACGTCTCATAGCATGAAGCGTATACCACTTTCCTGCCGATGTAAAGGTGATAACGAAAGGTACTATGCCTATTTGCATCGGTAAGTATCCCTATTGGTACTGTGTTGATGCGAAAGAGGGGAAGGAATTAAACGCAGAGCGCGTAGAGAGAAGACGATGCGATTCATCCTCTGGGCTCGATCCTCTCGGCGGCTTGACGGCTTGGAACCATCTCGTCGCACCCGAAGCGCGGTATGATGCTACAAGGAACTATGCACGAAGGAGGCAGGGATGATTACCGCGGAGCCGGGGCGATGGCCGAACGGCGCGCGATGCGCAGTAACACTCTCATTCGATGTGGACGCGGAAACACTTTGGTTGATCGCAGACCCGGCGAATGAATACAAGCCCGGCCTGCTCTCGATGGGGCATTACGGACCGACTGTTGGCGTGCCGTTGCTCCTCGATTTGCTCGCCCGCCACGACCTGCACGCCTCTTTTTTTGTGCCAGGGTGGACTGTGGAGAAATACCCCGACACGATGCGGGCGATCATCGCGGCTGGGCATGAGATCGGCCATCACGGCTGGATACACGAGACACCGACCTCGCTCACGAAAGATGAAGAGCGGGCAGTTCTGGAGCGCGGCCTGCGCGCCATCGAGCAGATTGCCGGTGTTCGTCCGGTCGGATATCGGTCGCCGTCGTGGGAATTCAGCACAAATACACTCGATTTGATCTCCGAGTACGGCTTTCGCTACAGCAGCAATCTGATGGATACATTCCTGCCGTACCGGCATCCAGACACCGATGTGATCGAATTGCCGGTGCAATGGATTCTCGATGACGCGCCGTTTTTCCTTTTTCGGCCAAGTGGCGCGACCCGTCCGATCCAACCCGCTGCGCATGCATTGCAAGCATGGCAGGAAGAATTTGCCGGTATCTACGCGTATGGCGGCCTCTGCATGCTGACGATGCACCCGCAACTTTCCGGCCGACCAGGGCGCGTGCAGATGGTGGAGCGGTTTATCGCCTCCGTTCGGGCAATGCCGGAACCAGTCTGGTTCGCGACGGGCGCGGAAGTCGCGGAGCATTGGCGGGCGCGCGGCGAGATCTGACCGTGGCAATGCCCTTGCATTTCGGTCTCGCGGATGCGCTGCAGGTTACGAGCAAACCCGGAAAGGATTATACGAGACCGATGACACGACGGAATGAGATGCTGAGGGGTGCAGGTGCATTGTTAGGTGGCGCGGTGGCAGCGCTCGCCGGGACGAATGCCGCGCTTGCCGTCACCGCGTCGCCACTTTGGTCGGTGCTACCCGGCGACACGAAGCGGTACTCGTGGCGCGATGGCGAAATTAGTTACGCTGTTCGTGGTACGGGTACGCCGCTCCTGTTGCTGCACGGAGTCCATGCGACTGCCTGCGGATACGAGATGCGTCGTCTCTTCGCGCCACTCGCCGAGCAGTACCGCGTCTACTGCCCGGATCTGATTGGCTTTGGCCTCTCGGACCGGCCCACAATCGAGTATACGCCGGTAATCTTCATGCAGATGATCCGCGATTTCGTGCAGGATGTCATCGGCCGGTCGTGCATCGTCATCGCGAGCAGCCTGACCGCCGCGTATGGTATTCAACTCGCCTTCGATCATCCCGGCCTCTTCCGTCGTCTCGTGCTCGTGCTCCCGACGGGGCTTGAACAATTGGAAGACCGTGCGCCAAGCCCGAAGAAGACCGCTGCTGCCGCACTCCTCGCGTCCCCAGTCGTCGGCGAGGCGCTCTTCAATGCGCTTGTCTCGAAACCGAGCCTGCGCTATTACCTGGAGAAGCAGAGTTACTACGATAAAAATGCGGTGACGGACGACATGATTGCCTATTACCACGCCGCCGGACACCAGAAGAACGCGCGCTTTGCGCCCGCCGCATTCGTTGGTCAACAACTGAACTGGCCCGTCCGCCATGCTTTCGCGAACCTCACGCAGCCGGTGATGGTCGTGTGGGGAGCCAATGCAGTGATTACGCCACTGAAGTACGCGCAGACGTTCCGCCACACCAGTCACCACGCCCGCCTCGAAATCCTCGATCGTTGCGGTGCGGTCCCACACGATGAGTGCGCGGACGAATTTCTCCGGCGCGTGCGACCGTGGCTCGTCCTGCCCGACGAAGAAGCACGCTGGTGCGAGCCGATTTCGGAGAAATCAACCTAACCCCTCAGTACCCTTCTCCACGGAAAGGGGGAAGTAGTAGAGGCGCATAGCATGCGCCCTCCCAGTCCTCAGTCCTGTATTATGACAGGGCCGGGGAGGCGAGTTTGATGTAGCGTTCAACGCTCATCTTGTTGCGCGAATCTTCCGCGAGACCGAGGAGGCCGATCAGTTTCCCGGCGTCGTTTCCTTCGCGGGCGCGCTCGACCGCCCAGGTGTCGCGGAGCGATTGCGGCGTTACTTTCTTGGCGATCTCTGCGTTCGCGGCGATTCGTTCAACGATCTTGTTGATGGACTGCGGTGGTAGCGCGATTAGTCGCTCCTGCGGATCGTACGCCGTGACGTAGGCAGTGAAGATCGCTGCGAAGGTAGCATCCGCCGCGAGTTTCCGCTCCTTGTTTCGGTAGCGGGCCGAGTCGTAATAGACGTAGACAATCGGATGCTCCGCGTCGGACATATCCACATGCTCTTTACGGATCGTCAGTAACTCGCCGCGCGAAAACCCGAGCCGCAAAAGCAGGTGCGCGATCAGTGTGGAACGCTCATTCTCATCGGCGGCGGCATCAAGAAATCGCTCTTGCTCGTCCGCGAATAATGGCTGCGGTGTCTTAAGTGGGATGTGTTCGGGATAAAACCCTGCCGCTGGATTCTCTTTCTCGGTGACCAGTTTGCACTGCACGATGAGGAACTTGAAGAAAGTGTTGAGCGACGTGAGCCGCCGCTTGCGCGTACTGCGCGTCGTACTATCGCCGAGAAAGGCGGCGATGTCTCGCGCGCTGATCTGCGGCACTGGCTTCGGCCCGATTCGTTCCTCGAACAATGCGAGGTCGTACGAGTATGACTCAATCGTGTTCTTCGGGTGACCGGACTGTTCGAGATAGCGCCGGAACCAGTAGCGCGCAAGTGTCAGTGTCGCGTCCGCCGTCAGTTCCCGCATCAGCGCGACACCGGGCGTCAACTTCCCATTCGTGTCTATCGTGAACAGCGTCTGCTGCTCTGGCTGCGTCGTCGTCGGGATATCCCGGACGGATTGCCGACTCGCGATAGACGCGGATTTCTGCTCCTGCTCAGGTTTACTGCTCATGGCATCACCTCCTATTCTTTCGCTCTCTACTGTCCGTACACGCGAACGCATGTCCGTATCTTAGCATATCCCACAACATTCTGTCGAGTTGATTGCACAAATCCGCTTGGAAGAACAATCTTGCATCGTGGGGTAGATCATCGTAGTGCCAAGCGGCGCGTTGGACTTTTTGCTTGTATATGAAAGGGAAAGGGGTTATTTCGCGCTCACCGGCGAGCGGTCCGCACTTTCAGCGAGTAGTGGCAAGTGCGGGATAAACCGGTGCGTGGAGCGGGGCAAAAGCACTGTTACCGTCGTGCCAACGTCCACAAAACTGACAATACCAACGCGGCCACCGTGCGCTTCGGTGATCTGTTGGACGAGGCTGAGGCCGAGGCCCGCCCCATGATGACCACTCTCAACTCCGCTCGCGCCACGATAGAATCGCTCAAAGAGGTGCTCGATCTCCGCAGGTGCGATGCCCGGTCCTTCGTCCCGCACGCGGATCGCAAGCCATTCCCGTTCGGGACGTATCGTAATCGCGACGGATGTCTCCGGTAGCGTGTAGTGGCAGGCATTCTCGACTAGATTGGCGAGCAGCCGTTGCAAGAGCCGTTCGTCACCCTCGATGACCGCGTCGCCATCAACATCCGTACTGATCGGATGGCTGGGAAAAGTACTCTTCGTGTCTTCCGCGATAGCCGACGCGAGGGCACCGATGTTGACCTGGCTTTGGACAATCGGCTGACGGCCCGCGTCAATCCGTGCGAGTGTCAGCAGGTCGGCGATCATCGTGCTCGTCTCCGCGACGGATGCGCCAATCTCTTCGAGTGCGGCGCGGTATTCACTTGCGCTCCGCTCCCGCATAAGGGCAAGTTCGGTTGTTGCCTGGATGACCGCGAGTGGCGTTCGCAACTCATGCGCGGCGTTGGCGACGAATGCCTGTTGCTGGGCAAGAGACCGCCGTACTGGCACCATCACCTGCCGCACAAGGAAGAGCCCCCCGATGACTGAGAAGACGATGACGCCACCGCCGATCAGCGCCATGATTAGCCGCAACCTGTGCAACAAATCGTAGAGCGCTGCGTCCGGTCGCCCCGTTTGCACAATGACGGCGATGTGTGCGCTGTCTACCTCGCCGATCCAGACCGGTTCCGTCACGACGCGTGTGCCGGTACCGGGCGACGAGAGCGTGCGGACATCGGTCGCGCCATCCTCGGCGACTTTGAGAGGTAACAGGGCGGGCAGGTTCGGGACGCGCTGCGGATTGGGGGCTTTGAGTTGCGTTCCGTCCGGTGTGAACAGATAGACATCAATCCCGGCGGTATTCAGATCGCGCGCAAATTCGAGCGCATAGGTGTCAATCGTGCCGTCCGGCTTGAGGACGACATTCGCGACATCGTCCGCACGCTGCGCCAGCGAGTCGTCGAAGTTTTCGCGTGTCCGCCGCGCCTCGACGCCGTAGATGACGAAACAGGCAATGATCCCGACGATGGCGAGCATGCCGACGATCCACCCGGTCATGATGCCGCGATTACGCTGTAAGGCCAGCATGGAGCGAACTCCTTGCATACTGTGCTACTACCCCGGCTCAGAATAGCACAGCCCGTCAGCTCAATCGCGCCGCATGCGGATGCCGCGATCCGTGACAACGATGAAGTGGTGCAGTTCATTGGGGTAATGCTTGATCAGATATGCCGCTACGATCGCTTCACGAAGACATCCGCCATGCTCAGCCGGAAGAATATGACACCGGCATGGGGAAGACCCTGCCTGAAAATCAGCGCGCTAAAATGGCGGTCGTTGGTGATAACGATACGTTGTTCGCGATATGCGATGCCCAGGATGTCGCGGTCGGACATTCCCCTGGACGTAGTCGCGCACTATCGAGGTAGTATCATGATTATGCGCACGCAAGAAGATGACAAACCGATACTCCGCGTTCTCGTCAAGTAGGAAGCGCACCGTTACTCGGCTGCGGGAACGTCAGTGACCGCGATGGGAAAGACATCCTCATCGGCGACAAGTCCCGCAGCATACGAGAGGCACGCGCACGTCGTCGGGCGTCAGCCGGGGATAATCCGCGAGGAGTGATTCCAAATCTACATCACGCGCAAGGTGTGCAAGCACGATTTCGACCGGAATACGGGTTCCTCGGATCACCGGTTTCCCGACGAGAATCTGCGGGTTGACAACGATACGCTCACTGAGCGTCTATTTCGTCTCTGTTACCAATGGGAGTTCCTCCATAAACCGCAGGCGATCGCGGACGATGCCATTATCGCATACGAATGGCACACTGACAGCGATGCATTTCAGGATGCGGTGCGGACGGACGGTACCCACAGACTGATAATGATGAGCGATCCGAGGCAGCCAATGCCGCCGAAAATGAGCGCCATGGGGACGCCTGTGAAATCGCCAATAGTGCCAAGCACCATGGAACCGAGCGGCATCATTCCCATTGCGATCATTGTGTACATTGATAACACTCTGCCACGGAATTCCGCCGGGACGTTCAGTTGGATCAGCATGTTCGTCGTGGACATGCTCATCGTTGCCGTGCCGCCGACGATGACGAGCAGGCCGAGCGAGACCGGGAACGATCGCGAGATCGCGAAGCCGATCAGCGCCGCACCGAACGCGCCGATCGAGATCGTCAGGAGCAGACCCCGATGGGTGAAATTGCTCAGGGAAGCAATCGCCAGCGCGCCGATTAATGCGCCGATGCTGGAGAAGGCCATCAGCATACCCAACCCGGTCGCGCCGACATGGAGGACATCGCGCTGCACCGCCGGCATCAGTTGGACGTACGGCCGCCCAAGCAGGCCAACGAGCGCGATGAGGATGAGCAGCGCGCCGACCGTCCGGTTGCCGCGCACATAGCCGAACCCTTCGCGCAGGTTCTCGAACATCGTCTGCTTGCGCATCGTTCGATTTGGCACGGAGGTCATTAGCCAAAGTGCGATGATGACGGCGAGGAAGGAGATGGCGTTGATGTAGAAGCATGCGGCGATGCCGATGAAGCCGAGCGCTAACCCCGCGAGCGACGGGCCGAGAATACCCGTACCGTTGAACGCCGCTGATTGGAGCGCGACGGCATTGGCGATGTACTCTCTGCCGACAATGTCCGGCACGAGCGCCTGCCGCGTCGGATTGTCGAAGGATGCGACCGCCGCCGACATGAACGCGAGGATCATAATCATCCAGACAGTGATGATGCCCGCCGAGGTCAGGATGCCGAGGATGAGAGCGAAAACGCCAGCCAGCGACTGCGTGACGATCAGCAATTTGCGCCGGTCCACGCGGTCCGCGATGACGCCCGCAAAGAGCGAGAAGGTAAAAACCGGTACGGCACGGACGAAACCGACGAGGCCAAGGGCAAAGGGAGAATTGGTCAGTTGGTAGACGAGGTAGCCCTGCGCGACCATCTGCATCCATGTGCCGATATTGGAGACGATCATGCCCCACCAGAGCAGGCGGTAATCGCGGATTTGCAGGGAGGCAAATGTCCCCTGGCGCGGTGCGGACACTGCCGCTGTTATCTCGGCTGCGGTTCCGCGTCCTGCCGCCGGTTGTGTTGACTTGCCAATCATCTGTCGCTCCCTGCGCCCTAAGTACCTGTTTCGCCGTGTGTCGTGGGACGCTCCGCTATTCGTGCCTGTTGAACGCGTACGTCGCCGCCGTGAGGATAACGACTGCGAAGCCGACGAGCACTGCCGCGTCGAGCGTTACCTCCGTGATGGGTGTGTCGAGAAAGACGAGTGCGGGAGCGATGATCGTTGCCATGGGGCTAATTGCTCCCTTTCGCTTTGTCGCGCTCGTCCCGCCCGCCAGCGTCCGCGTCGAGCATCATCGCCATATCTTGAATCGCGGCGAGCAACCGTTTCTTTTGCGACGCGTTGAGATGGCCAATCAATGCGCGGAGACGCGCGTGCATAATCGCCTGATAGCGACTGAGCACCGCGCGCCCCTCATCGGTCATCATGATCCGCACCTGACGCCGATCCGCCGGATCGGGATGGCGCGTGACGAGGCCGCGCTCCGCCAAACCGTCAATCATGCTCGTCATCGTCGGTACCGCGACCTTCATCCGCCGCGCAAGTTGTGTCGTAAGCGCGGCACCATCCGCGCCAAACGCCTGGAGACAGCGCAATTGCGGCATCGTCAACCGCGCCGGCCCTTCCGCCTGCTCGATGGCAAGACGGAGCGACCGCTGATAGTGGCTGATCGTCTGATCCATTGCCGTAACGAGTTCGGTATCCAGTGCGGGAATGTCTGTCGGCTGTTCCGTAAAGCATATCGTCGTTTCGTCGTCGGTTGCCAGCATTGAGTCCATCACAATCGCTAGAGCATCGTACTGTTAGCACTTCTAATGATCGGACGACGACGGTAATTTGTCAATGGCGCTTTTGGTGGAACACGTTGTGCGAGCGTCCCCTGCAGAGTGTCCTGCTAGTGTTCACTCGTGACAATCGCACTTGACGTTTGATCCATGGGGTCGCTATTGTACGTACGATCTTGTGTGGGTGTGATGAAAGCAAGGACGGGGACATGACCGACGATCCAGAAATGGTGCCCGACGAGGAGACGGAGAAAACGACGGAAATCGAAACGGCGGATACCGTGTCCGGGCATAGCGCTGCCTCGCCCGAAGCGGGAATCGCCGATCACCGTGTGACAGCACCCGTTGAGGCAAAGAGGGAAGAACCGACGACCGATGACGGCGATACCGTACCTCCCGTCGTTGTGACAACAGTCGCTGACAATGATGGTGATGTACCCGCGCCTGCGCGTCGAGGAATCACCCAGATGGTAAGTACGCTGCTCATCGCCGCCGGTATCCTGACAATCCTTCTAACTCTAGGCATTACCGCGTGGAATCGGCATCAGCACGACGCTGAGACGCAAGCCTTTCTCCGTCGGGTAACGACACCGACGACGCTTGCGACGACACCAGTGGCGCGAACACCGGCAACGCCGTTCCCATCCACCGTTTCTGGCGCGCTCGTGCCGGACACTGCCCGCATGCCGACCGCGAATGTCGGCACCCGCGCGGCGCAACCCGTCGCCACAACATCTGACGGCAAAGACCGCAGGATTGTTGCTGCTGTACCGGCACCAACGGCAACGCCCATACCCACGTCCGCTGATACCACTGCGCCTACCGATGCACCATTACCGACACCGAAACCGAAAATGCCCAAGCCAATGCATCTCGCGATCCCCACGATTAATGTGGATTCGGATGTAGTCGAGGTCGGTATCTCGCCAGTTGAGATTAATGGTCAGCAAGCATACATTTGGGATGTTGCGCCGTATGCTGTTGGCCACAACTTTTCCAGCGCGAACCCCGGCGAAGGCGAGAATGTCGTCCTTGCCGGGCACGACGACTGGCAAGGCGAAGTCTTTAAGAACCTCTATAAACTGAAGAAGGGCGATCCATTGAGTCTTCAGGCGGGTGATCGCCAGATCGGCTATCATGTGGACGATATTCTGCTCTTGCCGGAGGTTGGCGAGTCGCTCGACAGGCGCATCGAAAACGCTAAATTCATCGGTACGACCGGCGATGAGCGCTTAACGCTCGTCACCTGCTGGCCATATGGCGTGGACGATCATCGCTTGCTCGTCATTGCGCGCCCGAATCAGTAGAGAAGTCGGCAGTCGGCAGTCCGCAGAGTAACGAAATATAGCTGCCACGGCGTCTCATACGCCGTGGCTTTGCTATACTGAGCGCAATGTAAGTGCGAAGTTGAGCAATGTGCCGACTTTCTACCGACTGCCGAGTGTCGACTACTGACTTCTCTACTGGAGGCAAATCATGAGTAGCGATCCGACGGAATTGCGTGGCCGAACCCACGTCTCCAACGAGGATGAATCGCTCGGGAGGACGCGAGCGGATCAACCCGGCAACGGCCCCTCGATCGGCAACCCGGTGAAGATGACGGGCGGGATCGCCAACGCGGTTGACCCGGCGACCGTTCGTCAACCGGAGTCCCTCGTCAATCCGCTCATGCTGATGGAGATGGGCAAGCGGATGTACAGCCGCTTCGTCAAAATGATCGGCGGCGAAGCGGCGGTTGCGGTGTTGCTGGAGCGACAGATCGGTCTCCATATCTACCTCGATGCTGGTGGTGTACGCGTCCATTACCGGGGCCGTGTCTGGTGGGTGCCGGAATCGAATAGTGTCCCCTTCGCGGCGATCGTCAAGAATAGTACGACGCTCGACGAGATCATGAACGCGATGACGGAAGTCGCCGCGCCACAGGTACGGTACGGGTAGCAGTTAGTAATCAGTAACCAGTGGGATTATTTCCGTTCTGGCTACTGACTACTGACTACTCGGAGGAACGACGTGACGAAGATCACGATGATCGGCGCGGGGAGTGTCGTCTTCGCGAAAAACCTGCTCGGCGATATTTTGTCGTATCCGGAACTGCGGGAGACTCAGATCGCGCTGATGGACATTGATCCAGAGCGGTTGCGCGTCGCGGAAATCGTCGCGCGACGGGTGGCGGAGACAGTCGGAGCGAAGCCCGTCATCACTGCGACGACAGATCGCCGCGCCGCGCTCGATGGCGCGGATTACGCCGTCAACATGATCCAGGTCGGCGGGTACCGACCGAGCACGGTGATTGATTTCGAGATACCGAAAAAGTATGGCCTCCGGCAGACGATTGCGGACACGCTTGGCATCGGTGGCATTTTCCGCGCGCTTAGGACGGTTCCAGTTGTGCTCGACATGTGCCGCGACATGGAGACAGTCTGCCCAAATGTCCTCTTCCTGAACTACGTCAACCCGATGGCGATGGTCACGGGCGCGGTGCAACGCGCGACGCGAATCAAAACAGTCGGTTTGTGTCACAGCGTGCAGGGAACAGCAACGCAACTGGCGCGCTATCTTGGTGTGCCGCCGGAAGCAATGGAGTACCGCTGTGCCGGGATTAACCACATGGCCTTTTACCTCGAACTGCGCGCGAGCGGCGAAGATGCCTATCCACTACTGCGCGAGCGATTCGGTGGGCCGAATGCCTACCCGCCGTTGCCAACTCCCAATGACGTGGAGCAGCCGGATAGCGCGCAACTGCGGATGCACGACGCGGTACGATGCGAAATCTTCCGGCGACTCGGCTATTTCGTTACTGAATCGAGCGAGCACTTCGCGGAGTATGTGCCATACTTCATCAAGCGCAACCACCCTGAACTGATCGAGCGATTCCACATCCCGCTGGACGAGTACCTCACGCGCTGCGAGAACCAGAATGCGCGCTGGGCAGCAATGCGCGACGAACTAACGAATAGCGACCGCCCGCTACCGGTGACACAGAGTAGCGAGTACTGCGCCCAGATCATCCGCGCGAAGGAGACGAATATCCCTGCCGTCATCTACGGCAATGTACGCAACGACGGCCTGATTACGAACCTGCCGGACGGCTGCACTGTCGAGGTTCCCTGCCTCGTAGACGCGAGCGGTATTCAGCCGACAGTGGTCGGCGACCTGCCAGTCCATCTTGCCGCGCTGATGCGCACAAACGTCAATGTGCAGGAAGTGACGATTGCGGCAGCGCTGGAAAGGAAGCGGGAGCATGTCTATCATGCCGCGATGCTTGATCCGCATCTCGCGGCAGAACTGACGCTCGACGAGATCTGGTCGCTTGTGGATGATCTCTTCGCCGCACATGGCGACATGATTCCGGCGATGTGCTGACGTGGCGCGACCTGCTCCCCTCTCCATCGCCCTGACACTTCGATGCGTAGCCGCTTATGCGATGGGCGGGCGCACGAGCGTGTCACAGAGCGCGTCGAGCGCCGTGCGTGGGTCGGCACCGCAGCCGATATGGATCGGTGAGGTCTGAATCATGGCGCTCCGGGGCGCGGTGAGCCAGTGAAAGCGCTCTGACGGCGGCAACTGGGCAATCGGTCCACCCGCCGCGCTTCCCGCGCAGATGGCGACGAACGCGTCCAAATGGCGCTCGATGATTGCCATGTCGAGGCTCGGTGCGAAGGCACGCAATCGCGGGCGATCAAGTTCGATGCAGGAGACCAGAAAGTGGACGGTACGCGCGAAGAGAATAATACCGACATTGAGGAATTCACCCCGCTCGACGCGCGGCACGATGCGGACAACAGCGTAGCTAAACCAGATGGAGGGCGGTGGCGGCATCGCGTGCCTCCTCTTCAAAGGGGCGCGGCCCGGCGAGCCGGGCGAGAAAATACGCGATGTACGCCTCGCGGTACGCGGTCGGGCTGGCGAATCCCTGCTCTCCGGTCAGCCATTCGTCCGGCGCCGCCGCCACAACCGCGCAGAGCGCCGCCTCGGTGAGCAACGGCGCGAGCCGCGCGCCAGCGGCGGCAATATCCCCGGCAAATGGCAGCAAAACGTGATCTTTGATCTGTGGGAAGCGGACATGGGCATTCTTCTCCCACCCCTCCGAACGGTGATGAAAGTAGAGCGAGGCCCCATGATCAATCAGATACGTCGCTCCGTGCCAGGAGAGCAGATTGGTGTTACGCACTGTGCGGTCAACATTCGTGATGTACGCATCGAACCAGACAATCGCCGCAGCGAGATCGGGATCGAACGTGCGATCGGCGGCGGGATCGAAGGCGAGCGCACCAGCGAGATAGGCGAGGCCGAAGTTCGCACCGACACTGCCGCGCAGAATGTCTTGAATCTCCGGGTCGGGCTCACCCTGCCCAAAGCCCGCGTCGAGACTGACCAGCGCAGGCACCGGAACCGGGAGCCCGAGCAGCAGGGCCAATTCCGCCGCGAGCAGTTCGGCGATCAGCGCCTTCACGCCCTGTCCCGCGCCGCGAAACTTGACCACATATACTCCCGGCTCATCCGTCTCAACAACGGCCGGCAACGAGCCGCCTTCGCGCAACGGCACGAGGTAGCGTAGGCCAGTGAGCCGTTTCACGATTCTCTCCTTCACGGTACTGCTTCGAAAGTCTGTCAGACTATTGATCGGCAGTACGCCGGTTGACGCGGTGTGCGATCCGCCATCGTACGCCCGCTTCCCCGACGAGGCGCACGAGGTTCTCCCCGCCGTATGACTGCCGGTCGCCGTCAACCAGCCAATACACGCCATTCTCGCGCTCCATCCAGCCGCCATCAATCAGTTCGCGGCGTAGCGTCGCGGAGTCTTCGTGATGCTGCTTGATGATCTCGTTCAGTTCCTTCTCCAAGTAGAGCCTGTCCAGCTCGAAACGACCCGCCAGCCAGTTGAGGATGACATCGCGTTTCTTGCGGCTCATCGGGATTTGTTTCAGGCGCTCCCCTTCGAACGACTGGCGGAGCACTTTCCGGTCCCACGCGTCACCCTCGGCATCGTCCGCGAGCGAGGCGATACGTTCCGGTGCGAGAATCTCCCGGCTCATCCGCCGCAGGATATTCATGTCCAGACGGTAGAAATGCGTGGTGCCCTCCGCACGCATCTGTACCAACCCTGCCTCGCGTAGCTTGGCGAGGTGATGCGAAACCGTTGGCGCTTTCAAATGGAGCGCGTTCGCAAGGTCATCCACGCTGCGCTCGCCATTCGCCAGTAGTCCGACGATCTTTAGTCGGCTCTCGTCAGCTAGCGCGCGGAAAAACCGCAACGCGATCTGCTGTTCCTCTTCACTCATCTCGAACGCTCCCAGTCATTTATCTTTCATCTACGTAGAAGAATATCGAATGATCTTGGTGTCGTCAAGAGGGTTGCGAATCGTACTTTCAGGTATGGGTGGAGACACAATGCATGGCGGTAGAAAACGATGCCCTGCGACACAGGCTGGCGATTCGCCTCAACTTGACAGAATGTGTATGATAGGCGCATCTTCCATGCATGAACGAACGCGTGCTTTAAAGGGAAACCGACCATGAATCATCCACTCCGCCATAGAGATCGCTGGCTCGGCATTGCAACATCGTTCATCATTCTTGGCCTGATTGCCGCCGCTCTCGGGCTGCAATCCGCGCGCGTCCGGGGGCATATCCCGTATCTCAATCGTCCCGTGCCGACCGCGACACCAGCGGGCGTCGTCCTTTCCCTTGGACAGCAACCGGCGGTCCCAGTTACCGACGCCGCAACCATCGCCGTCTCCCCGACGCCCGCACCGGTCATGACCGCCACACTGGCACCCGCTCCGACTGCCACTATCGCGCCAACCGCAGCCGTGCAAGTCGCGCAAGCGGTTGATGTTTCCACGAGCACGACGGTCGTCACAGCGGTTGCAACCGCGGCATCATCCCCAACCGCCGTACCCGCGACGCCGATGCCTGCACCCACGGCGAAACCGGAGGCGATTGCGCCTGCGACCTTCCTTGAACCGATGTCCCACTGGTTCCAGGGATGGAACCAGTGCGCCGAAGAATCGATCGCGATGTCCGTCTCGTATTTCGGCATGAAACTTGATCCGAATGCCGTGACCGCATTCCTGCGCCCGAACAATGGCGTGAAGGGGAGCAAAAACGTCGAGTCGAACCGGATCGTGGATTACCTGCACAGCCAGGGAATGCACGCGGACGCTTATCACGGTGGCACGGTGGATCGGGTGAAGCGGCTTGTCGCGGTCGGCGTCCCGGTGATCGTTGGTCAATGGCAGAATCGTACAGACCACGCTGGGGTCGGCCACTGGCGCGTCGTGCGCGGCTACGACGACGCGAAGGGCGTTTTCCTTATCAACGATTCGATGGAGGGCGCGGCGGTGCCGATCTCGTACGCCGCGTTCGATGATCTCTGGACAGTGTACAACTACGTCTATATCCCCGTCTGGAACGACCGGCTTGTGCCGAACGTGCAAAAGGTGATGGGCGATGAGATGAATCTCACCGTCAACATCACGCACGACATTGCCTATGTGCGGAACCGGATCGAGCAGCAGCCGACGAATGCCGACCTTCCTTTCGCTCTCGGCGGCGCGTACTTCCAAGCCGGGGAATTCCAGAAGGCGGTGGATTCGTACCATAAAGCGCGGGACATGGGGCTGATCCAGAAGTATCCGTGGACACTCTGGTACCAGTCATGGCCTGTCACGGCGATGGTCAACCTCGGTATGAATAACGAAGCATTGCAGGTCTCACAAGAGAATATCCGCTCGGCAGGTGTTTATGGGATCATGCATTACGAGCGCGGTATCGTCTACGAGAAGCAGGGCGACATCGCAACCGCCAAACACGAGTACCAGATGGCCCTCGTGGATGACAAAAATTACAAGGAACCGCAGGTCGCCCTCACCCGCCTCGGCGGCTAACGAGCAATGACTAATGAGGAGGATTCGCTTCCTCATTGCTTCGTGCTATGCTCTCCGCACGAATCGTCCTATCGGGGGAGCCAGCGATGACTGAAGAACAGAACGCGGCAATCAAAGACCGGGTGAAGGCGCAATTCGCGGCGACGGCGGCGAACTATGTCGTTAGCAAGGGGCACGCGAGCGGCGATGACCTCGCGCGCCTCGTCGCACTCGCCGCGCCGACGGACGACGACATCGCGCTGGATATCGCCACAGGCGGCGGGCATACCGCGCTCGCTGTGGCAAAGACGGCGGGAACCGTCGTCGCGTCCGATTTCACGCAGAAAATGTTGCTGACAGCGCGCGATTTCATTTCTTCCAAAGGAGTGGCGAACGTCGCGTACGCGCTCGCGGACGCCGAAGACTTGCCCTTTGCGGATCATGCCTTTAGCCTTGTTACGACGCGTATCGCACCACACCATTTCCCGGACACCCGCGCCTATATTCATGAGGTCGCGCGCGTCCTCGAACCAGGCGGGCGATTTTTGCTCGAAGACAGCGTCGTGCCGGAGGGTGAAGCGGGCGACCTTCTCAATCATATCGAGAAACTGCGGGACGGCTCGCACGTCCGTTCGGCAACCGAGGCGGAGTGGCTGGCGCTGCTTGCGGACGCCGAGTTCGAAGTAGTGAGCGTCGAGTTGTATCGCAAAGAGCACGAACTGGAGCAGTGGATTGGCCGTGCGAACGCGAATGCCGACGATGTCCGCTCCGCGTGGGCGAACGCCGCACCGGCGACAAAGGAATTCTACGATCTCGCCTATAACGCGGATGGATCAGTCTATTCTTACAGTGACGATAAGGCCGTCATCCTCGCCCGCAAGCCGCTCTCGACGTATTAACAGATGCTTGGTGGCGGCGGGTTTATGCACCTTGATACCTTGATTGGCCGTGGACGCAGGCTGAAGCCTGCATCCCCATCGGTCAGTACGCAAACCACAGTCGCGCGGAATAGCGACTGTGCGTGAGCGGTTCGGCCCTGTAAATGCTCTTTTGAAACGAACCGAAAGAAGGAAGCCCCCATGCGTATTGGAGTGACGTTCCCGCAGAATGAAATCACAGCGGACCCGATTGCCGTGCGCGACTACGCGCAGGCGGCGGAGGGATTGGGCTATACCCATCTCCTCGCGTACGACCATGTCGTTGGTGCGGACATCACGAACAGGCCAGACTGGCGTGGGCCGTATACAACCGCGAGCCTTTTCCACGAGCCGTTTGTCCTCTTCGGCTATCTCGCGGGACTGACGACACGCCTTGAGTTCGTGCCGGGTGTCATCATTCTGCCGCAGCGGCAGACCGTGCTCGTCGCCAAACAGTCGGCTGAGGTGGATGTGCTGACGGGCGGACAGTTCCGACTCGGCATCGGCGTCGGCTGGAACGAGGTAGAGTACGAGGCGCTCAACGAGGATTTCCGCAACCGTGGCAAGCGCAGCGAGGAGCAAATCGCCGTCCTCCGCGCGCTCTTCACGGACGACGTCGTGACCTTTCACGGCAAATGGCACCAGATCGAGGCGGCGGGCCTTAACCCGATGCCCGTCCAGCGCCCGATCCCAATTTGGATCGGCGGCAGTTCCGAAGCAACGCTGAAGCGCGTCGGCGAGATGGGCGACGGCTGGTTCCCACAACGCCCGCCGGACGATACCGCGCGCGAGATGATCGAGAAAATGCGGGAATACGCGCGCGCCGCCGGGCGTGACCCGTCTGCAATCGGCTTCGAGGCGCGCGTCAGCATTGCGGGCACGACGCCGGACGAATGGACGCGGCAGGTCGAGGGTTGGCGTGCAATCGGCGCGACGCACCTGAGCGTTAACACGATGAAGGCCGGGCTGAACTCGACACAGGAGCACATTGACGCCATCCGCCGCTTCAAGGAAGTAGTTGGCGCGTGATCCATCCCCCAAGTGGATGTCATCGAGATGTGCGGTCATGACGCTACGGACGAACTATCATACGCATAGCCGCTACTGCGATGGCGAGGGCGAGATTGTCGAATACATCGAGGCTGCCCTGTCGGCGGGCCTCGACTCATACGGTGTCTCCAGCCACGCGCCAGTGCCCGTGCCAATGCGTGACCCGTGGATGATGCGACTCGATAACCTTCCCGCCTATTGTGCGGAAGTGCGCCGCCTGCGCGACGCATACCGCGACCGCTTACCGGTTTTCCTCGCCCTCGAACTCGACTATGTACCGGGTCTGGACGCTTTCTATCGCGAGCAGATCTTGCCGCACAATTTCGACTATTTCGTCGGCTCCGTCCATTTCGTTGGGACGGATGAACAGGGTATGCCCTGGGAGATTGACGACAGCGCCGAGCGATTTGCTGCCGGGCTGGCAGGCGGCTGGGGTAGCGATGTGCGGCGCGCGTTCGAGGAGTATTTCGCGTTGCAGCGCCGGATGATCGGCACGCCGGGTATCGCAATTGTCGGCCACATGGATAAGATGAAGATGTGGAACGGCGGCGATCGCTACTTCCGCGAGACGGATACATGGTATGTCGCGGCAGTTGAGGAGACGTTGCGCGCCTGCAAAGCGGGCGGGCTGATCGTTGAGTTGAATACCTCGGGTCTCCGTAAAGCGATTGCCTCACCGTTCCCTAGTCCGTGGGTGCTCGCCCGCTGCCGCGATCTGGACATCCCGATTACCGTTACGGCGGACACCCATCGGCCCGCCGATGTCGCCGCCGGTTTCCCGGAAGCTGTCGCCATCCTCCACGATGTCGGCATCACCCACGTCATGGCCCGCGACCGCGACCGCTGGACGCCGCGCCCGGTGGATTAGGGTTTTCTGATTATTCGTCCCACAATCTTCGCTCCAATAGGCGGTTATATTCCTGCTACTTGCACCCATGGTAAGGCGGACTACACGGCATTCGCCAGTCGTTGGTCCGTTGTGACGAATGTCGCGCCGAGGCGTTCGTCGAGCGCGAGATAATGCGCGTCATATGCCGCAGGTAGCATGAAGCGCTCTGCCATCACACGCGCCGATTCGTGAAGTTCCACGTCGCTGTACAATTGGATAGGGAGGGCGAGTGCCGAATTTAATGCATTCTTCGTCGCGTTTACGCGTATCATCCCTGCCTTCTAGTCCTCCGCCACAGGGGTTGTAACGGGATAGAGGCGCTGCAGTGTCGTGCGCGCCTCCGCCACCCCGAATCGCCAGTCCACCATGGCCTTTGCGGCGTTGCGCGGTGCTTCCCATGCCGCAATCTCCCGTCGTAGCACCGCGATCTCGCCGACCCGCCGATCCACGCATTGCCGCGTCAGCACCGACCACTCGATCGCCATCTGGTTGAGCCAACTGCCGTGCTTCGGTGTGGAGTGCCACTCCAACCGTTCCAGTATCCGCCGCGCTTCGGCGGGCGCGAACGCTTCATACAATGCCGCGCCCGTGTGCGTGTTCAGATTGTCCAGCACGACCCGCACCACCGTCGCCTCGGGATACCATTCGTCGACCAGCAGCCGCATCATCGCGGCAAAGTCTTCCTTGGTCCGCCGTTCGGTGACAACGATCTGTCGCCGACCCGCGTGCGGCTCGAAGCAGCCGAACAGATTGCACGTCCCACGTCGCACGTACTCGTAGTCGTCGCGCACCGGCACCCCCGGTTCCCGTGGCAAGGAGGGACGGCTATCATCCACCAACTGGTAGGGCAACTCGTCGAAGCAGACCACCGGGCGGGCCGGATCGTGCGGCGCGGCGTAGAGATGCAGGACATCCTCCATGCAACAGACGTACGCCGCGCTCACCGTCGGGATGCACCACTGCTTGTGCTGCCACGGTTTGCTGCCCCCTTTTTGAGCGTCCGCCGTACCGTCTCGTCCGAGATCGTCTCGACAATGCTGCAGGTGACCAATCGATCGGCCAGCAGTTGCATCGTCCACTCGCCCCTGCCCTGCGGCGGATTGCTGCAGGCGAGGGCGACGAGATGCGCCTCTTGTGTGCCGCTCAACCGGCGCGCGCCGCCGGGTCGGGCGAGTTCATGCAGCGCGGCGTGCAAGCCCTCCTCGACAAACCGCTTGCGCACGCGCCCGACCGTACTCTCACTCGTGTGCAGCGCGGCGGCAATCTCCCCGTCCGACTGCTCCTCGCTGGCGTGCAAGAGAATCTGCGCCCGATTGCGCATCCGCGCCCGCGCCGTGCCACCACGGATCAGGACATGCAGTGCGTGCCGCTCGTCATCCGTCAGTGCAACCACGTAGACCTTTTTCCGCATCGTCGCCTCCTTCGCGATGCGGTATCCTTACAGCAGAATGCGTCAGGTGTCAAAACTACCGTGGCGGAGGACTAGTAGCGGTGAAGCGCATTAGTGACTTCGTAGCGGAGTAATATCGGCGCCACGGGTTGCTGTCTATCTTGCCGTCATCTCCCTCAGAGTCCGCGTATCCTTTCATCAAAGGGATCCGCGAAGAGACAAACAACCAAGCCAGTATCTACGCAAATTTTCGAGGATTTGCACATCTTGCTCCTCTCGCATTTCGCGAATGATCTCTTCCGATGGAGGAAGTGTGCGACCACCGAGTTCCCGCCGGATTTGCTCTCGTACTTTGTCGACACGTTCTAACCAGTCGTTGGCGTGGTTTGCGTTTAATCGCTTGTATTCGGCAAATGAAATCACGACGATTTCGACGAGGTTGTGTTCGGAAACTTCTGTAGATTCCTCCACGCTCATCAGCCTCTTCACTGTGGGCACATCCCGAAGTACGATTACCCCCTTTCAGAACTCTCTGGAATCTTTTGGCTTGAGCACATCACGGGCTTACACTAGGATGGAAGCTCGCTGCTCCTGCCAGGCGGCGATGATCTCGGTGGACGTGCAGACCATGCCGAAGTTCTGAGCGAGCGTCCGCAGCCCGACCTCATGTTGTTCCCGTCCCCCTTCAGCCGTGCAATCCGCCAGCGTGATGGTGGTGAAATCGCGCTGGAACGCATCGCGAGCGGTCGATCCGACGCACACGTCGGTCGTCAATCCCGCCGCGATCACCGTGCGGATGCCGTTACTGTGCAGGATTGCTTCGAGCGATGTGCCGATGAAGGCGCTGTACCGGGGCTTCGTGATCAGCACATCCCCCGCTTGGGGCTCAAATCCCGGATAGAGCGTCACATTCTCCGACCCGGGTGCCAGCCAGTCGTCCGGAAGAGGCCATGGGCGATCAGTGTACTGACGCTTCCAGTTCTCCGAGTACAACTCCGGGGGAATGCCGATTTGGATCACGACGACGAGGGCACCCACGGATCGCGCTTCGTGGATGAAGCGGTGCAGGCGCGGCAACACCTCCTCGACTGGGGGATACAGGGTCGGCACCCCGACGAACACCTCCTGGACGTCCACGACCAGAACGGCAGTCTGCTTCGGATCAACAAGCGCAGCCAAATCCGCTGCAGCACCGGTCACGGGTTGCCTCCTTCGCGCACAACGACAGTTCCCTACCCGTAACGAGCAGCTTGTTTGCGTCCCGTACTTGACACAATACGCTACGAGAACCGCAGTATCAAGGTAGAGACAGATTTCGTCCACGACAAGCAGTCATGCCGTTCCGGTGCGCGAACCGTCAGTGGTGCGACCTACTCGTGAGAAGCCTCGACACTGTTTGCCCTCTCTTCGCCGGGACGGTATGATCGCGGCACCATTTCCCGCCTATTGGTACACGAGTCCACTGGACAAGGAGGGGACGATCCGCAGGAAGAGAATGAGCTACTTGGTACCATGTCTACCACGGCAAAGGCAAAACTAGTGGTCTGACACGATGACTTTACTGTATCGCGAGCCTGAGATGGTAAGGTACGGATGTCGCCGATCGGCGCGGCATCCTTTCCTGCCGGAGGCTCAATATGCGAGAAAAGATCTATCGCGTTC
>JAABUZ0100002886.1_pt1 | contig 27207 bp, 31 predicted proteins | sample 5562091 | NCBI WGS metagenome assembly JAABUZ01 (sample SAMN12813069, study PRJNA571459) | rock metagenome | isolation source: Antarctica rocks | place: Antarctica: Victoria Land, Linnaeus Terrace sud | collected 2015-12-21 | reverse complement strand
CCCCTTGGTTCCCCCCCCCCCCCCCCCCCCCCTCGGGATCGCTAACACCGCCTCCAACAGCAATCAGCGCCTCATTCAGCGCCTTACCTCCTCTATATTTTCTTGGTTAGGATTTCTCATTCCTGAGCGTGCTGTGAGTGTCTTACTTTCAAGGAAAGGAAAAGGTTGATGACAAAGAGGGAAGTTGTATGACGGAGAACGGGTCGACAGGATGTTCATGTTGCTGTATGTGGCTGGAGGTTGATTGTTGTCTGGACTGCGGATGGTAATGCCGATAGTGCCGTTGACGGGTCAAGTCGAGTGGTGGGGGCTTGTTGCCGGTGGAAGGCTAGAGAAGAGTGGTGATGGAGATGAAGGTTGAGGGGATCGTTTTTGTCTTCTTCGAGGTTTGTTTGGTGGAGAGACTGGATGAAGTGAGGCCGATTGGGGATGGGTGATTTGCGAAAGCGGCGAGGCCCAGGCAACCTTGCAGGCATCACTACAGCTTTGCTCCCACCGCTCCTTACTGCTCTCTTCCACACTACACAGCTTCCACCTATACCGCTCGCTCGCAACCTCATCGCTCCCACCATCTCTACACACACTACGCTACTCCTGTTTTCGAGAACCGACCTAGAATTGCTATGCCTGACTTTGAAAGCCGAAAAGGACTCTTCGTGTCAACCCGATAAGGGTACTTCCTCGTCAGGACGCGACAGTGGGGAGGGGTCCACCTCCTCATGAGGACGTCAAAGTGAAGGACGAGGACGAGGATTCAGTCGAGTGAGTTCTGCTGAGGGAAATGAACACCCATGAGCTGACTGCAGGACAGCGGCATTTGCAAGAAATGCATGTCCCGATATTCATGCAGTACCACTAGGCAACGCGGGCGCAAAGGTTAGGGTTTGGACATTTCATTTAAGATACATAAGTGGTCAATTACAGTCTGGAAGCTCTTGCGGCACGTTCCCATTGTACACTTCTCTTCAGCTGAAACGCGCTGTGCGTCGTTGTTGCCAGATGTAACGTGCGGCATTGGCCATTACTATTTATTGTTGCCTTATAATCCTTGTCATTGGGACTTTGTTACCGGGGAGTGGTTAGCCGGAACTATTTTTCGCGCTGCCCCACGGTGATCCGTTTGTAGGAGGAATTCGAAAATCAACCCCACCGCCCCCCAATTGCCCGAAATTAAAAGCTATTCATATCTCTTTGTTTTTTGAAGTTCCTGACGTTCTTTCAGCTATGACCGGCCCACTACCTGCAGCGATTCGCTCCAGAATCGTACGGCTTCTACTACTTCATTGGCAACCCGCCGCCATCGCCGAAGAGGTTCACTGCTGTCCTAGATGTATAGCATGCTAGAGAATATCTTCATGTATTCGTCACCGTTTAAACCTCAGTTTCGCCCCAAAGGAGCCCCCCGCAAGGTGTTTAAGGCAGCTGAAAATGGCCTCATAGCCTACCTCGAAGAACAGCCGTGGGCCATGCAGAAGAGATGATCTGATACATATGAGAGGAGTGAGGCATTAACGTGCATCAATCCACGATATCGAGGATTCTGAAGAGAAGACGCTGAAGCAATAAAAAGGGACAGCGTGTGAACATCAGACAGAACGAGGTTGCAGATCTGCTTCGTCTGACTGCTGAGCAGCTTGTCTTCGTTGACGAGACTCTGTTCAACGAGAATACGGGGTGGCGTCATCAAGCCTATGCACCAGTTGGTGAATCAGCTCGCTATCAAGCCTCTAGAATGAGAGAACATTGCTGAAGTGTTCTTCCGGCTTACACGATAGATGACTATCTACCCTGTACAGGTATTCGTGAAGGCTGGTTCAACGGCGAGGCTTTCTTTCGATGGCTAGCAGATGAATTGCTACCTCTATCCAGTCCCTTTCCGGCCCCGAACAGTGTAATCATCATGAATAACGTCAGCATACGGAGCATGACGAGAATTGTTCTCGGAAAGCCAAGACCCAGCCACTCTGTAATTTACATGTAATATAGTCTTAGCTTCAGATACTATGATACAGAAGGATAAAGCTTCTGCTCGCGCTTCTCATTCTCAGAACATCATCTTCATGAATGCAGCAATCCTTCGTCTTCTATGGTTCGCTAATTCTTCGGATCTGAACGCGATAGAGCCCTGTTGATGGTGAATGAAGCGTAGAACAACGCTTAAAGGGGCTCCTAGAAACAGAATTACTTTGATCAAAGCATGGGTTAGATGCTGGGAGAAAGAGCTCGGCGACGACGACGTTGAGGTATCTATAAATCAGGCAGATGAGCCTGATGTAGAGGTAGAAGAAGTAGAGGTGATAGAGAACGTAGATGAAGATAATTGGTAGGTAAATGGAAGGTTTGGGTTCCAAATTGTTATTATCGAACTTATCTATCTCCAAGCACTAAGACTAGATTACATGTAAATTACAAAGTGGCTGGGTCTTGGCATTCCGAGAACATAGCTCGTCATGCTCCGTACACTGCAACGCTCGTATCGAGGAACTCATTATCTCACACGAATGTGAGGTGCGTTATCTGCCTCCCTATTCGCCGGATTTCAATCCCATCGAGCTCAGTTTCAGTGTTTTGAAGACCTGGGTCCGACGATATGGCCCCATTTTGAAGGCACTTTTGGTGAGTTTCTTCATTACGCCGTCGAAAGAAGCAGGTGTGATAGATTTCCGAGACAGCATTTCAAGCATAGCGTCGGGGATTATATCTTTGAAGCTGATATTAGAGCCTTGAAAAGAGTCTTGAAGCTGGTACTACAGATTTTGATTGATAGTGTCTGAATAGCTTCATTTTCACTTATTTTGAAGATGTTTTGATGCGAGAATAGATGTTGAGGGGTTGAGATGTCAAAAGGATACAAATTTGGTGAGGGGCGCGACAAATGCAATGCCAAGAATTAGATAGCTTTCTGCACACCCTAATAGTGGTGGTCTGCCGCTAGCGCTTTTCCCTCCTCCTCGAACAGCTGGAATATGGAGAGATTGACAGGGGGTGGAAGAAGTGAGGAGTAGAGTGGCGGGGGTGGAGGCGGGGGGAAAGAGGTTGATGATGGGAGATTGTAGAAGAGGAGTGGTGGGAGAGAGGGGACGATAGAGCGGAGAGGAGTGCTTGAAGATGAGAAGGGGGAAGGGATGAAGTGAGAGGGGCGAAGTGCTTGAAGCGAAGCAGACGAGGGTATACGGGTAGGCTTCCAGTGGCCATGAAAAGGCTCAATAGGGTTTTCCAAAGGTGCACCACTTCAATCTATTCATCGCCCCCATTCACGCGCTAACGCAACAAGTACTTGACTTGAGCTTGCATTGCGGGCGGTATGGTGCTGACGACACCAGATTCCATGCCATCTCGACCTCGAAGTCAGTCCCCCCGGCGATGTATTCTGCAAAGCCTTAATGAGAAGTACAAGTATCGTGCCTCTAGATGTCACCTCCCTTACTTTTCCCACCCTTGGCCCTTCCGCAATTTATTATGTAGAATTTTCCTGATCAATCGATGCAGAAGCTAAACAGTCTCCCAACTATGGAGCTTCTTGCCTCGAGTGCAAGCCGCATAAGCCAACAGAACGACTCCCGCCAAGATCTTCGTCGCCAGCACTGCAGCCATAAAAGGATGTTGGTCACTGAACATTCAGTAACCATTCCCCACTTATTACGAGAAGGTCCTGTACTCGCATGGAATCAATAAAATCTAAACACATGAACTACCCTATAATGAATGGGCAAGGTCTGTCTCTACATGGAGCTGGCTGCGCTGGCTGGGCTAAGCGCTGGCGGTTTGGCAAAATATCAGTGCTAATCACCCTTGAGTTTTCTATTTGTCAAACCCCATCTTGTCGAAAGAATTTCACTGCGGCACCCCATTTTACAGGGTATAGGTAACACCTCACCCTCACCAACGCCTCACCCTCACCCTCACCCACTCGTATCGTCCACCCATCACTGGCATCGGGCCCTCGGTTGTGATTCCTGCCGAGTCAGCGACCACATCCCTGACAAATTTGGCGGACTCAGGCAAACATGAGAGCTTGTTGCTGCCCGTGCCAGTCACCCATACCTTGTCGATAAATCGATATTTGTGAGGTTGAGGGCAAAGCAGAAGTTGAATGAAGTGCCGCGGGATTGACATGCCCTCGAGCTCCCGCATGCGAGGGCGGGCAATAGTCCAATGCTTCGGGGCGAAAGTGCTGCTGTATATGTATATCTGCCGTCCCAGCTTCACCAGGGCCGACGCATGCCAGAGGCCCGTGAGGATATTCAGGCAGCTGGCGGTCAAGGCCACCGCCGGGCAGTTGAGCTCATGAAGCCAGAGCGCGATTGTCCCGGCGGCAGCGTAGCTGTCGACATCCTCATGCCCTGGCTTCAGTTGCTCGAGATGTCTGAGGTTGCATCAGTCTCTACGCCCAACGTGATCGCTTGATGCTCATACTTCTGCTTTTGCGCGCGGTCAGTGTACGCTATCTGTACAGGTATGACCTTGACCTCAGGATTTTGACCCTGCCAATTTCTCACGTTCCCCAGCCAGGCATTGATCGCCACTGTCGATGTCAGGTGGTTCCAAACAGAGGGCACCATTGGAGGTTGAGAAGAATTCTCCGCAGATGTGATAACAGTCATGATGAAGAGAGAAGAAAACCACAGGCTATGTGTAATATCTATATATGATAGAAAGCATGACTCACGAGTGGCATTTCCGCTCAGCAAGTTCTTACGAAACGAGACGCAAAGAACGATTATGAAAGATGATTATCAGATCTTTCGCTTTGATGAATTTCAAATTATCGATGTTGACGTTGTTATGCCTAACCTCGAGTCGAAATGATAAATCTAGGGGGTTTTAAGGGAAAGGCGTGTGACTAACGTCATAGTGACTTTCAGAAGACCTCACTCGTTGAGTCAGAAGTGAACCAAGCGTGTTTCCTCGTCCTTGATTACTTCCGCTTCTGAAACGTTTGTTGAACCCCCTCGCCACTCTGTCCTCATTCGCTTTTTCTCTTTCTAGACTCTTGGTACTTAGTTGCCTGTGTCAACGGCGCATTGAACTTATGGAAGATGACTCGTCCTTCACGATTGACCCGGCGATCCCGCTGTTCCACTCTGTTGGAAATAGGGAATATGGTAATCTCCGCCTTCATAGGGCTGGAGAGTTTTCACCTTCCACCTCCTAGATAGCCTCCTAACAACAACCAAAATACCAATATGCCCCATATGACCTCGTATTCCAACACACTCTTGAAGGAACGGTATAACGGTGACAAAGTCGTCGACTTTGCCATCGTGCTGTTATCTACTTCGTCCGAAGCGGTCGCGGCGACGAAGGCGGGGCCGAGGGCAGCGAAGCCTTTTGCAATATCCGTACATCGTTGAGAGGTTACCCACCATTTGGCCCTGCCATAATCTGATGAGATAACATCAATTTAGATGCGAAAGGGTAGTCTTCACCTTCGATGTAGTTGCCAAAGCTACCTGAAGGCCTCTAGTACTGTGGTTGTCGAAGATCAATGATGGAAAAAAAAGAATATTGAGATCGTACCTCTCATTTGAACTCTCCTCTTTCGGCCAATTCCATCACGTGCCTTTCTTACTTCCTCTAGCATCGAAAAACTCTGTACATCTTCTAGCAAGTTAGCTACAAGTTTCCAAGCTCGGCCACGCTCTTGCCTTAGCTTGACCCTGTCTTCACGAAGATCGAGTCTGCGCTTATCAATCTATTCCACGCAGTGTCCCCCTCCGTCATTGCCAGCATCGCCGTGCGAAGCACTGTCAAAGCGAGGGTCGATTTCCTGAGATGGAATATTCCCTCCGTCCATATCTGTGTACCACGCCTTGAGCTTTGACTAGAAGCTAGTCTGCAGGAGAAAAAGACATTAGAAGTATTTAACCGCCTGGAGCTGAGGCTACGCGTTCATTTTTCCCAGGCATTACCTCTTAGGCGCTTGCATGCAAGGATTTCCGATCCCAATATCGCTTTTTCACCCCCGCTGGCGACTGAACGAACCTCCTATAACACCGGGCAACTGGCAAGCTAGATACTACGATGACTCCATCAATCCGGATGACGCAAATCCAACGAAATATCACGATGTTAGTAAGAATTGTTGGAATACGAGGTCATATGGGGCATATAGTATATTGGGTTGAAACTATCTAGTAGGTAGGAACTTCGGAGGAAGAAAAAGGTGGGAGGAAGGTCTGAATCCCCTGAGTCCACTAGCGCCGGATGAACGGCCGAATGGACGGCCAGATGGATGCGGAGATTACCAACCAAATCACACCTGAAATTCTGCATCAGAAGTTATCACGTCAGCAGACCGATCTTCTAGCCAATCAGCTGTCTACCTACCTTCCATGTTAACGTGACTGTCACACACGAGAAGCTGCAGGAGGTAAGGTAGGTCAGAGGCTTCCCGTGACCCTTTCAAAATCACCTCCTACGAGGAAAGAAGTTTGTTTGGGCTGAGCTTCGTCAAAAGAAGAAAGATGATAGATTCAATGCTCGAGCTTTGACTGCAGCGGAAGCAGCTGAGCGGAATGCTAAGCAACGGGATGCTAAGCAAAAAGATAAAACGAGGACAGTGAGACTACAGCCTCACTGCCATCGGACCCCCTCTCACCCTCCGCTTCATCCTCTTTCGCCCCCTCTGTGATGACTAGAACAACTAAATATGACCGTGCAGTGAAGGAAACAACTGTATGAGAGCAGAAGTCTCAGCCTAGACGTCGTCTTCATGATTCTACGTTGAAGGTAGTGACTTCGAAGTCAATGAGAAAGAGGTCTAAGTCTAATTTGATGACGACAGCAACATTGGGTGAACGAAAGTCTCAACAAAAGAGACTTATTGAATCGACTACATGTATTTGTTAGCAAATTACACCTAAATGAAGGTAAATTCCGCCTTTAGCGAAAGTGATGCTACCCGTAATGTGCGTCGATAAGTTGCGCCCCCAAGACCTCCCGGCCAGAATTTACTACCATAACACCCTGCATGCATCAATATGAGCCTGGCAGTTTGAATAACGCCCGGCTCAGGATCAAGCTCCCCTTGAAAGCTCGTAGCATCCTTGGCCCCAATCCAGCTTGTACCCCAAGCAGGTAAAAAAGAGTCAAAATCTTATTCTAGACAACGTTGGAGCTGTGCAATCTGAGGAGGCAGGAATGGAACGCATGGTGCCTTTTGCTTAATTTCTCGATAGAAGGCGAAAATTTAAGCGGGGTTGATGATCGAAGAGGGTTTGCGAGTTGGTATAAGCTTGCAAAGGTCTATGGCCTTAGGGATCAGAAAGGGGTAAGCGATGAGGGACTCTAATATTGCTACCTTAACGACTGTCTGTTTGTGAGCGTCTAGTCGATAGCCCTCTGAAAAGGGAGTGGGCGGACTCCAGTCAGATCACGGGCGGTGAGTAGACCGGCTGGAAGGCATATTGGTGATGCGGTTGAAATCAACGTTTGTCTGGAAGTGCCGTGTCCAATCGATATCTTGAGAGCTCAAGTATGGCTTCTGTAAGTGGGCGATTAGTCTGGACTAATTGTACACGGCCCAATACGCAGCGCTTTACTTTCGTAATCCCTACGCATCTCGTGGGACAAAGTTTTCAAGCAAGAGCTTTATGATCGTCGGTATTGCATATGTGCTTAAAGAGACCGTCAGATCTGTTGAACGATTTTGGATTGAACATTCTTGACGCAACTTCGTTTTCGACTGAGCGGTACTCTCCGTCGAACCATGATGCGAGAGAAACATCAACGACTTTCGTTACACATGGCGAACATCAAAAAATCTCACATGTACAAGAAACTGCAATGCGCACCTCGAATTTTTGTAAAATAGCTCACAGGACGGACGAATTCGGAGAATTAACAATGTCTTCGCCACCTAACGTCTCGTACAGGGTGACAAGTATGTCATCTTGCAGGTTTTTAAGAGGAATAATCGATGTGTCTTGTGACTTGGAGAATGCGGCCTTAAGGTCATCTAGGATATGACCTCTACTCGGAATTTTAACGTCATTTCTCTTGGTATACGAGGACACGAGGGTAGATAGGCATATAGATATACTTGACTAAACTATGTAGTAGGTAGAGCATACGGATGAAGAAGGAAGGAAAGAAGTGGGCGAAGGGTAAATACCCATCCACTAGCGCCGGATCAATGCGGAGATTACTAACCACAGGGGTAACAGTACCGTTCCCTGTTTCCACCATTTCCAACAATTTCTCTCTTCCATCGCCGCGAGTTCGCCAAAAAACGGCGGCGGCATCACTAGGGGGGAGGGTGGCGTTAGAAATGAGGTTATACAGAAATCTATTCAAATTTTGACTCTATTTCTTCATGCCTTCATAATTTGACGACAGCGAGATTGATCTGTAATCTTCGCTATTTAAACTAAAAGTTCCCTTGATGGCTTGCATTAGCGTAGCCGAAGCTGACCACTGCGCCTGAGTTGCAAGAAGAGCGTATCTTCCGGACAAGCTGCCAGCATCCTCGAGGCCTGTTCCCAAAAGGGATAGCCTCTTGCTGACAGCTACGGTCAGAGTGATTCACTCAAGATGACATGCCATACTGCAAGTGGTTTGACATCATATCTCAATTGGTCATCTTTCTGTCATAAGCATTCTTTATGACATTTTGGGGGATTCATTCCATCCGTGCTATTACTACTTTGAAGGCGCACATAGTCACATAGTCAAACAGATTTGAAATTTGGCTGAAACCATTCTAGCGACTATCAAGGTGTGAAAGACTGGTTATAAACGTCGCTCTGCTCTCTCTTCGTCTTGATCCTTATCCTTTCATGCAAGCAGTCAATAGTACCATGTCAGAGGAATGCGAAAACTGTCATAACCTTCAATATCAGCTCGATGAAACGGCAGACTTTATTGCTCGATTGACGAAGAGTGAGTTGTGGAATATCGCTTTCTACCGCCAGCAATTCCATCAGCAAGAACAGAAGTACGAGATAGATCTTCAAAACATCGCTGAAGGCCGGCAGAAGATTTACGAAGCTCAAGCAGTCCACTTGAATAAGAAAGTGGAGATAGCGGAGCGGAGTCTTGTTCACGAATTCAAGTGTCATCGAGACACAGAGAAAATCCTCCGAGACACGAAGGAAGCCCTCGCGTACGAACAGGCGAGGAACACGAAATTATTTGCCATAGTTCAAAATGCTCTTCAGCACACGCTTAAGGAACTGAAGGAGGGCGAGAGAGAAGGGGATGATAACAGGGAATTGAATGTCGAATGAGGCTTCGGAGTTGTCTAAAATCAATCCTGGTTTTGATTTAAGGCTTTTTGCTCGAAGAATCGTGATGTTTTGTTTAAGGTGATGGGAACGGCGAGAGCCACACACACAGTTCAAGGCTAGCCCGACCTATGCTAGATTTATTATTCTAAGATGCATGGTCGATGGTTCTGAGTTGAAGGCGATTATTCATGCAAGCATTATCATCCGTTTCCATGATGACTATCTTCTCTCTATGTTACTGTTCCTCATTCATAATTTGCGACAGCAGCTCCCGTCCAAATTCTCATCCTACGGTCGATCCCTGCCATCTTTCACATTTTGACCGATTTGAAACGCTTACATTTGGTCTTTTTCAGGCTTTGCTTTAAGGTTACCTAGATTCTAGGTGTACAGTAGCCTTTCTTCGGGTTAATCGTCGCAGTACGACAAGCTCGCCTCCTACGCGATAAGGTCAATCGACGCAACAAGTGCAGAACGGCAAAGTCTCTACGTGATAGACCATGGATATATGTCTTCGACGAGGGGAAGCTGCGAACTAAATATACCGTAGGATATGTGCCTTCGACGGAGAGAAGCGGTGAATATACTGTGGATGTGCCTTCGACGGAAAGAAGCGGTGAATATACTGTGGATATGTGCCTTCGACGGAGAGAAGCGGTGGATCCAGTATACCGTGGATATGTGCCTTCGACGCAGGGAAACGGTGGATCATACGTTACGAAGCTCCGAATAGCTTCCATCACTGCTAAGCCATTGGGCTGGGGGAGTCAGAAACTTCAAATATGCGTGACGAAGCTCCGAATAGCTTGATATGTTCAACATATATGGCGCTATCTAGCTATAATTCCTATAGGGGAGTGTTGGAAATAGGGGAGATGGCAGATTATTTACTGCTACTACTCCACTCAAGAGGCTGCATCATGGAATAGTGGTAATCCAAACGGCTGAGATGTTGCGTCATGGTGATATTATGATAACTAGCTTTTTGTAGTCTAAGCTCTTACCAGGCCAGAGGTACGAGGTTTTAGCGGCTTCGGAAGTGGGCTTGTTGTTGGTGGTGAAGGTTAACTTTCTGGTATCCACGTAGAATGCTTTTTCAAAGCCAGACTCAAACTGGGGCTGGCACCGAGCCTGTAGGCTGGCACGCATAAGAGCATGGATATACAATCGGTAGGGGTCCGCAGCTTCCTCCGACTGTCGCTTTCGATGACCTAGTAGCATTCTAGGGGTGTATGCGACTGCAACTGTCGATTTTGGTTGATTAATGATTACCTTAATGGTGGTTGACCGAATTTGGTTAGCGTGTCCGGGCCTAAAAAATCCCCTGACTCTAGTGGATTTCTGCGCTCCATAATTATTGAAGACGGAGGTGTTAGTAAGTGTGGAGCGTAGAGAAATCCTGGGAAGCCCACCCAGGCTCTGAAGAAGCACGTAGACCAGTCCAGATTGTCTCCATCGGATCCAGCATCTTACCAGAAGAATTGAGACTAGCACTTCAACTTTTGAGAACAAGAGTATCGAGCAGCCTATTGGTGTTGCTCCACAAGGACCTTATTCTTGGTATACGAGGACACGAGGGTAAAGAGGCATGTAGATATATTGACTGGATTAAGAAGTGGGCGAAGGGTAAGGTAAATAAATACCTTACCCATCCACTAGCGCCGGATCAATGCGGAGCGGATATCAGTACTGTTCCTTTTCCAACACTCCCTCTTGTTGGAATACGGGGTCATATGGGGGCATATTGATATATTGGTTGTTGCTGTTTAGTAGGTAGAAACTCCGGAGGAAGGAAGAAGTATAAATACCCCTAGCACCAAGCCGGCCGGAATAACTAAACCACCGGGGTATGCGTATGTGCATTCCTTACATACCCCCTTTCCAACAGGAGGAATGCGGCGTCGGATGGATGCGGAGATTACCAACCAAATCACATCTGAAACTCCAACACCTCTTAGGAATTGGAGCTCTATATGAAGCTATCCAGACCCTCTACTGACTGTATATCCATGCTCTTTTACTCGCCGGCGCCATGCTCGGCGGGATTCAGCCCCATGACTGACCTGGACCTTAGGAATTCGCCTGCGTCCAGGGGTTTGGTTAGACCGTCGGTCACCATTTGATCGGTGAATAAAATCTGATTGCTTCCTCTTCTACCTTGTTCCGGACATAGTGATACCATCATACGACGTATCAATGTGCTTAGCCCGGGGGTGATTGACGGGATTGCTACCCATTTGTATAGCCGGTAAGCTCCCTCCACATGGTGAGCTCCCTCGTAGCCCAAGAACTGACATTTCAAGCTCTTTCATCGAATTACCGACGAGCTCCGTATGTAGATAGCTAAGGTCAGGCTTCTTGTCATGCCACGCCTCATAGAGAGTTATTTAGTTCCACGCAGTGGTAGAACTTCTGTTTTTCAGATATGACTGTTCATCAAATAGTCATCGAGTTTCCGACGAGCTTCGTTCATATGATGAGCTCAGATTCCTCGTGCAGGGCCGGCCGGTTCAGCAGCCAGCCAGCTCCCTCTTGCGGGGCCGATCGGTTCAGCAGCCAGCCAGCTCTCTCTTGTGAGACCAGCAATCAGTCAGCTCCCTTCGATTCGTGAGGCCAGCAATCAGCCAGCTCTCTTCGATTCGTGAGGCTAGAAATCAGCTAGCTTCCTTCGTTTCGTGAGGCTAGCTAGCTCCCTCCGAATCGTGGGACCAGCAATCAGCCAGCTCCCTCCGTTCGTGGGGCCAGGAATCAGCTGGCTCCCTTCGAATCGTGGGACCAGCAGTCAGCCAGCTCCCTTCGTTCGTGGGACCAGCAATCAGCCAGCTCCCTCCGAATCGTGGGACCAGCAGTCAGTCAGCTCCCTCCGTTCGTGGGGTCAGGAATCAGCTGGCTCCCTCCGAATCGTGGGACCAGCAATTCCTCCATAATAGGTAGGTGATCGTATTTCGCTGTAATCATTCTGGCTCATCAATTCATTTGATGACTCTGATGTGACTGTGACCAGCCTCTCCATAATATTTCGCTGTAATCATCAATCATCGACGGACTCACCAATTTTTGATGGCCTCTGCTTTGATCGGGTGAGCTCCCTTGCTTTGTTAAGGATGAGCTTCCTTGCTTTGATCAGATGAGCTCCCTTGTTCCCTATCGGGACTAGCTCTTGCCTTGCTTTATTAAGGGTGAACTCCCTTGCTTTATTAAGGGTGAGCTCCCTTGCTTTGTTAAGGGTAAGCTCCCTTCGTGGAACCGGTCGGTGCAGAAGTCAGCCAGCTCCCTCTTGCGAAGCCGATCGGTTCAGCAGCCAGTCAGCTCTCTCTTGCGAGGTCGATCGGTTCAGCAGTCATTCAGCTTCCTCTTGCGAAGCCGGTCGGTTCAGCAGTCAGCCAGCTCCCTCGTTGCCGGGTGTAGAGTAGTAAGATTCGACTGATCGTATTGATCCTTTAGACTAGCTCACATAGCAATCTCTATCGTTTCTATCTTCCCAGTGATCAAGAGCACTGACGTACTCCTTTTTGGCTGCTGTCGCGGCGTTGAGATTCGGGATTTCCGGTTTCTTCAGCTTCTCTGAGATGATTCACCAGAGACCTGGTTATGTCCTTCATTCATGACCCATAATTCTCGCCCCCCTTTGGCTTAGGGACCCGATAGGTCTTCGAACCTTTCATTGTGGTTGAGGTAGGGGTTTTTTGGTGGAATATGGTTGACAGGGAAATTTCCGCCGATTTTGGTGACAGCGAGTTCGATGCTTCGGCTTCTGCCCTTAGGTATGTTTGCGGTAGCGGAATAGAGCTAACCCAGGCTCATAACCTGTTGATATATGAGGATCAGAGCGAACATATGTGCATGTAGATATATTGACTATGTAGTAAGGTAGGTACATATGTCTTGTAGATTGGAACTGTCGGAGGAAGGAAGAAATGGGAGGTAGGGTAAATACCCCTAGCGCCAAGCCGGCTTCGGCCGGAGCGGAAATAACTAACCATCGAACATACCTCCGTAGGTATGTATGACGTATGAACATTCCTACGTACATACTGTTGGAATACGAGGTCATATGGGGCATATTGGTATTTTGGTTGTTGTTGTTAGGAGGCTATCTAGGAGGTGGAAGGTGAAAACTCTACTAGCGGGCCCCAGCCCTACCAGCCCTGTGAGGCGGAGGTTACCAACTCCCCTATTTCCAACACATACCCCATTTTCAACATAGGTGACTGTCATTATTGCCTCCCCCCATAGCCTCGCTGGCAATTTGGCGCTAGTGAGTCGCGGGTTCGTTCAAAAAGGGTGCGAAAACATCGCTCTGCAAGTCCATTTTGACTCGTGTTATATGGTGCCGTCGGCTCCCATTTGACCCCATGCTCTTCGAGCAATTCGATGGTTAGATGACCAGCATACTCACCTCCATTATCTGAACGTAGTCGGTGGACCGGAGTGCACCGAGTCTTCATCAATTCCAGGTAATTCCGAAGTACGCCTTTTAGTTCAGATTTTCGTTCTAGTAGGTAGGTGGTCGTATGTTCGCTGTAGTCATCAATCATAGTAGCCACATATCTCGATCCTCCATCGGTCTTAGATATCTTACCACTGCCGGCGAGGTCCGTATGTACTAGCTCACATATTTCCGTGGCTCTGGTGTGGGGTTTTCGGCTTGGCGTTCTATATTGCTTGCCTATGGCACAGGCCCCACATACCGATTTTGGGGATTCTTTCCTTTCTAGGCTATTTGCAGAATCCACATCAATGCCGGTGCTCATGTTGGCTAGGCGTTTGACGTCTGCCATATTCAGATGAGCTGACCGTTTATGCCATTGGCGCCATGACGCATTGGCTGGTCCATTTGTCCTACTTGCCAAGGTGACCGATCGGGAATTTGGGGGGTTGGTTGGTGTATCCACGAAATAGGCTCCCCCATCATTTCTCGAGCCGGTGAGGGCGACGGCCCCTTTTGGATCCATGAACCGGAGTTTGCCGTTCTTTATATTACACGTATACCCTTTGGCTTCCACCTGACCGTTATAGTGTAGTCCTGGACAGTGGTAAACATCGGTTAACCGGGTTTTGGTTGGTTGATCGTTCAGCAAAATGTCGATTATAACCGAACCTTTCCCGACGATGGGTACTGCCTCATTATTTGCAGTAACAATGCTGTACTGGTGACCTTCCGGTATGACTGTTCATCGAACAAGTGTTTGTCATAGCAGACATGATCCTCAGCTCCAGTGTCTATCCACCAGGCTTCGGTGTGGCTGCCAGCTCGGCAGGCGATGGAGACCTTCATTGACAATTCTGGCTTCCGAGCTTTTGCCGGAGTCAGTGGCTAGATCCTTCTTTTCCTGACTAGGTTTCCATCCTTCTGGACGGAGCTTCAGCAATTCTGTTCACTGTGGCCCCCTTGCTCGCAATGAGATTTTGTTCGATCCCTTCCGGAATCTACTGTTGTTCCTGGATTTTGGCTTCTTGCCAAACCGAGCTACCATGCTCTTGGAACTGGAACCCTCCTCATCATTTATTCTCTTGTCATGGACTAGAGCGATGGTCATATCCTCTATCGATTTGAAATCCGATTGCTTTGACTGAGTGATATAGGGTGGTTAACTCATATTGAGTCTTCAGGGTAGACCACATTTTGGTGGCATCTTCTATTTTGACTATATGTACCCTGGGTCCTTGTTCGGTGCTGAAGGTAATCACACCGCAGGCCCTGTCGTTCAGTAGCAGTGGCGTACTCCTTTTTAGCCGCTGTCGAGGCGTTGGATTCCGGGATTTTCGGTTTCTCGAGCTCCCTGAGGTGACTCACCAGAGACCTTTGCTTTCAGGGCACTGGTTGCATCTACTTTCCTCGTAATCCTCGCTCCCCTTTAGCTTAGGGAACCAATAATCATCCGAACCCTCCATTGTTGTATCGTGATTGAGGTATGGGGGTAGGAATTTGGTCGATAGGGAAAATCTCCGCCTTTTGGTGACAGCGAGTTCGATGCTTCTGCCCTTTGTTATTTTTCCGGTAGCGGTATAGAGCTAAACCGGGCTCACACTTTGGAATAATCAATAAGTAGCTGAACTTCCTTGTACGTACCTGCACAGGCCAGTGACTGTGTATATTTGCAAAGAAGCCGCTAGGAACATCACCCCACGTTCGTCCGTCTGACATCCTTCCGGAGTTCCTACCTACTAGATAGCTTCAACCCCATATACTCCCCGTATTCCAACAGAATAAGAATTGAAGCATAGAGAATTCACAATTAGCTGCACACGGCATAGAAAGGAAACAATAGGTTGAAAGAAAATGGTATACATGGCCGGCCAATGAGTGACTGCAAGGGCTGATACCCGCTGGCTTTTTGACGGCCTCTGAATGCATTATGATGACTATAGCCTGTTTTGCATTGTGATTCACGAGTCATCGCGCACAACTTTGAATCCCGCACCTCTCTGTAAGGAAAACCGGTGAAATTAACTCCCAAAGGTAACCTTAACCATAACGGACCATCTCGGACCGTCCACGTTGCATCGAGAATGAGCTCCTAGCTTCGGCGGCTACGACGCAGATGCCCTCACTGCTGCCTATTAGATGACTTCTTCAGCGTCCGTACTTCCATCTTGATTTCTATCTGGTCTTATATATATCACAGATATTTGGCACGTCCCTTCCTTTCTCACCTGCTTAAAGATCTGCCACAACCACATATTACGAGTGTACGACTTAGCTCCTTGATCCGAAGTGACAACCCAGAAGCCTCTTTTCCACTTCGCCATCTCAATACGCAAGCCTTTCACGTCTCTGAGCCAGTTGATTCAACTTCAACCTTCAAATCACGGTCGATATTACGACTTCAAGTCAGATGCCTTCAGATCAGGTTCTCCGGCTTCCGGCTCCTCTTGCCACCGTTGAGCATTCTCCACCTCCAGCAGAGCAAAAACCTTGCTATATCAATGCTGAACGACCCAAAGTACGCAAGCTATCTATTAAGGAGAGAAGAAGCAATCGTGAAAAGCAGAGGCGAAGAGGACCTGGAGGCAGATTCTTGGCTAATGTTCGGGTGGGCATGGCGATGACATCAAGTTTTAACGGGATTGAGGAGCTGGAGGTCAACAATCAAATAGCAAAGCGAATCCGTGCATGTTGAAACGGGAGTTATGCTCGGACCTATCGAGGTCACATGACGCACTGTATTTAACCGAAGCTTCGAACCTCCATAGAACTTCACTCAAACACACATTCTACATATGCTGCAAAACCTTCTAGTTCAGTCATATTTCAACAGTGCAGACTCCGCCGACCCATATGGAAAGGCATTCAAATATTGGAAGAACGTCTGGAAGTGAAACTCACAGGTGATGAAGTGTAGATCTGATCATTGACTAAAGGTGTGTGTTTCTACAGCAGAAGCTATCTAGGTTTTGTGCCGCAACTGACGCTAGTCTCAACCAGGCTAGCGAGCAGTGTAATGACACTGCAACAACTATGTTCCTAATTGAACGACTACTCCCCCTGCTCCTACTACAGCTCCTACTGCAGCTTCTATTGCTTCAACAACAGGGCCGGCCCTTAAAGCGGTTCAGGGCGGATTTTCTCAAGGCGGTGCAAATTGGAACCATAGCGGGGGACTCTCAATTCTCTCGCCGATCCCATAATTTCATATAATTTCTGGGATTTACATCGTTATTGAATGCAAATCTGTAGGTTGCACATGTGGCCCTGATCCTTGTACAGAAAAAGGATTCATCATAATTTGGGGAAAGCCTGCAGGGCGGCGACGTCTAGGAGGATATAATAAAACCCTATTAGACGTAGCGTCTTCCGACATGACCAGTAGGCCCTGACAGGCGATGAACAGTGCATCTCTAAACAGAAATCAATGGCTCCGAAATTCGAGGAAGAGTCTGCTTTAGTGAGGATCATATCAACTATGGTCAGCGCAATACTCAAGAGCATGAGATGAGCAGGACCGAGCGGCGGACTTTTCAGTTGGGAAGTGGGAATACTCGCATTAAAGTTCGAACAGTAATCAAGAATATGATTATAGTATCAATGCTGATCTTTTGTATTGCCTGACAGATCCGTCGCTAGGCGTGAGTACCAAGATAGACTGCTACAGCTTTGGAGGTGAAGGATACGATGGAAGCGCCAGATTCGTGCTGTCATCCTTTTAAGCGGAAGGGCCTGGACGCGGGTCAGAAGCGCACAGGAGGCCTCATTCTGAATGTCGCCAGCCCCATTGGATCGACTAAAACTTATCCTGTTCTCGCAGTGGGTGGTAGTGGTGGTAGTAGGGGAAGGAGGAGGAGGACCAGAGATAGGATGATTTGTTTTCTCGATCCCAGCCTCCACTGATCTCTCAGCCCCAAGTCAGATCGTCATAATACGGCTCCGCCGCCGCCACTCGGTGGCTTGCGTCTCCTTCCTCTATGGCCAAGAAAACGCCGTCTATGCCGTCGCCGCGCTGCATATTGCTGGGGGTCGCGCTTCTTTACAGACAGCCTCGATGGAGCACGTCTAGTTCGTCTACGGACCAACATCAGTAATAGAAGGAATGCATATCGCAGTAGGTGCTGTATTACCCGACCAAAAAGCGGCGATGCTGGACCCTTCTCTTGCGTCTCTGGTCGCCGTCGACGACGGTACGAGTATAGTTCACAATCTGCGTCATCATGTCTCCTTCCACTGTACAAGTGCTCTCAATACTATAAAATTCGAAGAATAAGCACACGATTCCTCAACAGCCTCGTATACTCCGTAGCGCAATTTTTTCCAACGCTCTGCGGTCAATTATCTGTGGTAGGAAGTACATGAAAAAGTTTCTCAGCATTAGTCTTCTATAACGGTGGATAAAGGATGCAGCCCAAGTTACGCTGGCATGACAACCAAAACAGCGGTCTTCGGAGGCGAGACCGCTGTGCTCGTTGACTTAGCTATATTCTCATGGGAGAAAAAGACGGAGGAAAGCGAGTTTCGCCCTCGAAGGACTCCCATCCAAGAGGTATTCGTTATGCTTTTCAATGCTCTACAAGCTATACTTTCGAACCATTGTTCCATGACGGTGCTGCGCCACGATCTGCCAAAGGCACTGGATAAAGAGATTGGTCTCTTTGGGATGGTCTACAAAGTTTCGAATAACTCATCTTACTGTTGGTAATAATCTTCTTGCTGTTGTCTTACACGTAATTAAAGTAATCATGATAAGCAATCAGAATTCTGGTGAGCTCGAACGCTCGTTGAATAAGGCAATGTCTGATTCTGACTCTTTCATTACATGTTTAGAATCTTACTATCTTGAGTTTTCTCGTAGCTCACTTTCTATCCATTGATGCTTTGGGTTATCATCAAGATATTGAAGATATTCAAGCACTGCAATCCACTTGGCACTTCAATAGCTCTGAATAATTCTGATCATTCTCTACTTCGTATCTCAAGTTATTTTCTAATCCCTCATGTGCAGATTCATCGAATTGACGTTTCAGGAAAGATTCAAATTCCTTTGTAGTGTACAAGTATCTCGGGGTGCAGCTGGTCGGAAAAGTTGAGCCGGGAAAAAATTCTTGACGTTGGGTTGAACTTGACTCTCTGGGCTGTAGTAATCGTGCTACCCATGCTCGTACAGCCTAAGATCAAGACTATATCTAACAATCAAGATATCCCTGAATTCCTGGAAGGATGAAGACTGGCTACAACCTTCCTTTCTTACTGATTCGATTCTAGATGTAATTCAAACTGCTTCTGAATTCCGTCTTAAACCCAGGTCACAAGGCCGGTAATCCAGAATCGTACGTTCCAGGTCGCAAGAAGAGTCGAGACACAAGATGCACAAATGATGTGATAGTAGTTATTAGGTCTATGTTGGTTTAGTATATGGTAATAAAAATTACTTTCATCGACAAATCTGAACCAATTGCTCTCGAGAATCATCACACTAGGCTAAACATTGTCAGTTTAAATGTCTGAACAGTGCACATTGCCCAGTCGATAGAGAATGCTATTGAAGGTTCAAGGGTCTGTGAACCTCGTATAGCAAATCCATGTATGGTGGTCATATATAAATCCTACTTGGAAGGACTCGCCCATCGCCCCCAGTCCAACTAGGTCAGAAGTGATTACGCAGCATAAGCTCAGTCGATGGAAAGTCACTACGTAAAAACTTGTTCGCATCATACTTCGTCAGCCGTCATGATACGGGTAAGCGTTGACCGTTCGTAAGATGAGCTCAGTAATCAATAGACACATGTATATAATTCGACTGCTTTCTCGCTTCGATGTTATTTTGAATAAAGAAACAACCAAATGCGTTCTGACACCGTATTCTCTAGCACCAAACGTGGACGTGGGGACGACCGCGGCAAAGAGCGAAAGCCTCGAACGGAGAGAGTTTCTCGTTCAGTGGAATCAGACGAAGAAGAAAATTCCTCTTCATCGACTGAAGGTTCTAAACTTCAACCTCAGGTGCGAACCGTCAAAGCAAAAGGATCAGGAGAAAAAGGTGGGACGCGATGGCCAGGTTCACCAGATTCGGGGATCGATGAAAACTCATCTGATGGTTCAGCTAAACCCTTTTCTTCTTCCAAAGAAAACGCGAATGAGAAATTTGAAAAGAAACCTCCTCTTTCGAAAGAAGATTTGCGTAAAGCATTACTAGCAGCGGCGGATTCGTTGAAGTAGAGGGGCGTCAGAAAAGAGTTTGTGTCATGTATTCATGCTATTGTTCTTTCTTTGTAAGGCTTGTTTCTTAGACATAAGTAGTGGCCGCAACTTAAAGTAACATTGACTTATACTCTTGGCATGTGTGACGCTGGTAGGGGATAGCACTAGGTTACAGCGTTAAGTGAAAAATAAGAAAAAGAATTGTAAAATCAACCTCACTGTCTCCTCCCCCCCTCAGTGCCTTGTGTTGGAATACGAGGTCATATGGGGCATAGAATATAGTATATGGGGTTGAAGGGGTGGGAAGAAGGATAAATACCCCTAGCGCCAAGCCGGCCGGATTGGATGCGGAGATTACCAACCAAATCGCACCTGAAATTCCAACACCTTGGTACTGCCCGGTTCATGTATATAGAAGCCGGGCCCTCGTTCTTTCCTTTCGCTCTTTGTCTTTCGTCTTGTATATTACCTGGTGTATTGTCTTGTACCTAGATCCTATCAAGTCATTCAAGTTGATAATAATATCAGTCTTCTATATTGATAGTACCTCTAGCCTAGCCCAGTCCCTGACAAATGCCAAATCTCAACAGCCGAATCTCGAACTCGCCGAGACCAATGTGCATACTATTTCTGATCTTACTGGACGAGAGAACTCGAGTGAATAGAGTCTTGAGATCAAAGAAGTAGGGATATCCAGTAGGAGTTTAGGAATATATCCTAGTATTTTCTGAGTGGCTCTCATAGATGGTAGCTTAGCTGCTTTGAGAGGAATTTCTTCTTTCGCATATTCAATAGTGGTAGTTGAGTGTTGATAAAGAGTCTGGCAGGTTCTCTAGCTCGAATTGGGCTTTAGTATTCGAAGTGTATTTCTCGTAATTTGTAAAGATGCATAGGTACTTAGGTCGAGATAAAACTACATCTTCACACCAAAGTCCCATGGCTAATACAAACTTGGATAGAACAGCTTCCGAGCGTTTATGAGGAAGACTACGAAATACAGCCTAAGGTACTAACTTTGGTGTGTAACTGAGTGATGCGCAATGGAAATTTCAGGTTTCCCATGGGTACATCATTCGGGTGGCCAGCACCTTAGGTGATTGCGTGGCACGATTACACCGTACAGTGTATTGGGTGCACTTGTAGCCACGGTAAAGTATACTTATCTTACGCGCTATGAATAAATTATAAAAGCGGCCGTGGTCTAGGGCAGTAGACCCTGGTCAAAACATGATGACAGAAGCTATTCTCAATGTGGTTACTTCACTAAAAGCACGAATGACCGCTCTGATCTACAGGGTGTTTGCACTGCGGGTCGAACATTGCATTAGCCCAGCCACATTTTCAAGGACCCCCCAGTACCAATTTCCACCAATCATAAGGCCGCCAGTGAGGCTGAATAAGCTTCCATATTAGGCAATAACTGACGTTTGGTGCAGATTAGCTGAAGGCCTGAAGCTACCAAATCACCTCCCAAATCACTCTCTTTCTCCACCAACATCGCTACTTTCCACCAAATCCTACTTCTTACCTCGTCGGCGACCTCTACAGTACTGTACATAGACAGGCCTCCAACGCTGCGCTCAACGGTGGAGATTGAAGAAGCTCTAGGCCTGCAATTCGGCCTGAAATGACCATCTAGACACGGGAATTGTTCAACAAGCTCGCTGTTGCTATGAGCTTTGAGGCGTTGTTGATGTTGAATAGCTTCAGAAAGATGAGCCGGGGAAATGAGTAAACAAACAGGTCAAATTTGGGTATAAAGTAAGCTTTTCTCTCGAGCAATTCCTGGTTCGTGCTCTTCAGACTTTCATCAACTAACAACGACAGCTACATCTACAGTTACATCTACAGCTACAGCTACATCTACAGCTACATCTACGACTACATCATGTCTAGCTCTAATACTCCCTCTACCGTGGCCTTTGATCCTCCCCCTGATGCCAGCTATCAGACTTCCGGCAGTCCTACACGTTATAGAAGCTCCGTTCAAACCTCTACCTATGTGGATTTGCCTCAGCCAATTGACTTCCTCGTCAAAAACGAACCCGATATGAGCTTTCAAGACCCCGTTCTAGTCGGATCACACGGATTTATCTTTCCGAATGTTAATGGTGCAGAGGAGAGCTTTCAAAGCTCCACCTTTGAAGGTATCAGTAACATCGACGCCATCGACATAGATAACCTCTTTGACACCTGGTTTGATGCCTCACAGGCTACAAACACTACTGGTACGGGTGAATCCATTGCCACGGCCAGAACCACCTCCAGAAAGCGCACTACTGTAAAGGCTCTTCGTCATTTCGGTCATATGACTCTTCGTCATATAGCCAAAGTCACGGATTTGCCTTTGACCACTGTCATCAACATAGTCAATGAGCCAGAGACCCCCCGTCGAGGACGTGGCCGTCCTCGACTTATCGATATACCAATCAGAATGCGGATAATTGACTGCGTCACCGCCAGCGCCGAGGGACGTCAGATGACCTACTCGGAGGTGGGTCAACATTTAGGCCTGAATATGGCTGGGGATACTATCCGCCGAACACTAAACGAGTATGGATATCACCGTCGTTTAGCTATAGCTAAGCCCTTTCTGACGGAGGATAACATGAGGAACCGGCTTGCCTTCGCTCAGAAGTACGCTGACTACGATACATTGGACTGGGCTCGTGTTATCTTCACCGATGAATCGGCTGTTCAAAATGGAGGCACTAATCGTAGATTTGTGACCAGACAACCTGGTGAGCATTACCACAAGCACTGCCTTCGGCCTAAGTTCAGGAAGCCTTCCTACTGTATGATCTGGGGGGCTATTTGCGGGCAATTCAAAAGCTCGTTGATTATATGGGATCGAAAGAACGGGACTATCAATTCCAAGACCTTCGTTGAGCATATCTTACCTGTAAGATAGATCTAAAACCTCACCAAAATCACTGCTAATAGCAGACAGACTCTACACGACTTCTGGAAGGACTGCAACGAAGACTACGAGCCAATCAGCGCTCCCGGCCAGCAATGCATCGTACAAATAGATAAAGCTCCAGCTCATAACGCTAAATTCACCAGAGCTGCTATCACCGATATGGGAATGGAGCTACTTGACTGGCCTGGCAACTCACCTGACCTCAATCCTATTGAAGGTGTTTGGTCACTGCTCAAAGAACGAATCAACAAGCTACGTCCGAAGCCATATACCCGAAAGCAGATAGAGAAAGCTATTCAGAAGGAGTGGGACTCTCTGAAGCCTATGAATATCGAGGCCCTCATCGATTCTATGCCGGCGCGTATTCAGGCCGTTTTGGCTGCTAACGGTGGCTCTACTCGGTACTAGATCATCTATTCCGTACATTTTTGCTTTCTGCTTCCAATTCGCCCGATTAGGCCTAGTTTTATATAATATCCTTGTACGCTAAGCAAATTGATATCCTTGCGTACCTACCAATTCCGGTTACCGTTGGTGTAAAACTAATGCAATGTTCGACCCGCAGTGCAAACACCCTGTACAATGCTATAAGGGGGACCTCATCAATGACTAAGCATACGAGCATCTATTCGGATTCGGCGAGTCGGCGACAGTGCGGCTTTTTAAGCACCTGTACCCCATCCGGTCAAGCTGCTACCAAATTTGGCCTAGCTGTTGATTAAAGGGGTGGCCGACTTTGTGGTGGTCAATTGCCTCGCCCTCAGTTCTCAGACGTGCCAACGTCGCCAAGTCCCTTCGGGTTAGCGCCCTGCTGACTCCGCAGCACACGGGCGGCACGTCTGAGTGCATCCCCCTGTAAGAGTAGGTTGATCTGCGTTAATTCTGGAATAATACCGAACTTCGCTGATCACCTTATCTGATGCGGTAAAGTATGAGCGTATTATTGAATTAATTACATTTTGTTCGCTCTGCGATTCCTACCGACTCGCCTACCTACCCACCACCCTACTCACCTTCCTACTCACCATTCTACTCACCATCCTACTCACCATCCTGCTCACCATTCTACTCACCATTCTATCTACTGGCCTACCTACATTTTCAGCTACCAACTCAGCTACCGATGTTAGGGGCCGGCCTAGAGCGAGTCATAGGGGTGTCATTTAACTAATAGATAAATACTAAGGAAGGAAAGAGTAGGTATGAACAGGAAAGAACTCGGTTCTTATGTGTGCGTTTCTCAGCCCTGTGCTAGGCCCGATCAGGATGGAACCAGGCGAAGGCTAGGCGAAGGATAGACGAAGGCTAGAATCGTAACAACCGACTCGATCGTCTACTCACCACTCTCCTCACCATTCTACCCACCATTCTACTCACCACTCTACTCATCATTCTACTCACCATTCTACCCACCATTCTACTCACCACTCTACTCATCATTCTACTCACCATTCATAGTATGTTTCATATATGCTTCATAGCACATGCTAATTAGCTCAATAGAAAGCACTCTTCATAATTTTCTATCAAACGTGTTAGGGGCCAGCATAGAGCGAGTCATATGGGTGTAATGTAACGAGTATATAAATGCTAAGGAAGGAAAGTATTCAGAAGGGAAGAGCCGACTATCTATATGACTCAGAAGAACATAAGCTAACCCTGAATAGGGTTGGCTTCGGAACAAGCCTATGCCCTAGCGGCGAGCGATCGGCGATAGCCCTCAGGATAGCCATCAACATAGCCATCAACATAGCCATCAACATAGCCATCAACATAGCCACCAACATAGCTACCAACGAAGATGCGTAGCTAGAATCGTAACAAAACGCTTTATCAAATTTCCTACTAAGCTTTCTATCGAGCTTTCTACTGAGCTTTCTGCCGAGCCTTTCATCAAACTCTTTACCAAATTCTCTATCAAACTTTCTCTCAAAACGACTAAGCGTGCTTTCTTGATCATCAAAAAGAACGTTCGAACCAAATCTTCATCACACAACACGATGCAAGCTCAACTAAGTTCAGTCGATGATATGATCATGAAATATCTGGCGGCGAGAGCAAAAAACCGAAGCTAGCATATTCTTGATCGCGCTGTCCGACTACTCGGATTATTGCACGCAGTCGACTCGATGATGCGACGACGCAATTTATCGATCTTGCAGAATTTTGTTGATACTTAACTTAGGCGCATTAGATAGAGCATATGTGAAAGTACTATCGCAAGTTCACATACACTGTGATTTACACGTTGTGCATTGATGATCGCGTCGCAAACAAGAATGTTGTGACTTGCAAAGGTTAATGAGGCAAGTTGTGCGGGCTGTCACCAAATTAACGCAGATCAGACGTGCCGCCCGTGTGCTGCGGAGTCAGCAGGGCGCTAACCCGAAGGGGCTTAGCGATGGCGCCAACCCGAAGGGGCTTGGCGACGTTGGCACGTCTGAGGACTGAGGCTGTTATGAGTGTACCAAGGTGGATAAGGCTATCCATTTACCCGTCAGTTGTACGGCCCACCCTAAATATAGCATACAATCACCACGGTGTTCGGACAGTTAGTAAGCACAGAACATTGTTTTACGAAGGTTGAAGGTAGAGGAGGGGTTACAGCCTTCTTCTGACTGGCTCGGCGAGTCGGGCTTCATACTCTAAACACTACCCATAATGGTTAAGCTTCTACCATTATAGGTTTAGCTGTAGATCTGGAGGTGGGCCGTACAACTGACGGGTAAATGGATAGGGCTATAGGGCTAGCCAGCGCCTTCGGCCGAGCCGCTGTTATTCCCTTCGTACATCACCTCTTTACTGCGTCACAACACGTCCCCTTTGGGACTAGCGCAGCCTCTGAATATTAGTATATATAGAAGCTTTTGCACTCAGCTTCTTCTGTATTCTTAATATTCAGTTATAGCTACCTCTAAAGATCAAGCACTTCTCAACCCTGACTTCCATTGGTTGACTCATCTAGGCACGGTCCCAACAGAGGCAAGCGGTCAAAGGGATAGGGCGGAAATTATGTCAGCCTGCACAACCTAAAGTAGTTTAGCAGCGCTAAAAAGATACGCCTAAACTGCTTTGGGCTAGCGCTATCTTAGTTACCAACCAGGTACCAGGTGGTAGGTAGGTACCTTACGGTACCTTAAGTTGCCGAAACTTTATTTTTTCCTCGACTCAACTTTCTGCATCTAATCATGAGCAAGAATTGATATTATTTAGCTAAAGTAGCTAAAAGATAAACAGCTAGAGCAAAGTATTAAAGCCGTTCCCGCTGATAGTTATTTAGTAGAGATATCTGCTTAATATCTGCTTAATATTGTCCGAGGAAGGCCTAGCGCCAAGCCCGAGCGGAAATAACTAAGGTAACCACCGGGGTATACGTATGTGCATACGTACCCCCTCTCTATCGATGCTTAGCTCTGATCGATAGCAAACAGTCGATAGTTCATCAAGGCAGACATTCGACTTGTCGATATGAGAAAGAAGTTGGGCTCGGTAAACCCCTCCAGTATACCGGACGTCACTCGTCCTGCGCAGTCGATGGATCACTACTTCATCGACCACTTGTAGTCACGATCTCGAGGCTTACAGGCCTAGGCTTAACCCGGATCGGCTTTCCTACCAATATCTTTCCATCTCTTACTGATATCAACGCATCATCGTTCGGACTGCGTCGGATTGAGATCTCCTGTCTCTTCCGATTCCTACAACATAATCAAAAGGTTCGTAGCCAGCACCATGTACAGGTGGATCTCGTCGCTGGCCTTTAATATTAAGATATCATCTTTCATTATTGCTGCTGTTGTTCTTCTAACTTCGTGTTTATTCAGCTAGTAATCTTCATAACCTCGTGCTCAATTCTCACCCACGGCTGTCGTGTCGCTACTACTCTGATCAGGTCCAGCAAAGAGTCACTTTGTAGAGGAGAAATACAAACCTTGTACTACACGGATGGACTTGGCCATTGCTGTGTCGAGATGTGAACACACCTTGGAACAATCCTATTCAGGTATGTATAGCATATTTCAACATGCTGCAGCCCTTTACAACTTCAAGGTAGGCGGCAGAAGGGGGCATTGCGAGAATCTGAATGATTATCGTGGTTGACGATGGGATCTAGTAATGTCTACTCCAAGCCCTATAGGGCTGGCGCTAGGGGGTTCAGAGTTCATCTAGTCTGCCAGCGCACATTTATTGATTACAGTCTCTTCAATGATGCTTAATGACTTTCTCAACGCTGACTATAAGCGGACACTATTCCTTTATATATTGGTATTGTAACCGACCTATAATACATACCTACCTTAGACATCTACATGCAGACCCCTAATATTTATGCATACAGTTGGCTAGCCTTATTAACGATGATTATTATCGACCGTCGAGTGCTTTGGATTCATCATCGTTTGTTTCGGCTTCGCAAAGTT
>JAABUZ0100002885.1_pt1 | contig 27209 bp, 24 predicted proteins | sample 5562091 | NCBI WGS metagenome assembly JAABUZ01 (sample SAMN12813069, study PRJNA571459) | rock metagenome | isolation source: Antarctica rocks | place: Antarctica: Victoria Land, Linnaeus Terrace sud | collected 2015-12-21 | reverse complement strand
CAGCGGCTCGGCGTGCAGGACGCCGAGCCCTTCGACCTCGCCGCGGGGCCGCTGCTGCGTGCGTGCCTGTATCGCCTCGACACTGCTCGCAGCGTGGTGGCCGTGACCTGCGACCACCTCGTGTGCGACGGCACCTCGGCCTATGTCCTGCTCAGCGAGCTGACCGCGGCCTACGAGGCGTTGGCGGCCGGCAGAGCGCCGGCGCTGCGCTCGCTGACGCTGCAGTATCCGGACTTCGCGCTGTGGCAGCGCGGCTGGCTCACCGAGGAGCGCCTTGAGCGCCAGCTTCGGTACTGGACCGAGAAGCTCGCCGGCATGCCGTGGGGCCCGGCCGTGCCCTTTGACCGCGTCCCCGCGCGGCCGACCAGGCGGATCCTCGCCCGGGACTTCACGATTCCCCCGGATACCTACCGGGGGATAGAGCGACTCGCTCGCGCCTCTCGCAGCACCGTGTTCGTCGTCACCGTCGCGGCCGTGCAGCTTCACTTCAGCCGCGCCGGTGGGGGGAGCGACGTGGTGCTGAGCACGACGCTGAGCGGCCGCCGGCACGCTGAGGTGGACGGGCTGATCGGCTGCTTTCACGGGGTGGGAAGGATCCGGACCGACCTGTCGGGTGCGGCGAGCTTCGAGGACGTCGTGGCTCGCGCGCGGGAGAGCGTGATCGGGCTGTTCGAGCACCAGGACATCCCCTTCTGGCGCGTCCGCCGGGCGGTCCTCAGCGACTTCCCCAAGGGGGGTCCCGCGCTGCTCGCGGCGGTGCCCATCGAGCTCCAGTACTTCCACACCGCGCACGACGAATGGGCGCCGGGCAGCGCTGTCGTCGAGCGCCCGGGGGCCGACAAGGGGCCCGACGAGCTGTTCTTCCGCGGCCACCTGCACCCATTGCAGGTCTCCATCCTCGACGACGGCAGCCGGATGTGGGGTCAGTTCAGCTACAAGTCGGACTTCTACGACGACGAGACCATCGAGCGCTTGGGGGATGGCCTGCAGCGGCTGCTCGACGCAGTGACACGGGAGCCGGGGCTGCGGTTCTCGGAGATGTAGCGGCGGACCCCAACGGGCCCCGACCATCGTTTCGATGAGGTCGAGGCCCGTTGGGCAATGGTCCTACGCCCGCTCAGCGGGCGAGCACTTCGCTCACTAGCCGCCCATCACGCAGGATGGGTTGAACGTGGTGAACCGGTTATCCCTCCAGGTGTTGTTGTCACAGGTCGGGTTGCCGTCGGCAGCGTCGTACACGGCGTTGCCGTGTGCCTCGTTGCCGCGAACCACCGTGTTGATCGTGCCCGGCAATCCGTTCGGCACGCGCGTGCTCGGGGGCGTGGGCCCGGACAGCTCGATCCCGTCCTTGCCGTTGTAGTTGGCCCGGTTGCGCAGGACGGAGTTGCCGGTGCTTCCACGACCCCCCAGGAAGATGCCGTCATTGGCGTTGTAGCTGGAGGTGTTGCCGACGATCGCGTTGTTGTAGGCAATGCAGACGACGCCCGCCGGTCCCTGCGACAGAACTCCGATCCCGTCCAGGTGCTCGGTCGGGCCGGCGAATCCGTTGCTCATCACCTGGTTGTTCGCGACCAGGTTGTCGGTGTTCGGCGCACCGGCCGGTGCGCCGGCCGGGTTGTTCGGGCAGATGTTGGCGTGGATCGAGATCCCCTCGAGCTCGTTGCCGATCGACTTGTTGCCGGCCACGATGTTGTGGGTCGCTCCGGGCCCCTCGATGCGGATGCCGATGTCCTGGTGTGGCCGGCCGGGTCCAGGGCCGTTTGCCTGGAAGGGGCCGCACGGGCCGTTCTGCCCCGCTGAGGGCCCGTTCTGGATGATTTGCGGGACGTTGTTGTTGTAGGACTTGCTGTGGAGGATCTTGTTGTTGTTCGAGGCGTCGACGAGCGAGATGCCGTCGAACGGTCCGTTGCCGGTGGCGACGACGTGGTCGATGACGTTGTTGTTGGAGTTGTCGGTCGTGATGCCATCGCCGTAGTCACACGGTGTCTTCACCGGGTTGGCCGGATCCACGCCCCCCGAGAACAGCACGTGCGCGACGTTGTTCTGCGCCGTCAGCCGCCTGATCGTGTTGTCAGAGCCTCCGTTGACAGCCATGCCGGCGTCGAAGTTCTGGATCGTGCCCGGACCGGTGACCCTGACGTTGTGAACGTTCATCAGCATGATGCCAACAGGCTCGCTCGTGGTGTTGTTGGTCGAGTTCGTGCCGGTGATCGAGTGGCCGTTCAGATTGACCTTGACATCACTGGCCACGATGTCGATTCCGTCGCTCGACGGCGGACAGGGTCCGATGTCGGCGGTGAGGGTGACGCTCGAGGTCACCTGAGCGCCGCAGCTCAACGCTGCGCGAGTACCTCCTTGCTCACCCGCGTGTCCTCGGTGATGCGCGTGTCCTCGCCCATGCGAGTGTCCTCGCCCGTGCGACTGCCCGAGCGCAACCGCGGCCGACGCTCCCCCACAGATCAAAGCGCCGACCACCAAGGTCACGGCCGTGATCCCTCTATTCCGCCTCAGCGGTCTCCACATAGTGCTCTCCCTCTTCCAGGCGCAGCAGCGCCTTAAACCCTAGCCGGACCCCGCCCGTTACGCGGCCCATTTAGCTGGGACCCTAGCCGACCATCCCTGGCCGTGTCAACCAACGGCTTCCCCGTCTGCGGTGACACTGGACGCTACGCCGCTATATGTTTAGCCACTATATGTCACCATCATATAGGCACAGCGTTTCTACCTCCGCTGCCTGTAGTGTTCACCCTCCGGGATCTCGTAAGCCAGGCGAGGGAGCACAGAGATGAGCCAGTCCGCGCAAACAGCGGGTTCCAACGATGCGATGTCGGCGGCGGCGGGCGCGAATGGTGCGCGCGATGACGCCCTCGTCATGGTGCAGCGCCTGATCTTCAACACCGACGCCACCGTGGTCCGGATCCTGGAGAACTGTTTCGACGAGCGCATCTGCACCGCCGAGCTTGCGCAGGAGATCACGCAGGCGACGGCGACCGACGTCGATCTCGAGCTCGCCGGCGAGGAGAGCGTGCTGCGGCGCTCGACCCTTCTGCGAGGCTGCCGCACCGGGCGCAACTACATCTACGCCGAGTCAGCGATCGTCCTCGACCGGCTTCCGGCCAGCCTGCGGGAGGGCCTCGTCGCGACGCCGGAGCCGATCGGTCGCCTTCTCATCCGCGGCCGGGTCGAGACCTTCAGGGAGCTGCTGCGCAGCGGACGGTCGCTCGCGGGTCCTCGTGGCCCGGCGCTGGGCGCCCAGAGCGACGACATGCTGCCGTTCCGCACCTACCGCGTGATCGTCGGCGGCCATCCGGTGATGCGCATCACCGAGCACTTCGCCCCGATCTTCCTCGCCGCGGGACCGATGACCGATACCGTGGACGTGCCCGTGTCCGCCGCCGGCCCGTGACAGCGAGCTCGAACTCCACGGGCGCGCGCCCGGCACCAGACGCGGAGGCAGACGGACTGTCCCCAGCGGCACTGATGTCGGCGGCAGCGGAGCGCACCGGCCTCGGGCACTGGGGCGAGGCGGGGTTCAGCTTTGCGCTGAGTCTGCTCGTCGAATCCTCCCAGGCCACGGGCCGCCTCAGCCCGACCGGACAGCGGGTCCTGCGCAGCACGCTGCTGCGCCACCTGCGCAACCGTCTCTACGTTCAGGCACACCTCGACCGGCGAGCGCAGGCCGCGGATACACCGTTGGAGGCTCCGCTCGTGATCACGGGCCTCCCGCGCACCGGCACCAGCCTGCTCCACAATCTGCTCGCGCAAGATCCGCGCCACCGCTTTCTCCCCCTCTGGCAGGCGTTGCACCCGGTGCCGGTGCAGCCAGGCCACGAACCGGACGAGGCCGCGCTGGTGGCGCAGGCCGAGAGCTGGCTGGAGCGCTTCTACGCCGGGGTCCCAGGGTTTCGCACCATCCATGGGTTGACGCCGGAGGGACCCGAGGAGTGCGATGCGCTGCTTCAGAACGCGTTCGCCAGCCAGCACTTCGACGACATGTTCGACGCCGAGGCCTACTCTCGCTGGTTCTACGAGACAGACCTGGACCGCGAGTACGCGTACTACGCGCTGCAGCTCCGGCTGCTGAGCCCGGGTCGAGCGGCCCACAAGCGGTGGGTGCTGAAGTCCCCGGGGCATCTCGGCCAGCTCGCCGCGCTGCGCCGGGCGCTGCCCGGCGTGCGCATCATCCACTGCCACCGGGACCCGCCACGAGCGGTGGCCTCATACGCGAGCCTGATTCTCACCGTGCGCCGGCCCAACAGCGGGCTCTCGCCCGAGCGGGTCGGCGAGCAGGCGCTGTGGCGGGGTGTGACCGCTATGACCCGCGCCCTCGACGTGCGCGCGCGGCTCGACGATGACTCCTTCTTTGACCTTTCCTACGCGGACCTCGTCGCGGACCCGATCGACGCGGTGGCTCGGATCTACCAGTGGTTGGGAGCCCGCCTGGACCCGGTCGCCGAAGCCTCGATGCGCCGCTGGCTGGCCGAGAACCCCTCCGACCGCCACGGCACCCACGATTACGATGCCGGCTTCTTCGACCTGCCGCGCGACCGGGTCAGAGACCGGTTCGCGGCTTACCTGGATCGGTTCGAGCCGCTGTGCGCGCCGGGCAGCGTCACCTGACCAGTCCCGCCGTCGACGAGCACGAGCGAGCCGTCGCGGATCTTCGCGGTGGCCTCGCCGGTGCCGACGACCGCGGGGATGCCGAACTCGCGAGCGACGATCGCGGCGTGAGAGAGGAGGCCGCCGCGGTCGGTCACGATCGCACCGAGCAGGGGCAGCACGGAGCTCAGCACCGGCGTGGTGGAGCCGGTGACGAGGACGTCGCCCCGCTCGATGCGTCCCAGGTCGATGGCGCCGTGGACGACCCGAGCCCGGCCCTCGTACCTGCCCGGACTGGCGGGTGTGCCACCGATCACACCGACGGTGGTGTCCGCCTCCTCGCCGGACATCGCCCGCATGTACGTCCTGAACGCGCGCTCGGTGCGGGCGGCCCCCGGCGCGAGCCACTCGACGGGCACCGGCGCCGCGGGCGGACCGCCGAGGACGGGTGGTGCGGCGATCGTCGCCGCACCGCGCCGCGCGCCCGCGCGCGCGGCGAGCTCCTCGCCCGAAGGCCGGGACCCGCCGTCGATCAGTGACCGCATCTCGGCGTAGTCCGCCTCCAGCAGGTGGACGGGATCCGCGATCGCCGCCGCCGCCGCGAGGCGCCGGCCGGCGGCGAGAATCGCGCGCCGGATAAGCCCGTACGCCCACACGTCGCAGTAGATCGCCCGCTCGTCACGGATCCGGTGGGTCGCCCGAGCCTCGCTCAGCAGGTCGTCGAGCGCATCCCGGCTCGCCGGCGGCACTGCCGCCCGCACGTCGGCCAGCAGCTCGGCGCCCCCTCCGGGCTCGCTGCCCGCCGCCGGCTCGCCGCCGTCGACCGCAGCGCGGATCGCGGCCAGCAACAGGTGAGGCATCTCGATCAGGCACGGCTCACCGACGTCGAACGCACCGCCGGCGCTCCACCAGCCGACGAGCTGAAGATAGGCGGCCGCGGCTCTGCCGGTCTGCCCCGGCAGCGCCGCCAGGGAGGCGAGAACGGCATCCGGCTCGTTTTCGGCGGACAAGATCGCCGCAGCTGGGCGATCCTCGCGCACGGCCGCGGCCAACCGCCTCAGCTCCGCGCCCCCGGCGATGTTCGGCGGCCCGTCGCTCTGGACGAGTCGGACCAGCTCCCCGGTGGGCAGGCCGGTCCAATCGCGGGCGCAGGCGAGGAAGTCACCGACGGGGATCACCGGACCGATGTTGAGGCGGTGGTGCTCGTAGACGGCCCGCCGGAGCTGCTCCCGGCAGCTGTCCAGGTGCGAGAGCATCTCGGAGGCCCGGAAGGTGGTGAGCTCCACCGCCTGGAGAGCCCGATGCCCTGCGCTCATCCCGGGCTTCGTCTCGTGATCCCACCTCGCCACCTCCTCGCGCCAGCGCCTGTCCTCGAAGACCGTCGCGCTCGCAGCGAGGCGCTCGCGCAGCGAGGTGGTGGATGCGACGAGCTCCTCCCAGCTCTCGCGGGTCAGGTCCGCTCCCAGCGCGTGCACTGGACGCGGGCAGAGGTAGGCCCACCCGTGCACGAACGCCCAGTCGATGTGGCTCATCAGCAGCCCGTAGCGCGCCGTGGCGTCCGCGAATCCGCGCCTGGCCGGCTCGGCGAACAGCTCGATCACGAACCGGGTCGCGGGCTGGGGGAAATGCGTGGTGTCGAGCGTCCAGGAGCCGGGCCCCGGGGGCTCGAAGCGCGGCGGGGCGTTGGCTGCCCGGGACACGGGGTGAGAGGCTACTGCGCATGAGCACTGTGGTCAGGCTCCATGAGGCCGCCGACGAGTCGATGTTCGGCGGCAAGGCGGCCCAGCTGGCTCTCGCCGCGGCGGCGGCCCTGCCGGTCCCGGATGGCATCGCCGTGCCTTGGCCGGTTGCCGACGCGATCGCCGCCGGAGATCGCGATGCCGCGGCGCTCCTCGCCGCCGCTGCACCCCCTGGAGGCCCGCTCGCCGTGCGCTCCTCGGCGGTCGGCGAGGACTCTGAAGCGGTCAGCTTCGCCGGTCAGCACCTGACGCTGCTGGGCGTACCGGCGGTAGGCCTGGCCGACGCGGTCGCGCTCGTGTCGCGATCCGTGCGGGACGAGCGAGCGCTCGCCTACCGGCGGCGGCTGGACGTGGTGGGCGCGCATCGCGCGGGGGTCGTGGTCCAGCGGATGGTGGCCGCCAGCGTCGGGGGGGTCCTGTTCTGGCCCCACCCGCTCACGGGCGCCGACGAGATCGTGATCGAGAGCTCGTGGGGCCTCGGCGAATCCGTGGTGAGCGGCCTCGTCACCCCCGACCGGTTTCGCTTGAGCCCGGCCGGGGAGGCGCTGGAGCGCCACGCGGGCGTCAAGGATGTCGAGGTGGTGCTCCTCCCGGGTGGCGGTACCGCACGCAAGACGGTTACCGGCGAACGGGTGGCGGAGCTCTGCCTCGACGAGCCACGGCTCGCCGGCCTGCACCGGCTCGCCGCGGCCTGCCAGGCTCGCTTCGGCGGCGCGCAGGATCTCGAGTGGGCATTCGCCGGCGACCGCCTGTGGCTGCTCCAGCGTCGGCCGGCGCGCAAGCCCGCGTGATAGCGTCTGACCATGCTCCGGGACGAGGATCGCGCCGGCGTCGTACGCAGGTCTCATGAGGCGTTCAACGAGCGCGACCGCAGCGCGCTTCTGAGCTGCTTGGCCGACGATGTCGTCTGGCACGTCGGCGGCACGCACCCGCTGGCGGGTTCCTACGTGGGAACCGACGATCTCTGGAATGGATTCATGGGGCCGATGTGGGCCTCCCCCGCGCGCGTCGAGGATCACGAGGTCCGCGCGCACGGCGACTACGTGCTCGCCGTCGGACACGTGATCCACAACTTCGGCGCCGGCGAAGAACGGTTCGAGACCGTCGAGATTCTCCGTGTCGATGATGGCCGCATCGTCGAGCGCTGGGAGTTCACCTCCCGCCAGGAGGAGCTCGACCAGTTTCTCATCCGAGGGTGCGCGGCCGCTGTGGAGCAGGCACCTGACTGACGGATCGAGCCTGCCCGAGGCGCTTCGCCGGGCGGCGACAGCGAATCCCGACGGCGTCGCGCTGGCAGTGGACGGAGGCGAGCTGCTCACGTATGCAGAGTGGGAGCGGCGCTCGGACGCGGTGGCCGCGTGCCTGTCGCGCAGGATCGGACGCAGCGACCGGGTGGCGCTGCTGTTCGACGGCGCCCGCTGGATCGACTACGCGGTAGCGCACCTCGCGGTGAACAAGGCCGGCGGGGTGGCGGTGCCGCTCCGGAGCGGACTCGGCGAGATCGAGCTCGCTCGCGTCCTGCGCCACTGCGGGCCGTCTGCCGTCCTCGCCGCGCCCGCGCTTGCACCCCGCGCCGGCAGTGTCCCAATCCTAAATCCGGCCGAGCTCGAGGTGCAGGGCGGCGCCCTGCCGCCCGCGGCGCCGCGCGCCGCGGCTCTCGCCCACATGCTCTACCGATCGCGACCGCTGGGTCCGGCCGCGCAGCAGCCCCATACGCGGACGAAGCTGCTGGAGGAGCCGGCGCCCCTGCTGCACGCCTTTCCTCCCGGCGGTCTGGCCGCCCAGGAGGCGCTGCGGGGGTGTCTCGCGGGCACTGGCACCAGCGCGGTGGTGCTCCCGGAGTTCGACGCCGTAAGGGTGTGCTCCCTGATAGAAGCCGCGCCCGAGCGCACCTGCGGTCTCCATCCAGCGACCGCTGCGGCGGTATTGGCCTCCGGCGCGACCGAACGGCACGATGTCTCGGGGCTGAGCCGCCTCGTGCTCGCATCTGGCCCCGCACCCGCCCCCCTCCTGATGCGGCTTGCGGATGTGTTCCCGCTGGCGAGGCTGGTCCTCTTCGACATACCCGGTGTGGGCGTGGCGCTGCACCACGACCGCAGCCATCCCGGCGCCCTCGGCAGGCCCTCCGAACCCAGCGACGTGTGGGTGCTCGACGAGGGAGGAGAGGCGGTGGCGCCCGGTGAGCTCGGCCAATTGTGTGGCGGGCCGCTGCGGGGCTACGTCGACGATCGTGGCTTCGTCTACCTGGCCCCGGGCCGCGACGCGGTGGTTCGCGCTCGCGGGCGCACGATCCTGAACGCGGAGGTGGAAGCCGCGCTGCGCGGGCATCCAGCGGTCCGCGACGCCGCGCTGCTGGGTGCTCCACATGACCGCGGAGGACCGGACCTCGCTGTCGCGGTCGCACTCGCGCGTCCCACCTCGGCGGCGGAGCTGCAGGCGCTCGTCCGCCACCGGCTCGGACCGGAGAAGACGCCAGGTCGCGTCGTCGCGGTCGATGAGCTGCCCCGCAGCGCGTCCGGGGTCCTCCTGCGAACCGAGCTTTGGCGGCGCCTCGGGCTCGATGGCGACGGCGACGGCGAGGGTGCGGGCGGACCTGAGGATGCGCTCCGCGATCCGGACGCCGCCGTCTTCACCGTCCGCGAGACGGTCGTGGCGGTGTGGAAGCGCGTCCTGGGTCGCGAGGACCTCCCGCCCGATGCCGACTTCTTTGAGCTCGGTGGCGGCGGCGAGGCGATGGCCGGTGCGCTGCGCCTGCTGCAGGACGCGGTCGGCGTGGCGGTGGCGCCATCGACGCTGCTCGACGCGCCGACCGTGGTGGCGCTGTCTGAGGAGATCGCCCGGCTCCGCGCACGGACGGGTTCCCTCCCCGTGGGCGATCCTGTCGCGCCGGTCGCGTTCTCGCAGGAAGGAATGGTCTGGCACGAGCTGTTCGCCCCCGGCTGCCAGAACCTCCCCGGACTCGCACGCCGCTACCGGGGTCCGCTCGATCACGCCGCCCTCAAGCGGGCCCTCGACGAGATCGTGCGCCGGCACGGCGCGCTGCGCACGGGCTTCGAGTTGCGCCATGGCCGGCTCGTGCAGGTGGTTCGACCCCACCAGCCACTCGACGTCGAGGTGCGCGATCTCAGCGCTCTGACCGCGCGACAGCGGGACCGCGAGCTGGCGCGCGTCGTCGCCGAGGCGGGCCGGCTTCCGTTTGACCTCGCGCTCGACCCCCTGTTCGTGCCGACCCTGCTGCGCCTCGGCGAACAGGACCATGTGCTCGTGATCCGCACCCACCACAGCGTGTTCGACGACTGGTCGGTTGGCGTCTTCCGGCGCCAGCTCGCGAAGCTGTACAACGCGTACGTCGCCGGAGAAGCCTCTCCGTTGCCCGAGCCTGCGCTGCAGTTCGTGGACTTCTCACGGCGCCAGCGCGCTGACCTCGCCGGTCCGGCGGGGGCGCGCGAGCTGGCATTCTGGCGGCGGGAGCTCGCCGGCGCTCCGCTTGCCACCCAGCTTTCAGTCGACGACCCGAGCCTGCCGGCGGGGGTCCCCCAGCGTGGCGGTGACACCGTCCCGCTGACGCTGGGAGCCGAGTTCCACGGTCAGCTCCGCGCGCTGGCACGGGGCCAGCGAGCGACGCTGTTCATGACGATGCTCGCGGCCTTCGGCGTTCTCGTCCACCGCTACACGGGACAGGACGACCTGGTGATCGCGACGGTGGTGGCCAACCGCAACCGCACCGAGCTCGAGGGTCTGATCGGCTGCTTCACCAAGAAGGTCCCCGTCCGCCTGCGCCTCGACGGCGACCCGCCGTTCGCGGAGGTGATTTCGCGCGCTCGCGAGAGCCTCCTCGGTGCGCTGTCGCACCAGGATCTCCCCTTCGAAGCGGTCGTGCAGGACGTGCTCGGGTCCGCGGCCGCCGCCCACGGCCTGGTGCCGCACGTGGCGCTCATGTTCCAGGGCGTGACTCCGCCCCAGGAGCTCGTGCTGAAGGGCGTTCAGAGCGCCGGCCTAGGCGCCGCCGCCCGGGCTGGACGTGCCCATTTCATGGCGGGCGAGGAACGGGCCGAGGCGGAGTTGCCCCCACCGCCCTGGGGGAGCGGACTGTACGCCGGCACGTTCGTGATCCTGTCGCTCGACGAGTCCGGCGAAGAGCTCGCGTTGACCGCGCGCGGCGCCTTCCACGCGCCGGCCGTGCGCGGGCTGCTGGAGCGCTTCGGGACCCTCCTGGCAAGCGTCGTGGCCGATCCTGGACGGCCGATCTCCGAGCTGGCCCTGCTCGACCAGCCGGCGACGGCGCAGGCGTCCGACCTCGGCCGGGGTCCCTCCGCCTCGAAACCCGCCGACACGCTCCCGGGAGCTTTCCGCGCGCAGGTCAGGCGCGCGCCCGATGCCGTCGCGGCGCGCACCCGGACGGACGTGCTCACCTACGCCGAGCTCGACGAGCGCTCGGAGGCGCTGGCCGCCCGGCTGCGAGCCGCCGGGACCGGCCGCGGGTCTCGCGTGGGCACGGTGCTGAAGGCGTCGCTGCAGCTGATCGTGGCCGTGCTGGGGATCTGGAAGGCCGGCGCGGCGTGGGTGGGCCTCGATCCCAAGGACGGCGGCGAGCGGCGCGGTCGGATCTTAGGTGACGCGGCGGTGGAGACCCTCATCGGTGCCGAGGGCTTCGAACCGGTGGACCCCCCGGTGGAGGCCCCGCCGGCGTGCGGGCGCGCTGAGGACGCCGCCGTGCTCTTCTATGGCTCGGGGTCAGCCGCCGACCATGGAGTGGTGCTCGACCATGGCGCGCTCCTGAACCTCGTGGGCGCGCTCCGCGACGCCATCGGTCCACGGCGGCACGCCTGCCTGTGCCCGGACCCGACCGATGACGCGTTTCTGCGCCGCCTCGTCGGGCTCCTCGACGGCGACACCTTGTACATCTCCGAACGGCCGCTGCGCGCCGACCCGGGGGCGGCCGTCCGCCTCCTGGCCGCGGGGGAGGTCGAGCTCATCGATGCTGCGCCGGAGGATCTGGGGGCGCTGCTCGGCGCGGGTATGGCCAGCGATCTGCCGGAGGACATCGACGCGGTCGTGGTGATCGGAACCCGTGGGCCCGTCTCACCCGAGCTCTTGCGGGCGGTGCGAGGCGCCAGCGGGGTCCGTCTCCACGTCGTCTACGGGCCGCCCGAATGCGGCTTCGGCGCGACCGCGGCCGCGTGCTCGGCGCGCGGCCGCGGACGCCCGCTGGCCAACGTCGCCGCACGCGTCCTCGATCCCCATGGCTGCCTCGTGCCGGTCGGCGCCGTCGGCGAGCTCCACGTCGGCGGCCCGGGCCTCGCCCGCGGCTGTTGCGACGAGTCGGAGCAAACTCGTGGACGATTCGCGCTGCGCGGAGGCGAGCGGCTGTACGCGAGCGGCCTGCTCGCGCGCCTGCTTGCCGACGGGTCGGTCGAGCTGCTCGGCGAAGGCGGCGACCTTGAGCTGCGCGGCTTCCGCGTCGAGCCGGCAAGGATCGAAGCCGCCCTTGCCAGCTGTCCGGGGCTTGGCGAGGTGGAGGTGGTGCTCGAGCGCGACGAGCGCGGCGAGCCCCGGCTGGTCGTATCCGCGCTCGCCCACGGAACGGCGCCGACGCTGGCCCGCCTGCGCGCCTACCTGTGGGAACGGCTGCCGGGTTACGCGCTGCCCTCGCGGCTCGTCGTCCGCGGCGCGGGGGCGGCGAACAAGGACGAGGCCTCCGAGCTGGCGGAGGAGCGCGTCCTGAGCGTGCTGTGGGCGGCTGAGCTCGGCGTCGATCGGCTGGAACCCGAGGCTAACTACTGGCAGGTCTTCAGCTTCCTCGATGCCCTGGCTAGCGCGCGCGAAGCCGGCGTCGCGGTCCTGGCCGAGGACGTCACCAGGAACCGCACCGTGGGGACGCTCGCGACCGCGATGTCGGTCGCGACCGCCACCCGCGCGCCACGGGCCTACTAGTAGCCGGAGCGTTTGGGCGCCGTCGTCGTCTTGGGCATCGTGGTGGTGCCGGTGCCGGTGTTCGATCCCGTGCTCATGCCCTTCATGCCGTTCATGCCCTTCATGCCTGACATGCCGCCGGTGCTGTGCGATCCCTTGCCGTACCACATCGACTGCCACTGCTTCAGCTGGCTGAGTCCCGTGCCGGCGGCCGAGGTGGTGGTGGTGGCGATCGGGCGAAGCTGGGGGTCCGTGCCTTTCGAGAGCTCCGCGCGCGCCAGGTTCACGGCACCTCCGAGATCCGAGGACATCATCGTGAGAAAGGGGTTGTCAAACGGGTTGGCGGTGGCGAGCGTGGTGGGGTCCACCGGATCCATGCCCATCTGGTACATCTGGAGGCCGAGCGCGCCGGCGTCGTTCTCCATGCCCGTCATCACGGTCGGCTTCATCGGCTTCGGTGTGACACCGAGCGCCTTGGCGATCCCCGTGAGCTGGGCGATCTGAGCGCTGTCGGCAGCGATGATCCGGTCGGCGAGCACTTTGAGCTGGGAGTGCTGAGCGTGGGCCTTGGCGAGCTTGGCCATCGCCACCGCGAGCTGGTCGTTGGGGATGATCTCCGCGACGAACGCCCGGTCCGCGGCGTTGGCGCTTGTGCTCTTCGCGCCGGTGCTTGAAGCGGTCGACGTGGTCGAGGTGCTCGAGCCGCAACCGGCCAGCAGCACGCCGACGAGAATGGCAGAGAGACTCAGCACCCTGCCAGGTGAGGTGGTAGACACGACAGCTCCCTCTCGTAGTGGATCCTCTGCTTCGCGAATCGGCGCCATGATATGTTTCCGGACCCGGTTCGCATAGATGCCGCGTGCACTTACCTCATCAAGCTGGCGACCGGGGACGGAGCTGAGTCCATCGCTGCAGGACGCGTGCGAGCGCTGGTCCGAGCGACCCGCCCTGACCCATCGTGGCTGTACGTTGACCTACGCGGGGCTGTGGGCGCGCGTACTGGCGCTCTCGTGGTCCTACCGGGCGCTGGGGATTCGCCCGGGAGATCGGGTGCTGTGCCAGCTCCCAATCTCTGCCGAGCACGTGGTCGCGATCGGCGCGGCGTGGGCCTGCGGGGCGATCCATGTCGGCGCTGACAAGGACCTCACGGGTCCAGAGCTCTCCGCGCTGGTGGCCCGCACGGGCGCCGCCGCGCTCATATTCGCCCCTGCGGCGGACGCGGCCGACCCGCTCGGATCCCTGCGGATCGTCCGTGCGGCGCACCCGTCGCTGCTCGCGATCGTCGATGGCGACCACGGCGAGGAGGAGGGGTACGCGCTCGGGCGCCTGCTCGGCACTCCGGCTCCGGAGCCGCGGCCGCCGGCGCCCGGCGGCCCGGAAGACGCCGCCCTGCTGGTGCTGACCTCGGGCACCACCGCCAGGCCCAAGCTGGTCGTCGAGACCTTGCCGGCGCTGTGGGGAAAGGTGCGCCTATTCGCCGGCGGGTTGACGCCCGGTCCCGACGACGTCCATCTCATGTACCTGCCGGTCAGCCACGTGTTCGGGCTCAAGCTCACGCTGATGGCGCTGGCCAGCGGCGGCCGGGTCGTGGCGCTCGATCGCTTCTCGCCCGGGGAGGCGCTGCGCCTCGCGCGTGAGGAGAAGGCCACGGTCCTCTCCGGCACCCCGACCCACCTGACCCTCCTGCTCCGCCGGCTCCAGCACCAGCCCGATGCGCTGGCCGGCGTGCGAGCGATCGCCTTCGCCGCCGCGCCCCCGCCGCCGGCGCTGGTCGAGGAGCTCTACGACCGGCTGGACGCGCGGCTCATGCACGTGTACGGCTGCAGCGAAGGCTTCGTGACCCTGACCACCGACCGTCACGAGATACGCCGGGGTGCCGCCGGCCGGACCGTGTTCCGGGGACCCGCGGGCACCCCGCCCACAGGCATGATCGCGATCCTCGACCCCGACCAGATGGAGCTCCTGGGGCCCGGTGCCGTCGGCGAGATCGCCTACGGGAGCGCGGCCCCCGTGCGCTACTGGGACGACCCGGTGGCGGGCGTGGACGGGTGGTACCGAACGGGCGATCTGGGCTGGCTCGATGCGGCGGGGTGCCTCACGGTGTCGGGCCGCCTGAAGGACGTCGTGAACCGCGGTGGGCTGAAGGTCGCCTGCGCCGAGATCGAGGCCGTGCTCGCCGGGCACCCCGGTGTCGCCGAGGGTGCCATCGCCGCCGTCCCTGATCCGGTCCTTGGCGAGGCCATCTGCGCCTGCGTGGTACCCACCGGGCCGGGGTCGCCGTCCCTGGCGGAGATCCGCCACGGCCTCGCCGGGCGCCTCGCCCGGCACAAGCTTCCCGACGAGCTGGTCCTGCTGGAGTCGTTGCCCCGTTCGACGTTCGGCAAGCTCGATCGGAAGGCGCTCAGCGCGCTGGTGGTCGAGTCGGGGCGGCCCCGCGAGCGCCTCAGGGCGGAAGCGCGGGCGATCACGGCCACGGTTCAGTAGCCCGATCGCTTCCCGCGACCTTCGCGCAGCCGCGGCCCGTAGGGCGCGGCGTCGAGCCACGTGCCGGCCCGCTCCGAGCGGGGCGCGAGCGCCGCCGCGGTGCGCCGTTTCACCCACATGCGCGGACTGCGGGACTGCATCGCGGCGAGCGCCAAGCCGGCTGCCTGGCGGTTTTGCCGCGCCGCCTCGTGGCGCGCGGCGCCGTAGCGGCCGATCGCCACGCGCGCGCCGTCGCCGTCGGTGGCCCCGAGGGCGCCGCCGATCGCGCTCGCCGCCTCGATCGCGTCGGCGATGCCGGAGTTCATGCCACGCGCCCCGAAAGGGGCGAACAGGTGGGCGGCGTCGCCGCTCAGCAGCACCCGGCGGCGCTCGTCGGTAAACGTCCGTGCCACGACCTGCAGGAAGCGATAGGTGGAGACCCACGCGATGCGCTCGGCGTATCGGCGCCCGAGCACCGCCGTCACCCACGAGCGCACTCCGTCGGCGCCGGCGAACCGCTCGGGATCGTCGCCGGTCCGGCATTGCAAGTCGGCCCGCCACCCGCCGGCGAAGGGCACGAGCAGAACGTTGCGCCCGCCGACGGCGGGGTGCTGATAGTGAAATATCCTGGCTGGCGGCGTGGGGTCGTCGGGATCCTCGACGACGTCGACGACCACGAACGCGTTCTCCGATCGACTCCCCTCCAAGGGGACGCCGATCGCGCGCCGGACGGCTGAATGCGCTCCGTCCGCGCCGACCACGTAGTCGGCGCTCCAGCCGGCGCCGGCCGAGGTCCTGACCTCCACCGCGCCGGCGCTCACCGCGACCCCCTCGGCCCGCACTCCCCGGACGAGCTCGACGCCGGCCGTCTTGCACGCCGCCGCGAGCTCACGCTCGATCACGGTCTGAGGCAGGCTCGCGAATGGCGGCAGCCGGTCACTCGGGGGAGGTGGGTAGCTTCGGGAGAAGATCTCACGGCCGCGCCAGAAGGTGCGCTTCGCCGGCCAGACCAAGCCGTGCGCCGCGATCTCGTGCCCGAGACCGGGGCACGTCCGCTCCAGGAGCTCCAGCGAGGCCCGGTGCACGTAGATGGCGCGGCTGCCAGGGCGGAGCCCCTCCTCGCCCTCGGCCTCGAGCACGGCCGCTTCCACGCCGAGGGCGCGCAGGGCCAGCGCGCAGGTCAGCCCCACCGGCCCCGCGCCGACCACCAGCGCGGTTTGCCGCCCGGAGCCGGTCAAGGACCCGGTTGGGTGACCCTGGTCTTCACCGGGATCGAGATCTGCTTGCCGTGGGCATCCACCACGGCGTTGCCCGTGTACGTGCCCGCCATGCCGAACTGAAAGTTGACCTTGAAGCGGCCGGGCCCGACCTGGCTCGCCTTGTTGCTGTAGCCCATCCCCGACATGCCGACCATCTCGGTGTTGATGCACAGCTTCGTGGGCGGCACCGGGCTTCCGTCACGGGTCACCATGATGTCATGGCTCGTCTGAGTGACACTGACGGGCTCGACGAAGTGGGCTTGGTAGGACGGGCTCTGCTGGCCGGTCAGCTCGCATCCTTGGCGCCCAGGCAGGGTGAAGTCCACCAGCGCGGCGATCGCACCGGCCAGCGCGACGAGGACGACAACACTCAGACGTACCATCAGGAGCCTCCCGCACTCAATTGATGACGCGACGGCGGAATCCGCGCACGCCGACTACGGTGAACAGGGTAGTGAAGCCCGCGAGGGCGCCGTACACCGCCCCCAATGACATGTGCGGGATGCCGGCGACGGTCGCGGCCCGGAGTCCCTCGCTCATGTACACGAGCGGGTTCGCCAGCACGCCATAGTGGATGACGGGCACGGGAGCGAGGCTGTTCCAGGTGTAGAAGACGGCGCCAAAGAAAGCGAGGGGCAGCGCCACCACGCTGAACAGCCAAGGACCGGAGCGAGGATCGAAGACGACGCCCAGGGCGAGGCCGAGCGACGCCGCGGTGATGCACGCCAGCGGCAGGACCGTGACCATCACCGGCCAGTCGGCGAACAGGTAGATGCCGGTGGAGGGGAGGAAGGCGGCCACCGGGAAGACGATCAGCGCGGCGACGAACGCCTGGCAGGCGCCGGCGATGATCTTCGCCGCCGCGACGGTGGCGATCGGCACCGGGGCGAGCACGCGGTCCTCGAGCTCGTCGGCGTCCAGCTCCAGGATCAGGTTCATGCCGACGCTGAAGATGCCGACAAAGAGGATCGACTGTCCAAGCACCCCGGGCAGGAGCGTGGTCGAGAAGCGCTGCCCCCCGGCGCCACCGCCGACCGTCATCCCGATCGCGGGGAACAGGTAGGTGAACACGAACACGAGCAGCAGCGGCTGCATCACCGCGCTGGGGACGAAGCGCTGAAGGTTGGAGTCCAGCACCGTGAGGTCGCGGGCCACGAAGGCCCGGAAGGCAAGGAACGTGGCGGCGCGCGGCGAGCGTCTGGCGGCTCCCTTCACGGGCAGTCTCTGCCGCAGCGCGGTCATTCGCGCAGTGCCCTGCCCGTCAGGTTGATGAACGCCGTCTCGAGCGTCGCCTGGTCGACCGACACGTCGACGAGCGGGAATCCACAGCGGTCAGCCGCGGCGATGACCTTGGCGAGCGTTCCATCCGGTGTCGCGACGTGTAGGCGAGACAAGCCCACCATGGCTGGTGCCACCCTCACCCCGCCGATCCCGGCTATCAGGCGCGCAAGCGCGACGCGGTCGCCGCCGGCCTTCACCGTGACCATCGCGCCACGGGTGGGGGAGGCCTTTAGCTTCTTGGGGGTGTCGAGGGCAAGGATGCGGCCGTGATCCATGATCGCGACGCGATCGCAGAACTGGTCGGCCTCCTCCATGTAATGGGTGGTGAGCAGGACCGTCTGGCCGGCGGCGTGCATCTCCATGACCGCGTCCCACAGCCCCAAACGGCTCTGCGGATCGAGCCCGGCGGTCGGCTCGTCGAGGAACAGCACGCGCGGACCGTGGAGCACCGCGCGTGCGACCATCAGGCGCCTGGCCATCCCGCCCGACAGCGTCTCAACCTGGGCTTTGGCCCGGTGCGCGAGGTGGAAGGTCTCCAGCCACTGGTCGGCGGCGGCGCGCGCATCGCGGCGACTCATGCCGAAGTAGCGACCGTGGAAGTACAGGTTGTCGCGGACGGTGAGGCCGCGGTCGAGCGTATTGCCCTGCGACACGACGCCACACGCCTCCCTCCCGCGCGCCGGGTCCGCCACGACGTCCACGCCGCCGACGCTCGCGGTCCCGGCGCTCGGCACGATCCGCGTCGTCAGCATCCCGACCGTGGTGGTCTTCCCGGCGCCGTTGGGGCCGAGGAGACCGAAGATCTCGCCCGCGCGCACGGTCATGTCGAGGTGGTCGACCGCCGTGATCGAGGCCGGGTAGGTCTTGGTCAACCCTCGAGTCCGGATAGCATCGGGCACATCGACGGTCGAAGGACCGTCCTCCGGTACGGCGACATCCCGCTCCGAAGGTACTCGTACGGCCACGACGATCGACAATACCGGAGCTTGATGCGGTGAGTCATTAAGACGAAATCTCTGCAAGTGGCCCCCGATGGCGTCCGGATCGCGGTTCACGAAATGTCGCGCGGGGGACCGCAGCTGGTCCTGGCCCATGCCACGGGCTTTCACGGACGCGCGTGGCGACCGGTGGCCGACCTGCTCGCGACTTGGTTCTCGTGCCTGGCCCCCGATCTACGCGGCCACGGCGACTCGGCGCCGCCCAGCGGCCAGGACTTCGACTGGCATGGCTTCGCCGCCGACGTGCTCGCGGTGGTGGATGGCATGGCGCTGCAGCGTCCCTTTGGCGCCGGTCACTCCAGTGGGGCGACAGCGCTCCTGCTCGCCGAGCAGGCAAGGCCGGGGACTTTCGCCGGGCTGTACTGCTACGAGCCGATCATCGTCCCCGCCGAGCCGCCCCTGGGACGGGATCGAGACAGCTGGCTGGCCGAGAGCACGCGCCGCCGGCGCGCCGTCTTCCCGTCTCGGCTCGAAGCGGAACGTCGCTACGCCACCAGGCCACCGCTCTCCGATCTGGACCCAGCCGCGATCCACGCCTACGTCCAGCACGGCTTCCAGGACGCGCCCGAGGGAGGAGTACGGCTCAAGTGCAGCCCCGAGAACGAGGCGCTCGTGTACGAGATGGCCACGGCGCACGACTGCTACACGCACCTCGCGCGCGTTCGCTGTCCGGTCACGCTCGCCCGGGGTGGCCGTTCGGATGCGTTCCTGCCCGCCCGGGAGGCGGCGATCGCGGCGCGCCTGCCGCGGGTCCGCTGCGAGGAGCACGCGGCGCTCGGTCACCTGGGTCCGCTCGAGGATCCCGGAGCCGTTGCGGACTCGATCCGACGCGCCCTGTCGGGCTGATCGGCCTGTGCGCTATGTGCCGCGCGGGACGGTGTACTTGAACGCGGCTCGGTCGGTGCCCAGCCGGACGGTCACCGTGTAGGTGGCGCCGGAACGCAGCGCTACGTTGTTGCCGTAGTGCAGATCGCCGGCGGCGGCGACCCCCTGCATCACCGCGACCGGAAGTCGCTCGGTCGCTCCGCCGGAGGACGGGGCCAGCATGATCGTAGGCATAGCGCCGGTGACTACCTTGCCGCTAGCGCGATCGCAGATGTGAACCTCTAGGTGGCGCATCGTCGTGTGCCCGCTCATGGCTCCGGATGGCATCCCGGCGGACATGGTTCCCCCGACCATCAGCTCGCCGGAGGTGATGTGCTTGGCTTTAGCCTCTGCCGGGCTGATCATCAGCATTTTCTCCTCGCTGCCCATGTGCAGCAGGAACACGTACGCCGCGGCAGTCGCCGTCTCGTCACCCGCGTTGGCCGCGCGGCAACCCGCGGCCAAGGAGCCCCTAGCGGGCGCAGGCTTGGCGGGAGAGCCGCTGGATCCGCAGCCTCCGAGCGCCCCGGCCACGATCACCCCGAGCATCGCGGTCGCGATCCGGGCGTGTGCTGCGTGACGTGCCGATCGTTTGGCCTCGATCACGGTCGTGGACGCCATCCTCGCTGAATGTAGCTCAATCACGCGTCCGCTGGCGCGGCACGGTGACGCTCAGCAGCTGCTCGGAGAGGGCCCGGCGGTCGACCTTGCCGATGTCGGTCCTCGGGATGGCCTCGACGATGCACAGCTCGTCAGGCAGCTTGTGACCGGCGAGGTGCCCGGCGAGAAAGCTCCGTAGCTCACCGAGCTCGGGCGGGCTCGCCCCCGCGGGCACGACGCAGGCGCAGACGGCCTCTCCCATCACCGGGTCGGGGGCCGCGATGACCGCACCGTCGGCGACCGCCGGGTGGCGCAGGAGGGCCGTCTCGACCTCGGTGATCGAGACGTGCAACCCGCCGCGGTTGATCAGCTCCTTGAGCCGGCCGGTCACGTAAACCCGTCGGTCATCGTCGACGTGGCCGAGATCCCCGGTGCGGTACCAGCCGTCGACGGCGACCGGGGGATGGTCCCAGTAGTCCACCTGCATGACCGACCCGTAGGTGATCTCGCCGGTCAACCCGGCGGGTAGCGCTGCCCCCGTGTCCGGGTCGATGATGCGCACGGTGCCGGCGGCCGGGGTGCCGGGGGGGCCGCGGAACACGTTGTTGCCGACCGACCCGGCAAGAATGTCGGCGGCGTCGTTGGTAAGGGTGGTGAAGCCTTCGCTGCACCCGTAGACGAACATGATCCGGGCATCGAGCGCGTCGTATACCCACGCCGCCAGCTCGCGCGGCAATCCCGCCGCCGCCGCCAGGACCCAACGCAGGCTGCCGACATCGTGGCGCTCGGAATCGTAGTGCTCGCGCAGCAGCCGCAGGTGCGCGGGAACGGCGGGGAGCACCGTCACCCGCTCTTCCTCCACGAGCTCAAGGGCCCTAGCCGCCGAGAAGCGCTCGAGCAGGACCAGCCGGCCGCCGCGCAGGAGCGCCAGCAGCGCCAGTCGGAAGCCGAACACGTGGGACATCGGCAGGTACAGCAGGTGGACGTCGCCGGTTCCGGGGAGGAAGCCGTCGGCGAACATCTGCATCTTCGCCCAGTGGGCCGACCGGCTCTCGATGATCGCCTTCGGCTCACCCGTCGTCCCGGAGGTGAGGAAGAGCACGGCGGTGTCGAGCGGGTCGAGAACCTCCGCGGACTCCGTCCCCCCCTCGGTCATCAGCTCCTCCAGGGAGGGGTAGGGCCCGGCCTCCGGCGCGTGGACGATGACTTGCAGATCAGGACACTCGGCGAGCACCGCGCGGATGGGGGCGAGTCCGTCGGCCGCGCCCTGGCGGGGCTGGAAGACCAGCGCGCTGGCCCCGAGGCGTCGTACGAGCGCGATCAGCTCCGGTGCTGTGAGGTCGTTGTCCGTGCCGACCTGGATGGCTCCCCGTATCCAGGTGGCGGCGATCGCGATCACGTGCTCGGGGCAGTTGCGCAGCTGGCACAGGACTCGGTCGCCACGACCGATTCCCAGCCGTTCGTATGCCGCGGCGACTGAGCTCGCCCGCTCCCAGAGGGTGGCGTAGGTGATCGTCGTGCCGCCCGCTGTGACCGCCGGCCTGCTCGACCAGCGCTCGCACGCCTGTTCGATCGTGGCGCACAGCGGGGCGCCTTGATGCTCGGCGATGGTGCTCACCGCGGAGGATTGTAATTCGATCCGGTCCTGTGGTCGCCCTCGAGGATGCCGCGCCGCCGCAATTCCGCCACGATCCGGTCCGCCGCCAGCTCAGGCGTGGTCTGAGTGGTGTCGATCCGAAGCTCGGGGGCGTCCGGCCGCTCGTAGCGTGAGTCAATGCCGGTGAAGTGCTTGATCTCTCCTCGACGGGCACGCGCGTATAGCCGCTTGGGGTCGCGCGCCTCCGCCACCGCCATGGGGGTGTCGACGAAGACCTCGATGAACTCGTCCTCATCGAACAAGGCGCGGGCCATCTGCCGATCGCTGGCGAAGGGCGAGATGAAGGCCGCGATCACCATCAGGCCGGCGTCAACCATGAGCTTGGCGACCTCGGCGACGCGCCTGATGTTCTCGACGCGGTCGGCGTCGGTGAAGCCGAGATCCTTGTTGAGCCCACGCCGGACGTTGTCGCCGTCGAGCAGGTAGGTTCGGCGGCCGAGGAGGTGCAACTGCTTCTCGACGAGGCCGGCGATCGTCGACTTGCCGGCACCGGAGAGCCCGGTCAGCCAGAGTACGCACGGGCGCTGGCTATTGAGCGACGCGCGCGCCGTCTTGTCGACGTTCTTGGGCGGGAGTTCCTTGCGGCGGATCGCGGGTAACCCTCCCGGCACCCCTCGATAATACCCAGGTCAAGAGTACGCGGCCCGGACTCAAGAGTGCGCGGCCCGGACAGATGACGCGCGCGAGTAGACCGATCTCCTAAGGCAGTCTCAGTGGCCGCCTGACTACACCAGGACGGTGATGGCGGTGAGCACGAGTCCGTCGCGGACCAGCCAGCGACCTGCGAACGTCTGCAGGGGTTGACCCGCCACCGACGGTCCCGGCACCAGTAGGTCCGCCGAGAACCTCTGATCGGCCGGCTCGATCGTGATCCACGCCTCCTCGAAGCTAAGCCACTTGCGGGTCAGCGGATACCACGCCTTGTAGACCGCCTCCTTGCAGGCGAACAGCAGCCGGTCCCAGCAGACCGTCGCGTCGGCGGAACGGAGCGCGGCGAGGCGCGCGACCTCCCGCGGGCAGCCGATCATCTCCAGGACTCCGTCCGGCAACGGCTCGTGCGGTTCGGCGTCGATGCCTATCGTGTGCACGTCCGTGGCCCGCGCGACCGCGGCGCCACGATAACCCGCGCAGTGCGTCATGCTCCCGACCACGCCGGCCGGCCACTGCGGCGCGCCACGCTCGCCCGGCACGATGGCCAGCGGCGGGTAGCCGAGTGTCTCGAGAGCCCGACGTGCGCAAAGCCGGACCGTACCGAACTCCCGGCGTCGCTTGTCCACCGCGTTCGCCACCACTGCCTGCTCGACGTCGAGCAACATGACCTCAGGAGGGTCGGTGAAGAGCTGCTCGCCGACGACCACCGGTGGCACGGCGTCGCCGATCATGCTGGCGCCTGCGGCGAGCACGCCGAGCTCCCGGCCCAGCGCCACCAGCGACTCGTACGCTCGACGGCGCGCACGGTCACCGGGTCCGCGGGGAGCGTCCAGAGCTCCTGGTTGCCGGGGACCCAGATCACGGTGTGGAATCGTTCGCGCAGCATGCCCAAGACCGATCCCGCGTCGGCGGCCGTCACCGCGATGTCGCCCGCCCCGACCAGCCAGTCGGCCGGGTTGTCCGACCGCAGCTGATCGACGATCACGCGGTTCTCCGGGTAGCCGACATGCAGGTCGCTCACGGCGAGCAGGCGTCTGCACGCAGGTTTCGGGTCAGTCACGGTGCGGACTGTAACTGAGGAGAAAGGGTAGCCTCCGTCGTGCTCTGAGATGTAAGCCTTCTTGCGGTCGATCTACATACCGCAGACCGGCTCGGTCTCCCCGCGGCGCGTCGAACTTGGTGCCGTAGTACTTGCGGTAGATCAAGATGATCGGGATCACGATCAGGTCGGCGAAGATGAACGCGATCGCTCCGCCGAAGGAGATGCCGCCTGACTACAGCACGGCGGTGAGCGGCACGTTGCCGACCGAGCAGACGAACGAGAGGAGGGCGATGAACGGGCCGACGATGACGTTCTCGATCGTGCGCACGCTGCTCGTCTTCCGGCGCGGATCGTCGGAGACCTTGGTCTCAGCCCCGGCGCATGAGCCGTCCGACGGCGGCCATCAGCTCTTGGGTCTTCTCGGCTTGGTCGTCTTCGCGCGCGCCGATGACACAGTGTTGGGCGTGGTCGTCGAGCAGTCCGGCTTGAGCAGGTCGTCCTTAGTTGCCGAGTAGCCGCGGGTTTCGGTTGTTGAGGCCATGGTTGGAAATATAACCCGTACGGGGCAAGGGTATGTGTTACGGTGCTTGCAGAGGTCCCCCACCCGTACTAGGAGACAGACATGAGCGCTTCGAACGAGAAGACCTACGTCGTCGAGGGCATGACCTGCGGTCACTGCGAGCTGTCGGTGCGCGAAGAGGTCGAGGAGCTGGCGGGCGTGCAGTCCGCGCAGGCTGATCGGATGTCGGGCCGGTTGATCGTCCGCGGCGACGTCGATGACGCGTCCGTCCGCGCGGCGGTCGAGGCCGCGGGCTACCACCTGGCGGCGTGAGCCGGCGCAGCCTGACGCCACAAACGCCGACAGACAAGACGGCTCGACCATGAACCCCCCTAGCAGACTGGCCGCATTCGCTGCGGTACTAGGCCTCGCCTTCGCCGTGGCGGCGCTAGCCGGCGCGGCGGTCGGCCCGAGCAGCGGCCACGCGGCGCCGGGCGGCCACACGATGAGCGCTCACCACGACGCGGGCGCTGGGCAGAAAGAGATGACAACCATGCGGCACGAGACGATGCCAGCCGGTGGGCTGGCGGTCAGCCAGGACGGCTACACCTTGGAGTCCGCGCAAACGTACGTCGGGGCGGGCAAGCCCGCCAGCTTCGGGTTCGTGATCACCGATAGCCACGGCCGGGTGGTGCGCGACAGATATCAGCCCGAGTCAGAGCGCGAGCTGCACCTGATCGTGGTGCGCCGCGACGGCCTCTACTACCAGCACCTGCACCCGACCCGAGATCGATCGGGCACCTGGTCGACGCAGCTGACGCTGCCCGAGGCGGGCATCTACCACGCCTACGCCGACTTCCAGATCGCCGGGCAGCACTACACGCTGGCCACCGACCTGTTCGCCCCCGGCGACTTTGAACCCCAGCCGCCCCCCGCACCGCGGTCCACGGCCGCGACCGACGGCTACAGCATCAGCCTTCAGAGCACCAGCCCCAACGCTGGCGGTGAGAGCGAGCTGACCTTCCGCGTTACCCGCGACGGACAGCCCGTCGCCGACTTGCAGCCCTACCAGGGCGCTGAGGGACACCTGGTCGCGCTGCGCGAGGGCGACCTGGCGTACCTGCACGTGCATCCCGACCAGACCCAGTCGGCGGCTGACGAGATTCATTTCATGGCCGCGTTTCCGACCGCGGGGCGCTACCGGCTCTACCTGCAGTTTCAAACCCGAGGCACGGTGCACACCGTCGCTTACACCCTGGAAGTTCCACGATGAGCACCGACACCACAGCGGGCGAGCGGCTCGAGCTGCCCCTGGAGGGCATGACCTGCTCGTCGTGCGCGAACCGCATCGAGCGCAAGCTCAACAAGCTCGAAGGCGTGCAGGCGACCGTGAACTACGCGACCGAGAAGGCCGCGGTCCAGTTCGACCCCGCCCGGGCCGCTCCGACGGACCTTGTGAGGGCCGTCGAAGCGGCCGGCTACAAGGCCAAGCTACCCGTAGCGCCCGGCGCCGAAGGCGGGGGTGCGGTCGCCGGTGAGCCGTCCGACCCGACGCGCGGGTTGCGCCGACGGGTGATCGGCGCGGCGGTCCTGTCAATCCCGGTGCTGCTGCTCTCAATGGTCTCACCGCTGCAATTTGCCAACTGGCAATGGCTGGCGCTGCAGCTCGCGACGCCGGTGGTGTTCTGGGCGGGCTGGCCCTTTCACCGGGCGGCCTGGCAGAACCTGCGGCACGGCACCGCGACGATGGACACGCTGATCTCGGTCGGTACGCTGGCCGCGTGGGGGTGGAGCGCCTTTGCGCTGTTTTTCCTCGGCGCCGGTATGCCCGGAATGCACATGGGCTTCAGCCTTGTGCTTGACCGCGGCGCCGCGAGCGATCACCTCTACCTCGAAGCCGCGGGCGTCGTAACAACGCTGCTGCTCGCCGGACGCTATTTCGAGGCGCGCGCCAAGCGCCGCGCCGGCGCCGCCCTGCAGGCCCTGCTCGAGCTCGGCGCCAAGGACGTCGCCGTGCTCGACCAAGACGGCACCGAGCGCCGGATCCCCGTCGAGCAGCTGGCCGTCGGCAACCGTTTCGTCGTGCGTCCGGGGGAGAAGGTCGCCACCGACGGCCTAGTCGAAGAGGGCTCCTCCGCCGTGGATCAGTCGCTGCTCACGGGCGAGTCGGTCCCGGTCGAGAAGCAGCCGGGCGATGAGACCGTCGGTGCGAGCGTGAACGCCGGCGGACGGCTGGTCATCCGCGCGACCAAGGTCGGCAGCGACACCGCGCTGGCCCAGATCGCGCGCCTCGTCGAGGATGCCCAGACCGGCAAAGCCCCCGTGCAGCGTCTCGCTGACCGCATCTCCGGGGTGTTCGTGCCCGGGATCCTCGTGCTCGCGGCTGCCACTCTCGGGTTCTGGCTCGGTGCCGGAGTGAGCACAGCGTTTGCGTTCAGCGCCGCGGTCGCGGTGCTGATCATCGCCTGCCCGTGCGCGCTCGGGCTCGCCACGCCCACCGCGCTGCTGGTCGGCACGGGCCGGGGGGCTCAGCTCGGCCTGCTGATCAAGGGCCCCGAGGTGCTGGAGTCAACCCGTCGCGTGGATACGATCGTGCTCGACAAGACCGGCACCGTCACGACCGGCCAGATGAGCCTGCACGAGATGACCGTCGCCGACGGCGTCGACCGCGAGCAGGTGTTGCGCCTCGTGGGCGCGCTGGAGGACGCCTCTGAGCACCCGATCGCCCAAGCGATCGCCACGGCCGCCCGCGTCGAGCACGGCCAGCTGCCCACGGTCGAGTCCTTCACCAACCGCGAAGGACTCGGCGTGCTCGGCGTCGTCGAGGGTCACGCCCTGCTCGTCGGACGCCCGTCGCTGCTGGCCGACCGGGCGATGACGCTCCCCGACCAACTCGAGCACGCCATCCAGGCCGCGCAGCGAGAGGGCAAGACGGCGATCGCCGCCGGCTGGGACAGTGAGGCCCGCGCGATCTTTGTCGTCGCCGACACGATCAAGGCGACCAGCGCCGAAGCCGTCAGAGGGCTGACCGCCCTCGGGCTGCGTCCGGTGCTGCTAACCGGCGATAACGAGGCCACCGCCCAGGCGGTCGGCGCGCAGGTCGGGATCACCGAGGTCATCGCCGAGGTCCTGCCAGGCGACAAGGCCGACGTCGTCAAACGCCTGCAGTCCGAGGGACGCGTGGTGGCGATGGTCGGCGACGGCGTCAACGACGCCCCGGCGCTCGCCCAGGCCGACCTTGGTCTAGCGATCGGCACCGGCACCGACGTCGCGATCGAGGCCTCAGACCTCACGCTGATCTCCGGCGACCTGCGCGGCGCCGCGGACGCGATCCGCCTCTCGCGCCGCACCCTGCGGACGATTAAGGGCAACCTGTTCTGGGCGTTTGCCTACAACGTTGTCCTGGTCCCCGTCGCGATGCTCGGATTCCTCAACCCGCTGTTCGCCGGCGGCGCGATGGCCCTCAGCTCGGTGTTCGTAGTCTCAAACTCGCTGCGGCTACGCCGCTTCCAGGCCCTACGCAGAGACAAGCCAGCGCCCGTCGAACCTCCCGTCACCGAGCACTCACCAACACCCGACGCGGTCGAGACCCGGTGAACGCCATGCGCCCCGACTCCCTGATGTTCCTACGCACTCATACATAC
>JAABUZ0100002884.1_pt1 | contig 27210 bp, 28 predicted proteins | sample 5562091 | NCBI WGS metagenome assembly JAABUZ01 (sample SAMN12813069, study PRJNA571459) | rock metagenome | isolation source: Antarctica rocks | place: Antarctica: Victoria Land, Linnaeus Terrace sud | collected 2015-12-21 | reverse complement strand
AGTGGCCTCCGGACTCTCACTCACCGGCGCCATCGTACTCCCCGCCACCGTGCTCCCCGCCACCGTGCTCCCCGCCATCGTGCTCCCCGCCATCGTCCCTCCCGTCCGCCGCGGCCGTCCCCGCGCGCCAAGGCCATCCTACGGGATGGCGGGGCGCCTGGGTCGGGCCACCAACACCCCTGAAACCGGGGGACGTCGACGGGGGTTTTTGTCGGTCGTGGCGCTGGACAGGAACGTCTTTGAAAAGCGATACTGCGTCTATAGCAAGGGGATCTACTATGGTACGATTGGCCGATTTTCCACAACTGCGGCTTCTTGCATGGAACCGATCGTCCGATGACGTCCTCGATGACCGTGAGGCGCTGGCACTCTATGAGGCAAACTGGCGATTCGTGGACTCGGCACGCCTGAGCAAAGAGGAGCGCGCTCTGATAGACCGTCTCGTGACGAACGTCGGACGGGGAGTGCTCCTTGTTTAAACGGCCACATCATCGACGTATTGAGACATTGCTGCGTTCTCTGAACAGCGATGTCCTCCAGGAGGCCCAGTGTTTCTTCGGGGGAGGGACCGCTATTGTCCTCCTCTTGGACGAATATCGTGAGTCGGTCGATGCGGACTTTCTGTGCTCGTCACGGGATGGGTATCGGCTGTTGCGCAACACGGTCACGCGGCATGATCTCGGAGGGTTGCTGCGCGAGCCTGTCCTCTATGTGCGCGAGGTGCGCGCCGATTTTTATGGCATCCGCACGTTCATAGAGATAGACGGCCAGCCCATCAAGATTGAGATTGTCAACGAGGGGCGTATCCCCCTTCTCGGTGAGTGGCACGCGACACTCGCCGTCCCGGTTCTCAGTCGCGACGACATGTATGCGGAAAAGTTGCTCGCCAATGCGGATCGCTGTTACGATGACGCGGTATTCAGCCGCGATATCATCGATGTGGCGATCATGATAGACCACTGGGGCGCCATTCCACCACAGGCATGGCGGAAAGCGCGGCGCGCCTACGGCGAGAGTGTGGACAGGGCCTACCAGACGGCCACACGGATGATGCACGATCGGGCTCATCTCGCACGGTGCCTGGAGAAAATGCACATGGACAAAAATCTTCTCGATCGTATTCCCGCGCTTCTCAACGATCATGCGTGACACGCGGGGCGTCATGGACATGAGACGCCCGCGAGAGGGCGCGCTTTTCAATGGGGTTCAGAAGGTCGGAGGTTCGAATCCTCTCGCCCCGACCAACAAGGCGAGTCCATCGCGGACTCGCCTTTTCTGTTTCCCCCCCACGCTTTTTGTGTCTGAAACGCCCTACCCGCTTAACTATTTTTGCTGCGATTGACACTTCTCGTTGATGCGCAAGGCGCTATCCATAGGCCCTGAAACGCATCGCGAGGGCCGTATCTCGGCCTCATGTCACAGAGATGTCACAGACGATCTCGATCGCGACCTTTGGCTCCTATGGTGGATGACGACAGTGCGAATGAGGCCACACGTATCGTTGCCGTCACGATTGTGCCGATCTTTACGATCTTTATGCTCTCGCGTTACACTGTCAGTGGGAGGGCAGTACATCATGGCAGCGGTACGGAAAGATGAGATCACGCGCGAGATGACCAGGCTGCGACGCGCGGTCGACGCGGTTGTGGCGACCGCTCAACCCGCGGACCTGCCGACCATCCGCGGTGTGCTGACAGAGGCCGCGACCGTGGTCGAGGCGATCGGCGCGCAGCGGGCGTCGGGAGGGTACGTGGTTGACCTCCCGGCGGAACGTCGGCGTCTCTACTTCCCGCGTTACGTCGATGACCAGAGGGCGCCGACGAGCGACGAGATGGCGCGCGCTGACGCCGGATGGCGAGAGCGCCGGGCGGAGGGACGCCGCTTCCGAGACGAGGCGCTCGCCCAACTTGGCCCGGCGCTCACACCGGCCGAGACGGCCGCGCGCTTGGGCGTGAGCGCGATGACCGTGACCAACTGGCGGCGGCAGGACAAACTCCTCGGGCTGCGCTTCGACGGGCATCAATACCTGTATCCCGCCTTCCAGTTCGCTGAGACGCCGGCAGAAGGCGAGCGCGGGGTCGTGCGCGACCTGGACCGCGTCCTGGCCGCGCTGGGAGATCGGACGGCCTGGGAGAAGGCGCGGTACCTGATCACCCCGTGGCCCTACCTGCGGGGGCGCACGCCCCTCGATATCCTGCGCGACGATGCGGGCGATGCATCCGACCGCGAACGCGTCATCCACTACGCGCGCCACGCGGGCGAGATGGGCGTGTAGCGGGTGGGTCGTCGCCCGACGCAGCGTCCGATCCTGCCCCCATCGGGGACGACGTGGCCGCTCCCGATCCTGCCTGACTTATCAGCGACGCGCGCCCCTGACGTGCGATCAGGCCGCGCCGCGGCTGTCGGAGACGTGCGTCGGAGCGCCGCGGCACGCTCCGTGCCCCAGCCGCGAGCGGAGCGCCTCGTGTCGCCCGCGCGCTATCGTGTGGACACGGGGAGCGCGGACCACGAGAGGAGGGCGGAGGTATGGACGAGACACCGGGCGCCGCGTCGCGGGGCGCGTCCGCGACGCGGGGGTCGGAGCAGGCGTCGGACCCGACACCGGAGGTGGTGGCCCAGCGCCTCACGGGACAGTTCGCCACGGCCTACCTGACGCTCGCGAGCATCATCCAGGGCGTCGCCCTCACCACGCTCGTGTCGCGTGTCGAGGCCGCCTATAGTGGGTTCACCGCGGCCGACTGGGTGCTGACCGTGACCACCTTCCTCGTCATCCTCATCGTGTGGCAAGAGTATCTGCTGCAGGCGCTCGCCTACGTCTGGCTGCCGACCGTCCTCGATTCGCTCGTCCCCTTCGGCTTCGTCGTGGCCGAGATCTTCCTGGCGCACCTGGTCTATCATACGGAGCGCGCCTGGTTGGTGGCGTATGGTGGGTTCTACCTGATGGGTGTGGCGGCCTGGTCGTTCCAAAACAGGCAGATCGGCGCCTCCGGCGACGAGGAGAGCCGCCGCATCGATCGCTTTCTCGCGCCGCACGATCGGCTCCGAGGCGCGCTCTTGATCATCTTTGCGGCGCTCAGCCTGGCCGCGTGGGCGCTCTATGACGTCCTGGGGCTCGGCCGGGCGCCGCTCGGCGTCGCCTTCGGCGCCTTGGCCGGGGTCTGCGTGTTCGTGGGCCGCTCCGTGCCCGCGTGGGAGCGGTTGCGCGCCTACGCGCGGGGAGGCTGGCACGGGACCGGGCGGTAGGAGCGGCCCAAAAACGCCCCAGCGCGGCGCGGTTTCTAAACGATAGGAATTATCCTCTTATCCTCACAATGTGCATACTGATTCATGGGCGGGTATAGCCTATCCTCGGCGATGGTACACTGTGTCCATAAGGATCACGGCAAAGAGTAGTCGATGAGCGTGCTTGTCTATCTCCGTCTAAGTGAGTTGCTGCGCGAGAAGAACGTCACGACAACGGACCTAGCGCGCGCTATCGAGGAGCGACTCGGACTTCGGGTGAGTCAGCGCACGCTGGAGTGATTGACACGCGCTGCCCCTATGCGGCACGCGGACCTGGAACTGGAGGCCGCCGTGGCCAACGTCTTGGATGTCGAGTTGAACGATATCTTCACGGTGGAAGCCACTCCCGTCGCCGACGATGTGGAGGATGACGTCCTCGAGCCCGACCAGAGCCGGCGGATGCGCGACCTCTACGATCGACAAGGGTAGCGATCGCTCACGGACGATGAGTGGATGGAACTCGAAGGCCTTGTCGCCGCGTACGGGCATCGGCTGCACGAGCGACGCATGCGCGAACTCGCGCAGCGGCGCGGTATACCCGTGGAGCAAGCCGAGCGCGAGGCCGCCGTGGACCTCGCCGACGCGCTAGATTGGTGGCAAGAGGTGCAGTCCGATCCGGCCCGCCTGGAGGCGTTGGTCGCGGACACAGTCGCTCGGCGCGGCGCCTCGGCTATCGCCACCAGTCCCGGCCAGTAATCCGATCTGGCGCGCGTAGCGCCACCACATCCCGCCCTTCCCGCGCTGCTGTCCGATCTTGCGCGGCAGCCGACCCACAATCCCCGCAACAGGCAGGTCCGGGAAGCCGTGCGCCTGCGTGCGGGGGATGTCTGCGAATACTGCGGTGGAGGGAGGGGCTTGGGTTCAATGGCGCCCGGCTCGCGCGAGCCGTGATGAACGTTGACGACGACAATCGATAAACCTCGATCGTCGCTTACGCTGTCCTCGGCGCACCCCTGCCTCTTTGACGGCCATAGTGGCGTTGACCGCGCTCATGGGTGTACGATAGTACGATAGTGGGACGATGGTGAGGATGACTGCACGGAGGGCAACAACTGATGGCTCAGAGAGCGGGAGTGGTCGTGGGGTATGTCCCCGATATCTTCATTCGCGGCAAGGATGATGAGGTCATCGCACTGGTGGAGGTCAAGAATCCGCGCTTATTGACCCACGACATCGCGCGGGCGCTGTATCGCGACATCGTCGACCGCATGACGGCGCATGCGCCCTATTTTCTGTTGCTGTCGCAGCAACGTGGATATCTGTGGGAGCGAAGCGGGAGAAGCGGTGGCGCCCTTATGCCTACCGTTGAGTTCCCGATGGGGCCAGTTATGACCCGCTACGCTCCCACACTCCATCACGGTGAAAGGTTGCGAGGACGCGAACTTGACTATGTCGTGCTCCAATGGTTAGTCGATCTTGCAACAGGCAGCTCGGATAACCGGGATGGGGTGGGGGAACCTGACACAGTACTCGCCGACGCCGGATTCCTCGCTGCTATCAGAGACGCTTCGGTGACGTTCGGGAGAGGTGACTCCGCGCCGCGCGACGTAGCCGCTTGGTGATGATCGCTATAGGGTGTTGTCGGAGATGACGGAAGACAAAGATATCGCAATGCGCGTGTACGTCGAGTCGAATTTCGTGCTGGAGATTGTACGCTCCCAGGATGAGGCCGCAGCGGCTGAACAGATCCTCCAACTAGCCGAACAGGGCGCTATCGCGCTTGTCATCCCCAGCTTCGCGTTGAGTGAACCCTACGCGAACGTGGAATTGGAGAGCGTCTTGAGGAGACGTATCCTCGATAGCCTGCAAGAGCAAAGAAGACAACTCGTACGCTCGACGTTGCATCAGGACCTCGCCGTGACCATTGCCACCATTGTGTCAAACATGGGGCAGATTGAGAGGCAAGAGACGAATAGGCTTGAAACAACGGTCCGCCGCTTGCTGACGACCGCCCGTGTGATCGATTTCGACCTCTCCATCTTCGACGCGGCGGCACGGTATCAGGGTGACTATGACCTGTCGCCGCAAGATTCCAAGATCTACGCCTCAGTCATAGAAGATGCACGCGCACGAGCGTGCGACGAGGCCAAGTGTTTCTTGAGCCGCGACATAGAGGCGTTTGGCTTTCCGCAGATCAAGGACGAGTTGCATCAGTATGGGTGCCGCTGGATACCGCGTTTTGAGTATGGGTTGAGCTTTATCCGTGCTACGATCTGATCATCGAGCTGATCCATCCCCGAGCGACGCGCGCATCCAGTACACGCAATACGGATTCCATTGAGACATGACGAAATAGATCGTGTGCCCCCCGTCCGATAGGAAATAGGGGTTCATGAAGGCGCCGTAGAGCCCCGGGAACCCTTTTTGATCCACCAGCGTGGCCGGCCTCGACCACGGGCCCCAATAGTGCGGGGCGCCGCGGATGACCAGGTTCCCGCTCCCGCGAGCGCCGTCTCCTTGTAAGTAGGTCATCACCCACTGCTTCAAACCAGGATCGTAGATGACGGAGAGTTCGCCGACCGGGGCATCGGCGACGACGGCCGCGCGGGCAGCGCTCCCACTCCACTGTGGCTGCCCCCTGGCGTCCGTGCCCGTATAGTATTGGTAGTCACGCGCGCGCAGGACACTCCGCCACGTATTGGGCGTCCTCATGAGCTTGACCGCGCCAAAGCGGCCGCCGGGGATGCCGTAGAAGAGCAGGTAGGCGCCGGTTGGGTCGGGCGTGACGGCCACCTGGGCGAAGTTACTCCGTGAGTTCCAGCTAACCTTGGGCGTTTCGACCGTCCAGGTCTTCCCCTTGTCCGCCGACATGGCGAAACTCGAGTCGTTCACGTCCCACGCGCCCGGCGCGCCCCAGTGATGCACGCTCATGAAGGCGAGGAAGAGCCGTCCCTGCGTGGCGAAGCCGTAGGTGGGGATCGTGGTCACCTCACAGCCCAGCGCGCCGGTGTTCTCGCAATCGCCGGCGTTGTGCCGCGACGGGATCACTTCCGCGGCGCGGCGGCCGTCCCGGCTGTACCAACGCGCGATGCGCAGCCCGTGGGCAAAGTCGGCGGGGTTCGGAATGACGCCGAGCGCGTTCGACCGCCAGTCCGGCGGCGTCAAGCCCCCGCCGGGGCCGCCCGTGCCGGGCGGGCAACTGGTATAGTTGTCGCCCAGCGCGATGTAGGCCGTGCCCCGCGCATAGATCAAGCTCCCCAGGTCGCCGCCGCAGACGCCCCAGCGCGTCGTGTCATTGATGGAGTGGGCGGCGGGCGCGTACGGGGCAGCTGGGCTCGACGGACGCGGCCCGATGAGCTGGGCGACCCGCGTTACCTTGCTCACGGTGAAGGGAAAGGCCAGGGCGGCCACACGATCCGTCGCGCGCGCGCGGCCTGGGCTGGCGCCGGCGACGAGCGCGAGGCTGCCTACGGCGCACAGAAGGGCCAACGAGTGACGCATTACGGGCGGTCCTCCTGTATATCGGAGGGGTCAGACGGGTCGATCGGCAAGCGTTCGGCCACCGGTGGCAGTTCCGGGAACGACGCGTGCGGCTCCGCCTGGTACCAGTAGGCCGTGCTGGCATAGTCGTCGGCGCGTTTGTTCGCGTGGCCGTGCTCGATGGTCACGTGGATGCTGCGCTCGAACTGGATTGGGTCCTCGATGTGCAGCCGGTAGAGACTAATCTGACCCGACCAATTGGGACCGCCGGGCAGCGGGATGCCATGATAGGGGGCGCTGACGGCCTGGGTGGGGCACCAGGCCGTGTTGAAGTAGTCTTCCGTCCCCGTCCCATGCAGGCGCGGCGGCCACTCGCTCGGGTCCTGGTCGATCCAGATCATGTCGTCGCCCTCGCCGTACCAGTTCCAGTGCTCGGTCCGGCGCAGGTTGGTGATGCTCAGGTTGCAGCCCACGTAATGGCCGCGCCCGCTCGCTTCCAGGATCACGTAATTGCCCGCCCCGCCGATGTTCCGCCCTTCCAACAGCAACTCCTCGTTGGAGAGCGCGGCCGCCTCATCCGCCGGCAGGCCGTCGCACGGATTTTGGCGCCGCCACTGCGTGTGGAAGCGCAGCAAGTCGTCGTCGAGCCGATCGTGCTCTTCGTAGTCGATGTAATAGTAGAACAGAACCTCGCGCTCCGCGCACTCGCTGGTCACCTCGACGCGCGCCCCGCGCGCGAAAGGCATGGCGAAGAAGCAGTTGAGCGCCTTGCCGTCCTCCGCGCTCATGGCGAGGGCCGCCGAACTAAACGGGCGCGTTTGGGCGTGGCCCACGCCGAAGAAGTCGCCCAGCGGGACCTCGACCGACGGCGCGGACTCGCCGTCCCACCACATGTGCAGGACGACCTTGCGTAGGTGGTCGGGCTCGTCGCACATGGTGGTGACCCAGATATGCGTGACGATACCGGCTCCGGGCACGTCGAGCAACGAGGCTGTGTCCCCCGGCCGCAGGTGCAGCCGATCGTCGTTGCCGCCGCTGCGATCCCAACTCGAGGTGCGCCGCCGCCGCCCCGGCCGCGCGCGCGCCAGTTCGCGTAGTGATGTTCCGGGACCGGTCTGGCGTTCCGTCGACATGGGTCTTTCCTCTCTTTACAACTAGTACCGTTTACAACTATGCGCCAGTACAACGTGCCATGATAACTATGCGTCGTCCGCCGAGGCGCCGCGTTTAGGCGGGAACGGCCTCGATCAGGACGGGGCGCCGGGGCGGCAAGGTCAGGTCGATCGTGCGCGGCCCGTTCAAGAGACCGAGAGCGTCCGCGCGCGTATCGTCCTGATACAGGGTCAGACTCCACATCTCCGCGCTACCGGCGATGGCCGGGCGATTCAACTCGAGACGGATCGCGCGCTCGTCGGGCGCGATGTTCAGCAGCAGCCACGCCACGCTCTCCTCGCGGTAGCGCCAGGCCGCCTGCAGCACGGCTTGCGCGCGCATCGTGCCGCGATCCGCGTATTCGGAGTGCGTTCCGCCGCAGTTGTAGAGAAAATAGTCGAGTTCCACCTCGTGCGCGCCGTGAACCATGAGCGGGGCCGGCCGCAGCATGACGCCGTAGGCCAGGTAGCGGTTGGCCCGGCCGACGCGCGCGCGGGCCAACCGGCCCACGAACCCCGCCAACGTGGGGTCGATCGTATAGCGCCGGTCGTCGAAGGGATAGTAGTGCTCCGCCGCCGTGTCGCGCTCCTCGCCGAGGTCTTCGAGCGCGCTGAATTCGTAGTTCAGCTCGATCAGTCCCCCCTGGACGAACACCCGACCGAGCACGACATACACGAAATCGCCCTGCTCGCGGCTCAGCTTGGCCCAACCGTCGAGCCGCACGGGGCCATACTCGTGGTAGACGTAGGCGAAAAGTGGAATCTTCTCGGCGACGCCCTGCTTGATCAGCTCACGAAACGGCCCCGCCTCGAACGGCGCGGCGGGGCTGGCTTCCGCGCGCGCCTGGTAGAACGCGACGACCGGCAGCATCTGCTCGTTGATCATCTCCGTGCCCTGCGGGATCGACGCTCCGCCGGCCGCCGCGCGCATCGCCTCCGCCGTCGCCGCGAAGACCGCGCGGTAGGCGGCGGTCAGGGCGCTGGCATCGCCGGGCGCGTGCCCATGCGCGTCCGACAGGCACATGTGGCGCACGTTGTTGACGGAGATGTCGTAGTAGACCCCGTCGACGTGGTAGTCCTCCACCAGCGTGCGGTCGCGGGCCACGTGGAGATCCCGCATGAAGGGGGTCGTCGGGCAGAGGAAGGGAAAGGTGTAGGCGTCGCGGCTGAGCGTTGGCTGGGGCACGACCTGCAACGCCGCGTCCCCCGCGGCCTTGTCGGCGGCTCCCTCCCCGCGTCCGAACAGCAGGTCGAACTCGAACGGGACGAGGTAATCGTGGTTCCGCCGTATGAGCGCCAGGTTCTCCTGGTGGAAGCGCGCGGGGAACCAGTCCGCCAATCCGCCCGGATGATTATTCTGATAGTCCGAGCCCACCCTGGGCCAATTCGGGCCGAGCAGGTGCAGCGCGGGCGTCCCGGCGATGCGGTCGATCTCGGCTAGCCACGGCGCGCGGTCGTACCGTGGATTGACGCCAAACGTACAGAGGCCCACGTCCTCCAGCAGCCAGCGACAGCGATCGTCGCGCGACCACAGGGGGCCTTGTGCGACCCATGGTTGCGCCAGAGCCCACTCCTTGTAGCGCTCGGCCGCGTCGTACCAGGCGCCTCCGTCGAGGGCCGCGAGCACCGTCTGGTACTCCGGCGTGATCTCGCCGCGCTCCGCATAATCCGTTGGGGCGTGCCAGACGGCCAGACGCAGGTCTCCATCGGGATGACGGTAGAAATTCAGCCACTTTTCGCGTCCCCCGCTGTCCTCGGCGGCGGCGTAGAAGCCGCCGCGCCCAACGGCGCTATAGGCCATGAACTGCATCGTGCTGCCGCTGAATCCCTCCGGGTAGAGGCCTAGTACCACGGGCTGCTGCCCGGCCGTTTCGGACGCGACGGGCGGCAGGTGGTCGAGGGGATCGCGCACCAGGAAGCCGGTGGCGTAGGGATGCGTGAGCTCGTCCGCCTCTGGCGCGTCGCCGAGCCGTCCGATGCCCGCGATATAGGGGTAGGCCACGGCGGCCAGGGGCAGCCCTTGAGGATTCTCCAGGGTCACGGCGCAACACAACTCGCCCGACGCGGCATCCAGGCGCAGCCGCGCGGTGAGCGCGAGGCCGCGCTCCAGGGTCCACCGGATCATCACCGCGGCTCCATCCTGTCGCGGATGTACCGTGCAGTTTTGCCACGCGCATAGGGTCGTGCCATCGGCGAAGACGATCATAAAGGGGCACCGGGCCGCCACGTCCGGCTGGGCGATCAGGGAGAGCCCCGCCGGCGCATGGACGACCTCGCGCAGGGCGCCGGTCGTCCCGTCGACGACGACGCGCAGCCGCTCGCACGCGAGTAGCACCTCTGTCACCGCTTTATCCCTCCCCGGCGCGTGTCCTCAGCGCCGACGACTCACTCACGACTGATCACCGTCTCACCGGCCGAAGCCGCTGATCATTGCCTCACCGGCCGCCAAAGCCGGTTAGGGCGAAGCCCTGGATGAAGTAGCGCTGGGCGACGAAGAAGATGAGGATGAGGGGGGCGATCGTCATGGTCGCGGCGGCCATGGCCAGCGGGACGTTGACGTACTCTTGGGTTCCACCCGTGGTGATGACGGAGAGGCCCAGCGTCAGCGTCGTGACATTGTTACTGTTCAGCATCACCAGGGGCCAGACGAAGTCGTTCCAGACGGTCATGACCGTCAACACGGTCAGCACGATGAGCGCCGAGCGGGTCAGGGGCAGGATGATCTGCCAGTAGATGCGGAAGAGGCTGGCGCCGTCGATCGTCGCGGCCTCGTCCAGGTCGCGCGGGATGGTCAGCATGAACTGGCGCAGCAGGAACGTGCCGAAGGCGCTGCCGAGCATGCCGGGAATCGTCATGACCCACACCGTGTCGATCCAGCCGAACCACCTCATGAGGATGAAGCTGGGCACGAGGGTGACGGACAGGGGGATCATCAGCGTGGCGAGATAGAGCACGAACAGGACATTGCGCCCTGGAAACTTTAGGCGCGCGAAGGCGAACGCCGCCGACGAGCAGAACACGAGTTGGCCCAGGGTGACCGCGGCCGAATAGAGCACGGTGTTGCGGAAGAAGGTGAGGAAAGGCACGGCGTTGAACACGTCGGTGAAATCGTGCCACTGTGGCACGGCGGGAAGCAGCGAGGGCGGATAGGTGCTCGCCTCGGCCGCGGTCTTCAGCGCCGTGCTGACCATCCAGAAGAAGGGCACGATGGCGATGATCGCCACCAGCGCGAGCAGCACGTAGGTCACGATCGTGACGACGATACGCCTCCTGCGCGCGCTTGCTCCTGTCTGTGTCCGTTGCAGAGCGTGCGTCGGTGCGCCAACCATGTGTCCTTCCATTGCTCCTATCTCTTCCTATATTGTCGATATACTCGGCGTGTCAATGAGACTTAAACCTCGAACTCCGACGCCGCGTTGCTCGCGCCACGGCTAAGACGTAGCTGTATCATCGTGACGACGAAGATGATGGCGAAGAGGATGTAGGCCAGGGCCGAGGCCGCCCCGAAACGGTTTTGTTGGAAAGCCCGCTGGAAGACCAGGAAGTTCAGCACGGTCGTGCCGTAGTTAGGACCGCCTTGCGTCATATAGTAGACCTGCGCGAAGAGTTGGAACGAGGCGATGAACGAGGTGATGGTTACGAACAGCAGCGCCGGCGCGATCAGGGGCACCGTGATGCTCCAGAAGCGGCGCCAGGCGTTGGCCCCGTCGATCGAGGCCGCCTCCAGCAGTGATACCGGCACGCCCTGGAGCGCGGCCAACAGGATGATGGACGTCAGGCCGAAGCCCTGCCATACGGCCAGGATGGCCAGCGCGATCATGGCCCACGTCGGATCACTGAGCCAAGGGATCTGATTCAGGTTGAGCAGGCTCAAGACGTCGTTGATGAGCCCGTTGTTGTAGTCGTAAATCCACTTCCAGATCACGGCCACGGCCAGCGCCGAGGTCACGACGGGAATAAACATAGCGGTGCGGAAGAGAGACAGCCCGCGCACGCGCTGGTGCAGCAAGGCGGCCACGCCCAGGCTAAAGGCGATCCCCGTGGGTACCGTGAGCACGGTGTAGACAGCCGTGTTTCTCAGGGCTTGCCAGAAGATGGGGTCGGCGAAGATATCGTGGAAGTTGCCGAGACCGATAAAGCGCGGCGGGGTAATCCCGTTCCAGTCCTGAAAGCTCATGTAGAGCGCGAAGAGGACGGGGAAAACGATAAAGACCAGCACGCCCAGGAAGTTCGGCGCGAGGAACAGGTATGCCGGCCCGTATGTACGGATGGCGCGCCGCCAGTCGCCTCTTGGCCGTACGGACGCGCGTGGTCGGGACGTTGCAACAGCCACGAGAGATCCTTTTCTAGTCGTGGGGAACAGGCCCCCCTCTCCCGCGTTAGGGAGAGGGGGGTTGGGGGGTGAGGGCCGTGTATCAGGCGTACTTCTTGATGTCGGCGTTGATGGTCTTGTCGAGGGCCGGCATCGTTTGCGCCGTGGACTTTTTGCCTTGCCAGATGTTATTCATTTCATTGGTCCACGGGATATTGAACTCGGGCCAGGCCTGGCTGATCGGCAGGGAATGGACGTGGCCCTCTTGCAGGATGTTGGTGAAGTTCGTCGCGTGCTGCATGGCCCCGTTGGACTGCTTGTACGCCGCCGATTGTCCAAGGTTCTTGAGCGCCGGCACCCACAAACCTTCTTGCGCGATCACCTGCTGGCCCTGTAGGCCGGCCCAATACTTGACGAAGCGCCAGCACTGCTCGGGATACTTCGTCTTGGCGAGGATGGAGATCCCCGTCCCGCCGATATTCGTGCGCGAGTAGGCGTCACCGCCGGGCCCGATCGGGACGGGCGCGATATCGAAGTTCAGGCCTTTGGTCCCGGCGAAGGCATTGTAGAACCAGTGCCCGACGATGCCCATGGAGGCGCGGCCGGTCATGAAGAGCTGGAAGCCCAGCTCCGACGTCAGCGCCTGGAAGGAGGCGGCCACATTGGACTTATTGGATAGGTCGGCGTACCACTGTACCGCCTGGGAAATCTTGGGGTCCGACAGGTTGCTGGCGCCGGCGCCGGGATGGACCGGCTGCGTGAACCAGTTGCCCCCGTTCGCGGCGGCGATGACGTTGCAGGCGGTCAGGCCCCAGACCCACATCTCGGCGTAGCCGTAGCGGGTGACGCGGCTGCCGCGCTTCTGGGTCAGCTTCTGGGCGTAGCTGAGGAACTTGTCCCAGGTCCAGGTCTTGTCGGTCCAGGATGTCGGCATCGTCAGGCCAGCGGCCTTCATGTGGTCCTTGTTGTAGTAGAGCACCGTGTCCGTCACCTGCTCCGGCAGCACGTAGAGGCGGCTGCCGGATGAGAACATCTCGAGCACGGCCGGATACTCCTGGAACAGAACCTCATGCTGGAACTGGCTGTCGTGCTTGATGAACTGGTTGAGGTCCAGCAAGACGCCCCGATTGGCATAGGGGCTGTAGTCGAGTTCCCACGACATCGTCAGATCTGGCGGTTTGCCGCCGGCGATCTCGCTGTTGAACTTCTGTAGATGCGCGCCAGGAGTGCTGGGGTCGAGCTGGTTGACGATCTTGATGTCGGGGTTGGCGGCCATGAATTGGTTGATGATTTTCTGGCGCGTCTGCGCCTCGGCGGGGTTGGCGCCGAAGTAGTAGGTCAGCGTGACCGGGTTGCCCTTGCGCATGATCTCGGGCAGGTGGCGCGGACCGGCGGCCAGAGCCGAGACGCTCTGTACGCCCGCGCCAAGGGCAGCGGCGCCGGCAACGGTCTTCGCGGCTGTCCCCAAGAATTGTTTACGCGACAGGTTTGTCTCCGTGGTCTCCGTTGTCTGGGCGGTGGCGGGCGTGTCTTGCGCCGTTCCCGCGGTTGGATCGTTCAGTCTAGCCATGAGACGTACTCCTTTACCTCTTTGTGAAGGACCTATTATGCGGCTCATCCGTGTCGGGCCAAAGAATCTACGCGTCAAAGAGTCCACAACGTTGACCGGCGGCCGGCGAGTAGGACGCCTACCGCGTGTGATCGCTCTCTTCACCTCCTCATCTATAGCTATCGCTTGCAACAATCTTTGAGGCGGTCACGTGTGCGACCGCGGGTCACGCCGAGTCCCGCACGACCAGGCGGTGCGGGACAATGACGGTTTGTTTTTCCTCTGGATATTCGCCGCGCATACGCGCCAGGGCCAGGCGGACGGCCTCGTGTCCGATCTCCCGTTGGCCGTGGTAGACCGTCGTGAGGGCCGGCCGCGTATTGGCGGCAAAGGTGATGTCGTCAAAACCGACGATGGCGATATCGTCGGGAACGCGCACGTCCGCGTCAAGGCAGGCTAGCATCGCCCCGAGAGCGGTCAAATCGTTGGCCGCGAAGACCGCGGTTGGCCGTCGGGGCCGGGTCAGCAGGCGTTGCATGGCCGTGTAGCCGCCGTCGCGCAAGAATGTGCCGGGGATCTCCAGGTCCGGGGACGGGGCGATCCCCACGGCGGTCAGGCCGTCGCGATAGCCGCGCCGGCGGTCGTCGGACGACGCCATGTCGGGAGCGCCGGTGATGTGAGCGGTGACCCTGTGCCCTTTGCCGGTGAGATAGGCCATGACGTCGCGCGCGGCCGCGTAATCGTCGATGTAGACGCGGTCAGCCTGGGGATGGGCCGTTCCTCCGATCAAGATCACGGGCGTGCCCGTATCGATCAACCGTTGCCGGGAGGTCGACGCGACGGGAAGGGTTTCGGCGTAGATCACGGCGTCGTAGCGTTTTTGGCGGATCGCGCGCAGATAGTGCTGCAACAGTTCCGTGCCGCTCCCATGCGGCACATCGGTGCTGTAGATCACGACATCATAGCCGGCGCGGGCCGCCTCCTGTTGAATGACCGTGGCCATCTCGGGGAAAAACGGGTTGCCGAGGTCGGGCACGATGAAGGCAAGCGTACAGGTCATGCGAACGCGCAAGCTGCGCGCCGTGCCGTTCATCTCGTATCCAAGCTCCTGAATGGCCGACCGCACGCGCGCACTCGTCTCGGGCTGCACAAAGCGCGTGCCGTTGAGCACGTGGGACACCGTCGCCTTGGACACCATGGCGCGCTCCGCCACGTCTTTCATCGTCGTCGCCGTCGCCATCGCTACCTCAGAAAATCGATTGCGTAATCGGTTATCTATGGGTCCATCGTACTGCTCAGCGGCCGCGTTGTCAAGGCCGGGGCGCCCCTCCGCCCCTCGCGATTGTGGTCGTGGGCCTGTAGAATGACGGTAACACCTACATGATGGTAGATTGACGGAAAGGCATAGCTCATGACCCTCTCCATTGTAGAAACCCCGGCGCCGTTGCGGACGGACGCCGATGGCGCCGTGCGCGTCGGCGGGACGCGCGTCACGCTCGATACGGTCGTCGAGGCGTTTTTAGAGGGCGCTACCGCTGAGGAAATTGTCCAACAATACACCTCACTGTCTCTCGCGGATGTGTACTCTGTTATCGGGTACTATCTACGCCAGCGGCCGGCCGTCGACGCGTATCTGGAGCAGAACCAGCGGCAAGCCGCTATTATCCGCCAGAAGATCGAAGCGCACCCCGACATGGCCGGTATCCGTGAGCGCTTATTGGCGCGGTGCGGGGGCTCACAAGACTGACTATGCTGCGTCTTGGCGCGGACGAGAACTTCAACAACGACATTATCCGCGGCCTGTTACGTCGCACGCCGACTGTGGACATCGTTCGCGTCCAAGACACCGTATTGTTAGGAGCGGACGACCCGACGGTGCTGGACTGGGCCGCGCGCGAAGGACGCGTCCTGCTCACACACGATGTCAGGACCATGATCGACTATGCCTATGCGCGGGTTATCGCCGGGCAAGCAATGCTCGGCGTCGTGGTTGTCCGTCGCACCGTATCTTGGGCTCAAGCGATCGACAACATAGTGCTCTTGGTTGAGGGCAGCCGTCAGGACGAATGGGAAGGGCAAGTGCTCTACTTGCCCTTGTAGCGCGCGGTTGTGGGCGCGCCAGCGGACTATTGGATGCAACCGGACGATATCGCGCTGACGCCGAGCTACATACGTCCATGACAACCGTCAACGGGTGAAGGATAGCGTCGCGCCCACGACGATGAGCAGGGCGCCGGCCCCAGTGGTGACCGTCGGGCGCTCGTCGAGCAGGGCCGCGGCCAATATGGCGGTGAACAGCGGGCGGATGTACAGATAGGCGCTCACCGTGCCCGCGGGCAATAGACGCAATGCGTGGTTCCAGAGCACGTAGCCGATCGCCGAGCCGCCCACGCCGAGGTAGAGGCCGCAGGCGACAAGCAACAGGCTGACGGGGCGGCTGGGATGGTTGACGGTTTCTACGACGGCGAGCGGTATCAACACCAGGGTGCCCAGCACGGTCGTGTAGGTGGTGAGCGCCAGCGTCGAATAGCGCGCGAGTAAGCCCTTGCCGTACACGGTGTACAGCGCCCAGCCCAGCGCCGTGAGCGCGATCACCGTGTCGCCGAAGGCCCGTCCACCCGCGTTCGGCGCTGTATGGGCGGCGGCGGAGCCGCCGAGCGCGAGCGTCACCACCCCGAGCGAAGCCAGTCCAATGCCAAGGGCGCGGCGCCGGCCGCAACGCTCGCCGAGCACGAACACGGCCAGCGCCGCGACGATCGCCGGAGACGCGGTAACCAACAGCGCCGTATCCGTCGCCGTCGTGTAGCGCAGCCCGATGTTCTGCAGCATGTAAAAGAATCCCACGCCACACACGCCGAGGCCGCAGAGGATAGGATAGTCGGCCTTACGGGGCAGCGGCGTCGCCGGCCTTGTGGCGAGAAACCAGATCACCAAGACGATCGACGCGATGCCGTTGCGGAACAGGGCCAGGGATATCGGCCCCATCTCCGCCAACGCGATCTTCGTGAGGACATAGGTAGCCGACCACAGGGCGATAACCAGCAACGCGCTGCCATGCGCCCGTAGGTTCCCCCGCGCGCGGAATCGTCCACGTGAGACGCTTATCCTGTGTCTAATGGTTGCTATGACGCGTCACCTATCATCGTCGGCGGACGTGTAGCGCGCCGGGGCGGTGAAACCTATCAGGCGCTCGGCGCGGCTACAATCAAGGAGCGACCAATGCCCCTGCTCGTCGCCGTTGTGTATGGACGCAGCGGGGAAATACCGGCGTACCAGGGCGGCGCTCGGCACGGGCGAGAACGTGTCCGGCGCGGCCACGTACAGCGCTTCAGCGCCGAGGTGTGGCGCTTCAAGGGCCAGGCGGCACGCGCGGGCCGCGTCTTTGACCTCGATATAGCCCCAGAGTGTGAACAGCCCACGCTGTTCCTCGCCGGCAAGCTTCTCTAACCGATCGGGCTGCGTGCGGCTGTTCCAGAGGATAGGGAAGCGCAGGCTGACGGCGGCGCCGCCAGTATGGCGGTGAAACGTCCGGCAAATCTCCTCGCCAACCAGCTTGGAGAGCCCGTACACATCCTCCGGGACGAGGTCGTGTTTTTCGTCGATGGGAAAGTAGTGGAGGGGGACCGGCTGGCGTTCCGCGAAGGCGTGGCCGAGCACGGCGGCCGACGAGATGGTCACGACGCGCCTGATGCCGAGCAGGCGCGCGGCCTCCAGGACGTTGAAGGTACCCAGGGTATTGACGCTAAATAACTCCTCCGGCGTATGGCCGCCGGGGCTGGGGATCGCGGCCAAATGCGCGATCGCGTCGCAGCCGGACAGCGCGCCGCACATCTGACCGAGGTCGCGGATATCGGCCGTGATGAACGGGCAGCGCTGTTCGTCCGGTAGAACGCGGTCGATGGCCCGCGCCTCATGGCCGGCCGCCAGCACATCGGCGACGACGTAGCGTCCAAGCCCCCCGCTAGCTCCGGTAACGGCAACACGCATGGCGCCTTCTCCTCACACAATGTCTTCCGAAACAGCATTAATGCTACGTGGGTGTGCTCTCCTCCAAAGTGATGGCAGGAACCGTTGGCCCGCGACTTCAGTCGCGGGTCTCTTGCCACGCGATGGGGGCATCAGACGACAGGCGCCGTCGTCTGATGCCCCCACATCACATCCTTAGGGCGTTGGCAGGGCGTCGGCGGTTAGCGGTGCAGATGGCCGAAAACGCCGCCCGGCTTGAGCGGGCCATAGAGATAGACGGCGACCATGTGCTCGTGGACTACGAGCGCGTGCTCGTCGCCCCTCCTGGTCAGCACCATGTCGCCCGGCCCGATCTCGTAGGTATCACCCTCGGTCGTGCAGGTCCCACGGCCGCTGATGATGACCCAGTACTCGTTGGCGTCATGGTAGTGGAGTTCGACGGTATCGCCCGGCTTCAACGTATTGATGCCGTAATGGATGATCTCGCTCCACTCCGGTATGGGGCTCTCGCCCCTTGGCTTGGCAATAGGCATACGTAGGATCCCCCTTTGTTGATGGCTAGGCGGAGCGCTGCGCCGGTGTGAGCTTCGCGAGCAATGGATCAATACCCGCGCTGATGTTCTGGGCGAACTGTTTCGGCGTGAGCTGATTCAGCGAGAATAGATCCATATTGCGCGTGAGGATCGGATTGAGTTGGTTGTAGATGGGGCTGTACGGGAAGGTGTGCCCATGGTTGATGGAGTCCAGCCAGACCCGCTGTTCCGCCGCCGGCAGCGGATTGAACAGAATGTTCGCGTCCTTCTGCGCCACCTCCTTGAGCAAGGGAATGCCCAGGTCTGACTGGCGTACCAGGTAGTCCTCGCTCTGAGGGCTAAGGAACGAGGAGATCAAGTCCCACGATAGCTGGGGGTTAGATGCGCCGCGCGGTACGAACCAGCCGTCGATGTAATAGCCGGTGTAGACATGCGTATTGTGTGGCAGCGGCGCGACGCCCCACTCAAACTTCTTGATCGTCTTCGCCAGGGGCAACGACCAGTTTCCATCGATCCACATGCCCAGGCGCCCGCTCACAAATAGGCTGCTTAGGCTGTTCGGATCGCCATACGTCTGCGGATTGGGCCAGACCCCGTATTTGAATATGAGGTCGTGGATGTAGTTCAACGCCTCCTGTGCGCCACGATCTCCAAGCGTGCTACGGCCGTACCCTGGGCTGAGGAAATCTCCGCCGCTCTGCCAGATGAACTGGATCCACCAGCGTAGATCTTTGAGCGTGCCGATACCATATTGCTTACCCGGTCCGTTCCCTTTGGTCAGCTTCTTCGCGACGTCAAGCAACTGATTGAAGTCATAGCCCTTTGTCCAGTCGGTCGGAGGCAAGGGGATGCCTGCTTCCTTGAACATCGTTTTGTTATAGTACAGGGCCATCGTGTAGATGCCGGTGGGTAGGCCCCAGAGATGTTTACCCGAGAGATAGCCCTTGAGGGGACCTGGATAATAGGCGTCGAAGTTAAAGCGCGTTTTCTGCGCGTACGGCATTATATCCTCGACGTAGCCATTAGTAATCAGCGATGGCCGGTAGATGATGGCGTGCCGAATGGCGTCGGGCGCCGCGTGGGCGGCCAACTCCGCGGTGAGCTTTTGGTTGAAATCCTCCCAGGTCCCCGCGACGGGCTGGAATGCCGCCTGGGCGGTCCCGTGCGTCTTGTTGAACTGGGTAGCCAACCCCTTAAGGATCGGTATCTCGGTCGCGCCGGCGATCGAGGCGTACTTCAACTGCGCCGTTGCGCTACTACGAGTGAACGCGGACGCGGATAGGGGGGCGCCCGCTAAGGGGAGCGCCGCGGCCCCCAGTGTGGCCGCGGCCGCGGACTTGAGCGCGTCGCGCCGCGACATTTTATTGAAATGAGTCATCGGTGACGTCATCCTTTCACTGTTTACGGTAGAAATCGGGGTCGGAAGAGCCCGCGATCCGCCATCTATGGCACATCCGCCATCTATGGCACGGTCGTCATGTGTCCTGATTACCCTCCTTTCATCATCCTTTCAGGCCGCTCAACGCGATGCCTTCGATAAAGTAGCGCTGCCCCACGGCATACACGACGATCAAGGGCGCCATAGCCAGGGTAGACGCGGCCATCATCAGCCCCCATTGCGTGCCGTAGTCGGCCAGGTAGGCCGTGAGCAGCACCGGGACGGTGAAGTTGCTCTGGCTATTGAGGTAAATCAGTGGGGTCAGGAACTGATTCCAGTTAAACAAGAAGATGAAGATGCCCAAAGTCACCAGGGCCGGCACGGCCAGGGGGAGCGCGATCCGCGTATAGATCGTCCATGGGTTGGCGCCGTCGATGCGCGCCGCATCCTCAAGCTCACTGGGCAGGGAGCGGAAGAACTGGCGCAACAGAAACACGCCATAGGGGTTTTGGAGGATAGGCGGCACGATCAGCGGCCAGTGCGTATCGATCCAGTGGATCTGCTTGAACAGAATATAGAGCGGGATCAGATTGACTTCCTGGGGGATCATGAGGGTGGCGAGGAGGACGATAAACAAGACGTTGCGGCCAGGAAAGCGCAGCCTGGCGAAGGCATAGGCGGCCATCGAACAGGTGAGCAATCCGCCCACTGTATCGAGTGTCGATATCTTGATGCTGTTCAGGTACGCCGCGGCCATCGGCAGGACGGACCACGACTGGGGATAGTTGTCCCACACCACGGGGTTGGGAAGCCACTGCGGGGGGAACGCGATGACCGCATCCGAGGTTTTGAGCGAGCTAACAAGCATCCACAGAAATGGTAGGAGGACCACAACGCACCCAACCACCATGGCGACATGGAAGAGCAGCCGCACGGAGAGAGGTAGGATGAGGCGACGGAGGCTGTCGGCGATAGAGCCCGACTGGCGCGGGTAGCTCAGGATCACACTGCGTTTACTCATTGGTACTGCACCCATCGTTGGAAGCGGAACTGCAGCAAGGTGATGATGAGGATGGCGGCGAACAGGAAGATCGTCGCGGCGGAGGCTGGACCGAATTGGAACAGCCGGAAGGCGAGCTCATAGATATGGAAGACGATGACGCGCGTGGCGTCGGCTGGACCGGCCTGTCCGTTGGTCAACACGTAGATCTGGTCGAACACCTGCAACGAGGAAATAATTGAGGTCACGACGAGGAAGAATGTCGTCGGCGAGAGTAGGGGCAGCGTAATATATCTAAACCGCGCCCAAGGACCGGCGCCATCGACTTGTGCCGCCTCGTAGAATTGCGCCGGCACGCCCTGCAAGCCGGCCAGGAAGATGACCATGCTGTAGCCAAAGTTGCGCCAGACACTGACCAGGATTACGGAGGGCATGGCCCACTGCAAGCTGGACATCCACCCCGGTCCACTGATTCCGACATAGCTGAGGGCGATGTTGATCAGTCCAGAATCGGGGTTTAGCAGCCACAGCCACACCAGAGCGACGGCAACCGTTGGCGTGATGACCGGCATGAAAAAAATCGCGCGATACCAGCCCCGCAAGGCCATCTTTCGATTGAGCACCAGCGCCACCAGCAAGGCCAGAATGAGGCTGGCGGGGATGAAGACGACCGCGTAATAGACTGTATTCCGGACGGCCGTCCAGAAGATGGGGTCGGAGAGTTCGGCCTTGTAATTGTTGAGACCGACCCAGCGTATGGTGTGGATCAAGTCCCAATTACCGAAACTCAGCACGAGGGTGGCGATCATGGGACCCAGGGCGAAAATCAGCGTACCGATGACCTGGGGCGCGATGAATAGATAGGCCCAGGCCGTTTCAGGCTTCACGAGCCTCCGGCGGTTTGGTTTATTGGCGCGAGGCGCTGTTGCCGCGATCATGACCCTGCCGCTCCTTGATCCGCGAAGAACTCCCGCTCCAGAGCGACGACTCGTCCCTCCGTCGAAGAACGGCTGACCCCGAAGGCCATCGCCAGGGTGCGCAGGTTGTCGCGGCCGTCGCTTTGTGGGCGGCGCCCCTCGCGCAACGCCGCGGCGAACTCGCGCAGCGTCCCCGCGATCCCCGAACCGGGCGATGGCGGCGCGCCAAATGATTCGAGGAGGTCGACACTGTCGGGAGACCGGCTCAGATAGAGCCCGTAGCCGCGCCCGAGATCGGCGAGATGTAGGGCGCCCCGTTCGCAATCGATGCGCCAGACGCCCTGCCACGGGTCTTGCGCGCCCGGCGCCTCCAGGCTGCCGCTGTAGAGCGCGCGCACCTCGCGCGGAAACTCGAACGAGCAGGTCACCCAGGTGTCGCCGCTGTATTGTGTCCACGGCGGCCGCCACGTTTGTCCCCGCGCGGTCCGCGCGTCGCCGGCAAGCACGAAGCGCAGCGCGTCGAAATGGTGGATGGCCATCTCCAGCAGCATGGTATTGGACATGGCCGACTGGTAGGTACGGGCGGGCCAGTTGTAATTGAACGTGAGCGCGACGTGGGTCGGTCTGCCGGCGGTCTCATCCTGGACCGCCTGCCGTAGCGCTTGTAGGTCGGGCAAGTAGCGGTAGTTCTGGTCGACCATGACGCGGAGACCGCGCTCTTCGGCCAGGGTGACGACGGCGCGCGCTTGCTCGACATCGATCGCGAACGGTTTCTCTACGATCACATGCTTCCCCGCCCGCAGCGCCTGACTACAGAGGTCCGCGTGCAATGGAGACGGCGCCGCCACGACGACGGCCTCGAAGTCGATCGACCGCGCCGCCTCGTCGATCGAAAGGAAGCCCCGATCGGCGCCGAGGCCGGCCTGCTCGACCGCGTGGGCGCGATTCGCGGGTACCACGTCGACCACGCCGGCCAGCTCCCAATCGGCGGCTTCTTGAATGAGCGCGAGCCACGCGGAGCCGATGCCGGTTGGTGCCACGCCAACCTGGACGATCCGCGGCGTCTTGTCAGGCATCGTGATCCTCCCTCCGGGTTTCAGCGCATTGAGCGTTCAGTCGTCTGGTGTGCGGCCCGGCGCCCGACAGGGATGCTCTTGAATGCTTCCACCTGTGCGGTGATGGCGCGTTCGGCCGGGATGCGCTCGATACTCGACGCGCCAAAAAACCCCGCGACGCCCTCGGTTCCGGCGAGTACGACGGCCGCGTCTTCCGGTTCGCTGATCGGTCCGCCATGGCAAAGGACCAGGATGTCGGGGTTGACGCGCTTGGCCGCGTCGCGCATGGCCTGGATACGCCCACAACACTCTTGTAGCGTGAGCGCGGTTTGCGCGCCGATCATCCCCTTGGTCGTCAGCCCCATGTGCGCGACCACGATATCGGCGCCCGCCGCCGCCATCTGCTCCGCTTCGTGCGGATTGAAGACATACGCGCAGGTGAGGAGGTCCAGTTCACGCGCCTGCCGGATCATATCGACTTCGAGGCCATACCCCATCCCGGTGTCTTCCAGGTGCTGACGGACGATGCCATCGAATAGGCCGACCGTGGGGTAGTTTTGCACCCCGCTAAAGCCGAGGTCGCGGAGCGAACGCAGGAAGTGCGGCATCAGCCGGAAGGGATCCGTGCCGTTGACGCCGGCCAGGACGGGTGTGCGCCGCACCACCGGCAGAACCTCCGACGCCATCTCGACGACGATAGCATTGGCGTCGCCGTACGGCAACATGCCGGCCCACGACCCCCGGCCCGCCATGCGATAGCGGCCGGAGTTGTAGATGATGATGAGATCGGCCCCGCCCTGTTCGGCGCACTTGGCCGACAGCCCCGTGCCGGCGCCGGCGCCGATAATCGGCCGCCCGTCGGCGACCGTCTGGCGCATGCGCCTCAGCACATCGGCCCTGGATAGCATGGTCATTGCTTCCCTTCCACTCGCATACTCATACTGCTATGTTGTTTCTAACCTATCACTCTTTGGTTGCCTTGTCTCCAACCAAACCTGTAGAATATGACTCAACCAACGGGTACGCGGCGGCATGACCTGACGACGCCACCCGTTCTCCGGGGTTTGTGGTACACATGGTCGTGTTGTTGGCCGGACGGCCTGACGAACACATGGTCGTGTTGTTGGCCGGACGGCCTGACGAACACATGGTCGTGTTGTTGGCCGGACGGCCTGACGAACACATGGTCGTGTTGTTGGCCGGACGGCCTGACGGTCTGATGAAAGGAAGCGACATGGAGCTTGGCGACTTTGCGTGGCAGCCCGACGAGAACAGCGCCATCCCGTACTATCGCCAATTGATGGTCTACGTGCGCGACCAGATTGTGCGGGGCGCGCTGCGGCCGGGCGCGCGACTCCCTCCGCAACGCGCGCTCGCCGCCCGGTTGGGGCTGAACCGCGGCACGGTTGTCGCCGCGTATCAAGAACTGCAAGCGGACGGCCTGGTCATGGGGCGCATGGGTGGCGGCACGATCGTCGTTGGGCCGGATAGCGACGCGGACGGCGCGCGCAAAATGTTCAAGTGGCATGAGATGCTCGACCGTGGAACGTACGTTCACGATAAGTCGCTGGCCGCGGAAGTCGCGCGGGCGCGCGACCACTCCGACATCATCCCTCTGGCTCAGGGCGAGTTGGCGCCGGACTTGAAGCCAACAGCCGTCATGCGGGAGCTTGTCCAGAGCGTCCCTGTCACGGCGGCATCGCTGAGCTACGAAGATCGGCATGGATACAGGCCACTGCGCGAGGCGATTGCCCGGCACATGACGAACCGGGGGGCGCCGACCGATATGAGCGGCGTTCTCACCCTGGCCGGCGCGCAGCAGGGCCTGTACGTCATCTGTCGAGGGCTGTTGCAGCCGGGCGATACCGTCGTCGTGGAAGCGCCGTCGTACCTGCTCACCCTCGACGTGTTGCGGAGCGCCGGCCTGCGCGTGCTGCGGGCGCCGCTCGATCAACACGGGTTGATGGTCGACCGTTTGGAAGAGTTGCTTGCGCGGCAGCGCGTCGCCATGATCTTCACCACACCGGCATATCAAAATCCAACCGGATCGTTATTGGCCGCGAACCGCCGCGCACGTATCCTGGACCTCTGCGATCGCTATCAGGTCCCTCTGGTCGAGGACGACGTCTATGGCGAACTCGGTTTCGCCGACGCCGCGGCGCCCCCACTGTACGCGCAAGATCGGCATGGCCTGGTCATCTACGTCAGCAGTATCTCCAAGAGTGTCGCGCCCAGTTTGCGCGTGGGGTGGCTCGTCGCTCCGCCGTATCTGACCCAGCGGCTGGCCGAGACAAAGTATCAGGTGCAGTTTGGCTGTAGCATGGCGCCGCAATGGGTCGCGGCCCAATGGCTCGATCAAGGACACCATCGCGCTCACGTCACGCACGTCACGCGCGCCTTACAAGAGCGCCGTGACATTCTCGAAGATGGCTTGCGCCGGCACTGTGGCTCACTGTTGGAGTGGGCGCAGCCGCGGGGCGGCTTCCATCTTTGGGCCGAGGTTCATGCCCCGGTCAGCAGTACCGCGCTGTTCCGCGCCGCTTTGCGCGCTGGATTGGCTATCAAGCCGGGAAGCTTGTATGGTATGCCGCCCGGCCACGCCTGGATTCGGCTCTCGTTTCAGTACGCGTCCCTGGACAATCTGCGCGCCGCGCCACGGGTCTTGCGTCAGGCGATCGAGGACGTTATCCAGACCGATCAGGACAACGAGGGCTACTCAGCCGAAACCGCGGCGATGTGACCATACACAGGCCCTGCACAGCACAGGCCCTGCACAGCCCCACGAGTACTTTTACAGGTCGATCTGATGCTCCTCGGTGACGAGGAAGGTGGCGCCTCCCGTGGCGAAGTTCGGCACGTCCGCGGAGGCCGCCCGCGCCTCCGGCGTCGCCAGGATGCGCTCCATCTCTTCCTGACTGGCGGCATAAAGACCCACGACCATATGGTACGGCGAGGCCACGTCGCCGAGTGCGGCCCGCACGGGTTCAACCGTCCAGCGCGACCAACCCTTCATCTTCCTGGCCAGGGGGATATGGGCATTCCAGTAGTAGCGGTCGAAGGCCTCGGGGTCTGTTGGTTGGCCGTAGAGGATCGTCAGGCGTACCATGCCGTGTTGCTCCTTCGTGCCTGTCAATAGCGTCATACCGTGTGGGTCGCGGCATCCGGTTCCCCCTGTTCCCGTGTCTTTTCCCACGCGCGATACAGGCGATCGAACGTTGTGGCGGCTGTTTCCGCGAAGACGGGATCATTGATATCGGTCGCGACCTCGATCAGGTCAATGCGGGGATGCAGGTCGCGGCGAAGAGACGCGAAGAGCGCGTTGTCCGCCTCCGGATCGAAGAAGGGCTCGCCCTCCACGTCGAGCATCGAGACGCCGCCGCGCGGCACGAGCACGGCCGCCGGCCCGCGCGCCCTGTTCACCTTCTGGGCGATGAGCGCGCCGAGTCGCGCGTTCTCTTCAGCGGTTGTGCGCATGAGGGTGACGGCCGGATTATGCCGATACAGGAGACGCTGCCGGAAACGCTCGGGCACGCTCTCGATAGGGCCGAAATTCGCCATGTCTAGCGCGCCCACCGAGACGACCTGCGGAATGCCGGCCCGGCCCGCCGCCTCCAGACGATCCGGCCCCGCGCTCAACGTCCCGCCGGCGACCTCATCGGCCAGTTCCGTCGTCGTGAGGTCGAGGACGCCCGTGATAAAGCCGTCCCGAATAAGCGCCTCCATCGACCGCCCGCCCACGCCCGTCGCATGGAAGACCAGCACCTCGTACCCGCGTGCTTCGAGCAGTTCACGCGCGGCGGTGACGCACGGGGTCGTGACGCCGAACATGGACGCGCCCACGAGCGGATGCCCGTCCTCTGGCGCGGTATCGTCGGCGCCGCGCCCCATGACCATAGCGCCGATCGCGTTCGCGGCATTGTTCAGGATGCGCCGGCTAAACCGATTGATGCCCGCGATGTCGACCACCGAATACATCATGGTAATATCCGTGGTCCCCACGTAAGGGCGGGTATCGCCGGCCGCGACCGTGGTCACCATGAGCTTCGGCGTCCCAATGGGCAGCGCCTGCATCGCCGCGCAGGCGATCGTCGCGTTGCCCGAGCCTCCGATGGCGATGACGCCGCCAATCTTATCTTGCCCGAAAAGATCGGCGACGACGTGGGCGGCGCCGGCCGCCATATGTGTCACGGCGTGTCCCCGATCGTGCGTGGCCGCGAGATCGGCGATGCGCACACCGGCGGCGCGCGCCACCGCGTCGCGGGTGACGTCCGGCTCAAAAGCAGGGGCGCCCAGCACGCCCACGTCGACGACAAGAGTTGCCGCGCCGGCCGCCGCGATGCGCTGCCGAAGGTAGCGCAACTCCGCCCCTTTGGTATCGAGCGTCCCCAGGATAGCGATCGTCTCAGACATTTCTCACCCGCGCATCTCTCACCCGCGCATCTCTCACCCGCGCATCTCTCACCCGCGCATCTCTCACCCGCGCATCTCTCACCCGCGCATCTCTCACCCGCGCATCTCTTTGCCAGGCGATCCGCGTGCCAGGCGATCCGCGTGCCAGGCGATCCGCGCCGGTCCATGACGACGCCCCAGCGGCGAAAGGTGAGATAACCATACCATCGGTCGGGGGGATTGTCTACAACCAAAGCT